>SDBV01009979.1_pt1 | contig 12522 bp, 13 predicted proteins | sample 2277081 | NCBI WGS metagenome assembly SDBV01 (sample SAMN10402039, study PRJNA504765) | marine sediment metagenome | isolation source: marine sediment core GS10_PC15, 223 cmbsf | place: Arctic Ocean: Southern Knipovich Ridge | collected 2010 | reverse complement strand
GACGCTTTACAACCCACGGTTGGTTGATGTATAATAGGTTTGGTAGTTTTAGTTTAGGTTATTGCAAACTTTTTCAGGTCACTTCAGACTACTTGACCATTGTATGACCGAACTCTAACTAAAATTCAGAAGAGAGGAGGTCATACAATGAGTTTTCAGGATAAGTCTCTCCAGTGTGCCGATTGTGGAGCTACCTTCACTTTCAGCGCTGACGACCAAGAGTTTTTCCAATCCAAAGGCTATACTAATGAGCCCAAGCGCTGTCCCTCGTGTCGCCAGGCAAGGAAGTCAGAGCGTTACGGCAGCAGCAGCTACGGGTCCAGACGCCAGATGTTTCCCGCGACATGCGCCGAGTGCGGCAAGAGCACCGAAGTACCCTTTGAACCTCGTGGTGATAAGCCGGTTTACTGTAGCGATTGCTATCGTAAAGTCAGACCAAGTAGATAATGCGGTTTTAATCCTCAGGGCATACATGGGCTGAGGTTAATTGGCCCGTGTATGCCCCTAGAATGTGATGTGTTATGTCGTTAGAAGTTTCGATACGTGCAGGAGAATCACAAGACTCGCTGTTGCGTCGCTTCCAAAAGACGGTACAGATGAGTGGAATTATGCGTGAGGCAAAAGCCCATCGTCATTTTCTATCCAGGGGAGAGGCGGCACGCATAAAAGCACAAAAGAGTGCCAGACGAAGGCGCCGTTACGCTTAAGCCAGAAAGCAACCAAAAGGCTGATGACTATAGTCATACTCTGCTTGGATACTTGATATGTTGCAGGTCGCCAAGAGTACTAAAACGGGTGAACGCAATATCCCATTGCTTTCTAGAGTACGTGATGCGCTCTTGGCCCTGCGTGATGGACATAAAATAGATGCCCCAGTTTTTTGGGGTACTCACCCGACTCAACCACTGAAACATGCTGGCTTCCTGGACATTGTACGCCGGGCCTTTGGAAACGCTAGTATCGAAGGTAAAAGGGCCAGCCCCCATACTCTAAGACACACTTTTGCCAAGAATTGGATTGCTCAAGATGGTGACGCACCAAGTTTGCAAAAGATGCTGGGTCACTCAAGTCTGGAAATGGTTCAACGGTACGTGATTCTAGTTACCGAGGACTTAACACGCAAAAACGAGAAGTTTAATCCGCTAATCTCAGTGAGTGACCAAAATATACCATCGAATGACAGCACCATTACCACTGATGACCCCAAAATACCACTGAGATATACTGTCGTCAAGGGAAAACTATTCTTGGTGGATAACGACGACAATGTTGAATAAAACTTCGTCAGATATTAAGCACCAGGTGGAGATGGGTGTTTCTATTCTTAAACGGGGGGGGCTGGTTGCCTTTCCTACGGATACCGTCTATGGGTTGGGTGCTGCGGCTAACATACCTCAGGCGGCGGAGCGGATTTATCGGGTGAAGGAACGACCACCGAATATGGCACTACCTTTGCTCTTAGCTGATATATCGCAGATAAGTGAGGTTGCCGAGCCGGTGCCACTGGTTGCTTGGCGCTTAGCTGATAGATTCCTCCCCGGTGCTTTGACCATCGTTTTGCATAAATCTCACTCAGTCTCCGATATTATCGCTGCTGGGGGTGTAACCGTGGCTATTCGTGTTCCCGCTCATCCGGTTCCGGTTGCCTTGGTTCAGGGTCTGGGGACGCCTATTGTGGGCACCAGTGCCAATCTGAGTGGTAAGCCAAGTGCCTTGACTGCTGCGGAGGTCTGCTCCCAGTTTGGTGATAAGGTAGATTTAGTTATTAACGGGGGTAAATGCCCGGCTGGTAGAGAGTCTACTGTTATTGATGTTACCGGCGAGATACCAGTAATTTTACGGGAGGGAGCTATATCTGTAGACGAACTCAGGCAGGTATGTGGTGATATTGCTATTAGATAGGAGGCAAAGGTAATGCGTATTGCTATTGGTTGTGACCATAGGGGGCTAGACCTCAAGCAATTTATTGTTGCATTACTTACTGAAGCTGAACATAGCTATGAGGACTTTGGCTGTTATACTGCTGAGTCGGTAGATTACCCTGATATTGCTAGGAAGGTGGCTGAAGCAGTAGCCAGAGGTGATTTTGAACAAGGTATTTTGATATGTGATACGGGTATTGGTATGTGTATTGCCGCTAATAAGGTTAAGGAGATAAGAGCTGCTCTGTGTCATAATGCCTTCTGTGCTCGCCGGGCTCGCCAGCATAATGATGCTAATATCCTTTGTTTAGGGACAGAGCAGGAGCAGAATATAACGCGTGAAATCATTGAGGTTTATCTTGCCACTGAGTTTGAGGGTGGAAGGCACTTGCGAAGACTAAACAAGATAAAGGATATGGAAGGCTAATTGTATAGGAAGAGTTATCTTGACAGCAAATGGGTGTTATGCTATGTTGTGTCAATGGGTTGAAGGTGGGATTTCGGAGTTTTAATCCGTCCCCACGGGGGCGGTTTTTTTAATGGGGGTCAGGTATGAAAAGCGATGTCGTTAAACGGGGCATTGAGCGGGCTCCCCATCGGTCTTTATTGCGGGCCGTAGGCTGCACCCGAGCCGATATGGATAAGCCTTTTATCGGCATTATCAATAGCTTTAGTGAGATTGTTCCTGGGCATATACACCTGCGAGATATTGCTGAGGCAGTTAAAGGGGGGGTGCGGAGTGGGGGAGGCATTCCCTTTGAGGTTAATACTATCGCCGTGTGTGATGGCATTGCTATGAATCACCTAGGCATGAAATACAGCCTGCCCAGCCGAGAACTAATAGCTGATTCAGTGGAAGTAGTGGCTGAGGCTCATGCCTTTGACGGCTTAGTCTTTATTCCTAATTGTGACAAAATAATCCCGGGGATGCTGATGGCGGCGGTAAGGCTGAATCTGCCGGCCATCTTTATAAGTGGTGGTCCGATGTTAGCTGGACGCCTGAGCAGTGATGGAGGGGTCAGGAAGGTTGACGTCAGCTCTGTCTTTGAGGCAGTAGGCAAGGCAGTAAAAGGAAGTATGAGCCAGGAAGAACTGGAGCAGTTAGAGGAAATTGCCTGCCCTGGCTGTGGTAGCTGTTCGGGAATGTTTACCGCTAATACCATGAATTGTGCCACTGAAGCGTTAGGAATGGGACTACCGGGACATGGTACTATTCCGGCGGTTGATGCCAGACGGAAGCAGTTGGCTATAGAAGCTGGACGGCAGGTCATGGAGCTTCTGGCTAGTGATATTCGCCCTAGAGATATTATAAATAGGGACTCTATTCATAATGCCTTTACTGTAGATATGGCACTCGGTGGGAGCACTAATTCAATTTTGCACCTTATGGCAGTGGCTCACGAGGCTGGGATTGACTTTCCCTTATTTATGATAAATGAGATAAGCCAGCGCACCCCTAACCTGTGTAAGCTAAGACCATCTGGTGATTATCACCTTGAGGATTTGGATCGAGCTGGGGGCATCGGTGCCGTAATGAAGGAGCTGCAGGAGTTGTTAAACCTGGGGACAAGAACGGTATCTGGGAAATCGGTGGCTGAGATTATCGCTAAGCGCCGGGTGATGGATAAGGAAGTTATCCGCCCGGTAGCTAAGGCTTACTCGGCTACCGGAGGTATAGCTATTCTTTTTGGTAACCTGGCACCGGAAGGGGCGGTGGTCAAGAGGGCAGCCGTAGCCCCTGAGATGATGGTTCACCGTGGACCGGCCAGGATATTTGACTCCGAGGAGGCAGCTACCGCAGCTATTATGGGTGGCAGCATAAAGTCAGGCGAGGTGTTGGTTATCCGCTACGAGGGCCCTAAAGGAGGACCGGGTATGAGGGAGATGCTAACGCCTACCTCTCTCCTCAGCGGCATGGGTCTGGACAAAGAGGTAGCCCTGATTACCGATGGGCGTTTTTCCGGGGCTACTCGGGGTGCGGCTATTGGGCATGTCTCGCCTGAGGCAGCCAGTAAAGGACCTATTGCCGTCTTACATGATGGTGATATAATCAAGATTGATATTCCTAATCATAAGCTTGAGGTGGAGCTTGGGGATAAAGAAATATCTGACCGCCTAGCACGGATAGCCGAGTTTGAGCCTAAAGTAAAAACAGGTTATCTTAGACACTATGCTGAGAAAGTAGGTTCGGCAAGCACTGGGGCAGTGTTTAGCCAGTAGAGGGGGGCTATTTTGAAGATGACAGGTGCCCAGATACTATGTGAGAGTTTGTTAAAAGAGGGGGTAGAGGTTATCTTTGGTTTGCCCGGGGGTGCCATTATACCATTGTATGATACTTTACCTCAGTATCCTCAGCTTCGTCATATCCTGGTGCGTCATGAGCAGGGAGCGGCCCATGCTGCTGATGGCTATGCTCGAGTCACTGGTAAAGTAGGGGTGTGTATGGCTACCTCCGGTCCGGGAGCCACTAACCTGGTGACCGGTATTGCTAATGCCTACCTTGATTCATCGCCAATGATAGCCATAACGGCTAATGTAGCTGGCCCCTCCATCGGTAAAGATGCTTTCCAGGAGGTGGATATTACCGGTATTACTTTGCCGATTACCAAACATAACTATCTTGTCCTTGAGGTAGGTTCACTGGCTAAAGTAGTTAAGGAGGCTTTTCATTTAGCCAGAACCGGGCGGACGGGACCAGTACTTATTGATATAGCCAAGGACGTTCTCATCGGCCAAGCGGAATTTAACTACCCTAGTAAAGTGGATTTACCGGGGTATAAACCGACGCTTGAAGGACACCCAACACAGATTAAGAAGGCAGCCAAGCTTATCAAGGAGGCTCAGCGGCCGCTTATTATTGCCGGTGGCGGAGTATCTATCTCCGGAGCCTATGCTGAGCTTAGGCAGCTAGCTGAAACGGCACAAATACCGGTGGTTACCACTTTATTGGGCATCGGTTGTTTCCCTGAGACTCACGTTCTGAGTTATAACTGGCTGGGTATGCATGGTATGGCTTATGCCAATATGGCAGTTAATGCGGCTGATGTCATTATTGCCATTGGGACGAGGTTTGCTGAGAGAAGTACGTGTGAAGTAAGCCTCTTTGCTCCTCATGCTAGTATCATCCATATTGATGTCGACCCAGCCGAAATTGGCAAGAATGTGCGGGTTGATGTGCCCATAGTTGGTGATGCTAAGCTTGTTCTAAACGAGTTGAATAAACTAATTACCTCTACTCAACACATTGATTGGGTGGGGCAACTTGATAATTGGCGAAAGGAACACCCGTCATTAGCTATTGAAGATAGTGATGGACTCCTGCCTCAGTATGTTATTCGTCAGATATATGAGTTAACGCAGGGCGAGGCAATAATTGTTACTGGAGTCGGTCAGAACCAGATGTGGGCTGCGCAACACTACTGTTATGATAAGCCAAGAAGCCTGATATCATCCGGTGGCTTGGGGGCTATGGGATTTGAGCTTCCCGCCGCTATTGGAGCTAAGGTAGGCTGTCCGGATAAGGTGGTTTGGTGTGTCGCTGGTGATGGTGGTTTTCAGATGACACTCCAGGAGTTAGCCACTATTGTTCAGGAGCGAGTGGCGGTAAAGGTGGCGATTATCAATAATGGCTACCTGGGAATGGTAAGGCAATGGCAGGACCTTTTTTATAAACGGCGATATGTGGCTACACCCCTAAGTGGTCCAGACTTTGTCAAGCTTGCTGAGGCGTATGGAATTCCTGGGTTGAAGGTTAAGCGTAAGGAGGAGGTAGCTCCAGCGATTAAGCAGGCAATGGAACATGAGGGTTCCTTTGTAATAGATTTTGTGGTGGAGCCAGAAGAGAATGTCTATCCTATGGTGCCGCCGGGGAAAGCGATTGCCGAATTTATGGAAGCACCTGAGAAAGAGGCGACAGCATGGTCATGACGAAGCACACCATAGTTGCCCTGGTAGAAGATAAGCCCGGAGTGCTTAACCGTATGGCAAGCCTTTTCCGAAGGCGTGGCTTCAATATTGAAAGTGTTAACGTGATTGAAATTATTGACTCGGGGGGTAAAGGGCGACCTCGTTTAACACGTGTGGCTATTGTTGTCGGTGGGTCAGCAACTATACTGGAGCATCTTAGGAAGCAGTTAGAGAAGATAGTCGATGTGGTTAAGGTGTCTGATATTACCACAGAATAGACATTGTAGGACCGCTTTAGTTGATGTTATTAAGAAAGAGGTAGTGGCATGGCCACGACGAAGCACACCCTAGTTGCCCTGGTAGAAGATAAGCCCGGGGTGCTTAATCGAATGGTAAGCCTGTTTAGGCGGCGTGGCTTTAATATTGAGAGCCTGGTCGTAGGACACAGTGAGGTGCCACATCTCTCCCGCATGACCATTGTCGTTGGTGGGGCAGCTACCATGGTGGAACAGGTTAGAAAGCAATTGGATAAGATTGTCGATGTCGTCAAGGTGTCTGATATTGGCAGTGACAACATAATCGCTCGGCAACTAGCCCTCATCAAAGTAAAGGCTACTTCCTCTACCAGGAGCGAGATTATTGAGATTGTAGATATATTCAGAGCCACTATTGTGGATGTTGCCGCTGATTCGTTAACCATTGAGGTTACCGGTGACGAGGACAAGATTCATTCTTTACTAAGTCTGCTTCGTGGCTTTGGTATTAAAGAAATGACCAGGACCGGTCGTGTAGCTATGGCGCGAGGTAGCCGGGGCGCACTGCCAACGCGAGAAGGTTTAACTAGAACCCGCAGAGGACAGAAAACATCCTGAGGTTGCTCGCCAGGGGAGTTTGAGAGGTTAACTAGTAATAAATAAAGGAGGGAATCACTATGGCTAAAATATACTATGATAAAGATGCTGACCTAACTTTGCTTGAGGGGAAGGTGATTGGTATCATTGGCTATGGCAGTCAGGGGCATGCCCAGGCCCAGAACCTCAGGGATAGTGGTTGTCAGGTAATCGTGGCTGAGGTTGAGGGAAGCCCGGGTTGGAAGAGTGCTAAAGAGGCTGGCTTCAAGGTCTTGTCAGCACCTGAGGTGGCAAAAGAGGCTGATATTATTGTAATGCTGCCCTCGGATAACCTGCAACGAGACATCTACTACGGGTCAATTGAAAAAGGGCTATCTAAAGGGAAGATGCTGATGTTTGCTCACGGCTTTAACATCCATTATGGGCAGATAGTCCCGTTACCTGATGTTGATGTTACCATGATAGCCCCCAAATGTCCGGGACATATGCTGCGGCAGCTATATACCGAGGACATAGGACCGCCGGCGCTGGTAGCTGTTCATCAGGATACTTCCGGCAGGGCAAGGGATGTAGCCCTTGCCTATGCCAAGGGCATTGGTTGTATTCGAGCCGGGGTCATTGAAACTACCTTTGCCGAAGAGACGGAGACTGACCTCTTCGGTGAGCAGGCGGTGCTCTGTGGAGGGGTTACCTCCCTGATAAAGGCTGGGTTTGAGACACTGGTTGAGGCTGGTTACCAGCCGGAGATAGCTTACTTCGAGGTGCTCCATGAGCTTAAGCTGATTGTTGACCTGATTTATCAGGGAGGCTTGAGCTATATGCGCTACTCGATTAGTGATACCGCCGAGTATGGTGATTATACCCGGGGACCACGGGTCATTGATGACATGGTTAAGGAGGAGATGGAACAAATCCTAACCGAGATTCAGGACGGTAGCTTTGCCAGAGACTGGATTTTAGAAAACCAGGCTGGTCGCCCGGTTCATAACGCTATAAAACGCATGGAGCAAGAACAACTTATTGAAGAGGTTGGTGCTGAACTGCGTCAAATGATGCCGTGGCTTAAGAAATAGGGAAAAGCTGGGGTATGTGGAATGGCTATTCCTTCAGAAAAAGACATAGAGCTGCCGCTGCTTCAAGAAATACAAGCTGCAGGTGGAGAGGCAAGACCGTCAGACCTTTATGATAGGGTGGCAAAGCACTTTCCCCAGCTAACTCAAGCTGACCGGGAAGCGAGGTATCCACGGACTGGTCAGTTTATTTGGCCAAGTAGAGTCCAATTTGCTAGGAATGACTTGGTTAAGAAGGGCGAGGTTGATGCTTCTACTCGAGGAATTTGGAAAATTACTGATAGAGGGAGAGTAAGGCTAGGAGTATTGCCACCTCCGCCGTCACTTTCTCCGTCGCCACTCCCACCGACGCCTACACCTTCAACAATTGGCGAATTATTAGATAGGGAGAGGCAGCAAATTCGTGCTCAGTTACACGAATTGTTGATGAATTTACATCCGCAGCAATTTGAGGCATTTGCGGGAAAACTTCTTGAGAGTGTAGGCTTTACGGATGTCGAGGTTACAAAATATGTGGGTGACGGTGGTATTGATGGCTATGGAAATCTTGAGATGGGCGTGGTGAAGGTGATGGCCGCTTTTCAGGTTAAGCGGTGGCGTAACAACGTACCTCCCGCAGAAGTAAACCAGTTCCGGGGCGCTATTCAGGGGGAATTCGACCAGGGAATTTTCATTACTACTTCAGATTTTTCAGACGAGGCAAAGAGGGTCTCTAGTAAACGAGGGGCAGTTCCTATCGTTCTGATTAACGGAGAGCGGATTGTGAATATTATGCTTGAGAAGGGGCTAGGAGTTAGGCAAGAGCCTTTAACTGTAGCTAAGATTGATGAGGAATTTTTTACAGCCTTTGGTACTACTGAAGAGTGAGCCAAGAGGGGAGGGTTAAATATGGATAAAGTAATAATCTTTGATACCACTCTGCGGGATGGGGAGCAGGCAGCGGGGGGAACATTGAATATCAAGGAGAAACTGGAGATAGCCAGGCAGCTGGAGAAGCTTGGCGTTGATGTTATTGAGGCGGGTTTTCCCATCGCCTCGCCGGGTGATTTTGAGGCAGTTAGTCTTATCGCTAAAGAAATTCGCACCCCTATAATCTGTGGCTTAGCTCGTGGTCTCCCTCAAGATGTAGACCGGGTTTGGGAAGCGATTAAAGAGGCAGAGCACCCACTAATCCATATTTTTCTGTCGGCGTCAGATATACACCGTATTTACCAACTGAAAAAGAGCCGTGATGAGATTTTGCAGATGTCTCGGGATATGGTAGCCCGAGCAAAGAGCTATACCGATGACGTCGAGTTTACGCCGATGGATGCCAGCCGAACTGAGCCCGAGTATCTATATCAAATCGTGGAAGCCGTTATTGACGCTGGCGCTACTACGGTAAATATCCCCGATACCGTGGGTTATGCTATCCCTGACGAATTTGGTGACCTAATCGAAGGCATTATCAAAAATGTACCCAATATTAATCGGGCGGTAATTAGCGTGCATTGTCATGATGATTTGGGTCTGGCGGTAGCTAATAGCCTGGAAGCTCTCCGGCGCGGTGCCAGGCAGGTGGAGAGTACTATTAATGGCATCGGGGAGAGGGCGGGTAACGCCTCCCTTGAAGAAATTGTTATGGCGATTAAGACACGCCAGGACTTCCTTAACCTGACTACTGGTATTAATACCAAGCAAATCTATAAGACCAGCCGACTGGTAAGTGAGCTCACCGGTTTTCTGGTTCAACCCAATAAAGCGGTGGTTGGTGACAATGCCTTTCGTCACGAGTCGGGAATACACCAGGATGGCATCATCAAGATGCCGAAGACCTATGAAATAATGGACCCCAGAGATGTGGGCATACCAGCCTCAAGCCTGGTACTGGGAAAGCTGAGCGGGCGGCATGCCTTTAAAGAACGACTGGCGGAGTTAGGCTATAGCTTAAGCGGGGAAGACCTTAACCGAGCGTTTACTGCCTTTAAGGAGCTGGCTGATAAGAAAAGGGAGGTTACCGACAAGGATATTGAATCCCTTGTTGCTGAGGAGCTACGCACTTCGTCTGAAGTCTATCACCTTGACCGTCTCCAGGTATCTTGTGGTGATAGGGGTGTTCCTACGGCTGCGGTCAGGCTTATTGCCCCTAATGGCCAGGTCATGGCTGATGCTGCCCTGGGAACCGGTCCGGTGGATGCTGTATGTAAAGCGATTGATAGGTTGGTAGGAGTGCCTAATGTACTTACTGAATTTAGTGTCAAATCAGTCACTGAGGGTATCGATGCTATTGGTGAGGTGCTGATAAGAATAGAGAGTGAAGGTATGACCTACACCGGGCGGGGTGCCGATACTGACATTATTATCGCCAGCGCTAAAGCCTATATTAATGCCCTCAATAGATTGCTGGCAGCTAAGAAAGCTAGCTGATAAAGCTAGATAAGCTGGGGACACGAACCTCCGTGTTACTTATGCCGTTACTTCCTTACTTTGCCCAATGAAAGTCTATCTCAGGGTTCTTATGATTGTAGAGAGAGGAGATTATATTGACTTTAGCAGAGAAGATACTGGCGGCTCATAGTGATAGAAAAAAGGTGAGCCCGGGTGAGTTTATCAACGTCAGGGTAGACCTGGTTCTCGCCAATGATATTACTGCTCCCATTGCCATCAGGGAGTTCCAGCGACTAGGGATAGACAAGGTCTTCGACCCGCAAAAAGTAGTCATGGTGCCCGACCATTTCATGCCGAATAAAGATATTGCCTCTGCCGGGCAGGCTAAGCTGATGCGAGAGTTTGCCCAGGAACAGGGGGTAATATACTTTGAAGTGGGGCAGATGGGCATTGAGCACGTGCTTTTGCCGGAGCAGGGCTTGGTACTGCCCGGGGATGTGGTTGTTGGGGCTGATTCCCACACTTGCACTTACGGTGCTTTGGGTGCCTTTGCTACCGGTATGGGGTCAACCGATATTGCCGCTGCCATGGCCACCGGTGATATCTGGATGAAGGTGCCACCTACTATCAAGTTGGTTTACCATGGCCGTCTGAGAGAGTGGGTGGGGGGCAAGGACTTAATCCTGTATACTATCAGTCAGATTGGTGTGGATGGTGCCTTGTATTCGGCGATGGAGTTTGCTGGTGAGGCGATAGGCGGTCTATCCATGGATGGTCGATTTACTATGGCTAACATGGCTATCGAAGCTGGGGCTAAGGCTGGATTATTTAGGGTAGATGATAAAACATTGAATTACATTAAGCCCAGGGCAAAACGCTCCTATACCGTTTATGAACCGGATGCTGCTGCTGAATACTCGTCGGTTATTGAGTATGATGTCTCGGTTCTGGAGCCTCAGGTTGCCTTGCCCCACTCCCCGGCTAATGCTAGACCAGTGAGCCAGGTAGTGGATACAGAGATTGATCAGGCGGTGATTGGTAGCTGCACCAATGGTCGCCTTGAAGATTTGCGAGTTGCTGCCCGGATACTTAAAGGTAGAAAGGTGCACCCGAGATTGCGATGTATTATTATCCCTGGCTCACAGCAGGTGTACCTTGATGCCCTAAGGGAAGGTTTGATAGAGATTTTCATTCTGGCGGGGGCAGTAGTCAGTACGCCGACCTGTGGTCCATGCCTGGGGGGTTATATGGGGGTTCTGGCTGCCGGTGAACGATGTATCTCCACCACCAACCGCAATTTTGTCGGCCGGATGGGCAGCCCTAAATCAGAGGTATATCTATCTAACCCAGCGGTAGCTGCCGCCAGTGCTATAATGGGCAGGATTACCAGTCCGGAGAAAGCTATAGACTAGGATAAGCGCCTTACTAAAATATGAGAAGGATTTGGGATGCCTTCAAGGGGCGATACGGCCTGGTTACGCTTGCTTATTTAGGAAAAGGTTTGTGCGTAAGAAAGACAGAGAGATTACAGATATCGATGAGATTGAAAGGGTAGTAAGGAAGGCAATCCGTTGCCGGGTTGGTTTGGTGGATGGTGATGAGCCCTACGTAGTTCCTGTCTGTTTTGGCTACGAGAGGAATGCTCTTTACTTTCACGGGGCTTTAGAGGGACGGAAGGTTGAGCTTATCAAGAGAAATAATAAGATTTGTTTCGAAATTGATACCGATGTGGAGGTAGTAAAATCTGAGAAACCTTGCAAGTGGGCGATGCAATATAAGAGTGTTATTGGCATGGGTAGAGCCTATATTCTGGAAAAAGATGAGGAAAAATATTACGGCTTGAGATTGATTATGCAGCAATATTCTGGAGGCGAGTTCAACTTTTCAAAATCGGAGCTGGATTCTGTTTTGGTGGTCAGGGTTGATATTAGAAGCATTACCGGCAAACAATTGGTATAATAACTGGATACAATATCACTTGGTGGTAATTATCGGGTGAGGAGGAAAGACTATGGCTAAAACACGCAAATCCTGGCAGGAGAAATTAGCCGACAGTAAAGGCCTGCCCAAAGTCGTGGAAATCAACGATAAGATGAGTAAAAGATGGGGCACCGGTACGCTTTGCATTCCAGCGCCAATGGATGTAGACGAGATTATGAGAAAAGTCCCTGAAGGTAAACTTATTGCCGTAAGTCAAATTCGTGAGATTATTGCTCAAAAACATGATGCTTCAATAGGTTGCCCTCTAACCACAGGAATTTTTACCTGGGTTGCAGCTAACGCTGCCGAGGAAGCCGCTGCCGAAGGCAAGAAAGATACCACCCCCTACTGGCGGACACTAAAATCTGGCGGGGAACTCAACGAAAAGTATCCCGGCGGTGTGGAGGCACAGACTACCCATTTAAG
>SDBV01009978.1_pt1 | contig 12523 bp, 7 predicted proteins | sample 2277081 | NCBI WGS metagenome assembly SDBV01 (sample SAMN10402039, study PRJNA504765) | marine sediment metagenome | isolation source: marine sediment core GS10_PC15, 223 cmbsf | place: Arctic Ocean: Southern Knipovich Ridge | collected 2010 | reverse complement strand
GTAACAAACCGCGGGATAAATATCATCACTTCAGAACGAGGTCGAGCGAATCAGATGAACGCCGGAGTTGAGGCGACATCGGGCGATTACCTTCTTTTTCTCCATGCAGACACCATTCTCGAGCCTGGTTTCGACAGTGAAATCCGCAGAATACTCGCCGATCCTTCTGTAGCTTGCGGAGCGTTCACGCTCAAGATCGAATCGCCCCGTAAGTTTTTTCGATTTATCGAATTCACCACTAATTTTCGAGCTGTTCGCATGAAAATGCCTTTTGGGGACCAGGGATTGTTTCTGCGTGCTGACATGCTTGCACGTGTGAACGGTATCCCGAAACTACCGCTCATGGAGGATTTCGAGCTGTTACGGCGTATGCGCTCTTACGGAAAAATTGTGGTTTCAAATCTTTCCGCGTTAACCTCAGCCCGGCGATGGCATACGAGAGGATTAGTACGTAATACATTACTGAACCAGTTAATTATTCTCGCTTACTTATCGGGGATTTCCCCAAATAAACTTCACAGATGGTATTATGGCAATGAGATCGAGCGAGCGGATAGCTGAATTAATAACCTGACTAAAGGATTTCGTTCAATAAAAAATGTCGTCATGAGAGGCAAAAGCCAGGTGATTTTATCAAAATAATCATTTTATATCACTAATAAACAATATATTTGTGGAAGCAGCGGGAAACCTTAACATGCCCGTGAATGTCTTTGAGGGCTGAAGCAGAGGGGTATTCAGGGCACAAAAAGTAAGGTTATTTGTAGAGTATGGGTTGAGGTGAGATAGTGCGAAAAAACTGTTGTGAGTCGGGTTTTACTTACTTTTACCCCTTTTCATCAGTTCACGATTTCATCACTTCGTTCAGCACTTTTTTCAATTCATCAAGCTTATAAGGCTTGGGAATAAAACCGCTGAAACCGTATGACTCGAAGTTTGATATTACAGGGTCATTTGCATATCCACTTGAGACAATAACTTTCGCATCAGGGTCGATTTCAAGCAGTTTCTTAATTGCTACCTGACCTCCCATACCTCCGGGGATTGTCAAGTCCATGATAACCACATCAAAGGGTTCACCTGAATCCATTGCTTTTTTGTATTTCTCGATAGCTTCAGCTCCATTGCTTGCCTCATCCGTATCATTCCCAAGACTCTTAAGCGCCTTTAATACAAAATTTATTATCATTTCTTCATCATCCATTACAAGAATCTTTCCAGTTGTGACTGTAACTTCTCCCTTGACAGCATCTTTCTCCTCAACCTGTTCAGCTGAAGCAGGAAGGTATATATGGAAAGTTGTCCCGACTCCCAATTCTGATTCGGCGGAGATGTGGCCATTATGCCTATGAATGATTGAATAGGTAGTAGCGAGCCCAAGGCCGCTGCCCATCTGCTTAGTCGTGAAATAGGGATCAAAAATCTTTGAAAGATGTGCTTCAGTTATGCCAACTCCTTTGTCCTCTATTGATATTTTGATATAGTTTCCTTCTTTTAAAGGAAGATTATCAACAGGTGTTATATTTACATTTTTCGCTTTGATGTTAATTGTCCCGCCCTCAGGCATTGACTGTTTTGCGTTGATTACCAGATTACCTATTCCCTGGCTTATCTGGCCCTTGTCAACCTCAGCAGCCCATAAGTCGGGAGAAATTGAGGTATGGTATTGAACATTGGAACCCCGTAGTGAAAATTGAGTTGTTTCTCTTAAAAGCTCAGTAAGTCCTGTAATTTCTTTTACAGGAACACCGCCCTTTGCAAAAGTAAGTAACTGCTGGGTTAATTTTGTTGCACGGATGGTAGCTTTTTCAGTTTCAGTCAATAACTCTAAGGCTTCACTTTTGTTATCTAAGCTTATCTTTGCGAGTGATGTGTTTCCAAGAATGACAGCAAGAATATTATTGAAGTCATGGGCAATCCCACCGGCAAGAAGGCCTATTGATTCGAGTTTGCTCGCTCTGGCACGTTCTTCTTCCAAGTGTTTGCGCTCGGTTATGTCTCTGACAATTCCCACAAAGTATTTGACGATTTTGTAATTTGAAAGAACTTGTAGATATCTCTACTGGAAATGTTGTACCATTTTTCTTTTTATGATAGTATAATGGAATTCTTTTAAGTTTTCCGGCAATAGTATTTTTTATTAAAAATCTTTTATTTTTTGATTCAGGGGAAATAACAGGTAGTTTTAGACTTAAGAATTCTTCCCTGCTATATCCATAAAGAATTTCAGATGATTTATTTATGTCTATGATTTGCAAAGTTTTAGCATCAAAAAGGATAATTGCATCAGATTCAGTTGAAAAAAGTTGACGATATTTCTCTTCACTCTCTCGTAAAGCTTCCTCCGCTTTCTTGCGCTCGGTGATGTCTACCATTTGTATTATAAGACCGTCCTGAAAAAAGGATGTATGAAAATCAATTAATTTAGTGGTTCCATTTTTACATGTAATTGTAAATTCAGTGCAATCCTGTTTTTCTCCTCTCAGCGACTGCTGAATATTATTCAATACAAAGTCTCTATATCCCTTGTCAGGATATAGTTTTTCCGCCCAGTCTTTGGTATCATTTATTTCATCTCTTTTGTAACCTATTAATCTTTCAAGCGCTTCATTAAATGATATAATTGAACCGTCTGAACTACCCACTGCCGTTGGAATCGGACTTTTTTGTGTTATCGCTGATATTTTCTCTTCTGCTTTCTTGCGCTCGGTTATATCCTGTACTGTCCCCCAAAACATCAAAGGCTTGCCATCTTTATTATAATTGACTTCACCAATAGCATTAACCACACGCACTTTATTCCCGGGTAAAATTATCCGGAAATCAATATTATATAATATTTTGTCCTTTAATGCTTTTTCAACAGATTTATTCACAAACTCAAGGTCATCTGGATGTATAGTTTTCTCAAAATTTTCGTAAGTCGGAACAACGTCTTTGGACAAACCAAAGATTCTATAATTTTCATCAGACCATTTTAACTTATTTGCTTGTAAATCCCAAGACCAGTTTCCTATATGGGCAACTTTCTGAGCTTTTTTTAAGAATAATTCACTATTCTGGAGTTCTTCCTCTGCTTTTTTGCGCTCGGTGATGTCAACAGTGAGCTCTACGAATTGCATAACTTTACCTTCGCTATCGAATAATGGCGATGTAATTATCTGAAAATATTTCTCTTCTCCTCCAATAATCTTGACAAAACACTCACCTTTTTCTGTCTTGCCGCTTTTACCAGCTAGCATGGCGGCGCATTCCTTCTCAGGATTCTTGAGCCCATAGAACTTGTAGCAACACTGCCCCATCATATCATCTAACGTTCCGAACCACTCCTGGACGATATCGTTGGCCCAGATGACCTTGGTCTCCGAATCTAGTAGGATAAGACCAGCATGGATTCCATCTATGATTCTATCAAGCTTTTGCATCTCTGTAGCAAGAGTTTCCTTTGCTTTCTTGCGCTCGGTTTCTGCTGTTTCAATCTCAGCATTCCGTTTCCGCAGCTTTTCCAATTCAGTAATAAGCTGTGCCTTGGTTTTCTTCTTGTCTTCCATTTTGATGTACTCCTTATTGCAATAAATTATTGACCATTCTGTAACAAATAATCCTCGATTGTTATTATATTAAAATATTACGTTGATGCAAGGATAATTTATATGAGGTAAACAAAAATTCCGCACTTAACTAAAGAGTGCTTGAGATGAAGCCACAGAATGCCACAGTATGTCAGAAAGACCGAATCACGTGCGTATTTATGATGTAAAAAGTCTGGGGAATAGTAGGTGTCATTTTGGGAAATAGTAGGTGTCATTTCTGGTGGGACAGCTTGGAAATCACACACAAAGCAAGGGTATTGCGCATATCATTGCACTGCCTCACGAGCGCACGAAAGCGTAGGAAAGAAAAGCGAAGGCATGGTAACCCGGAGAGTGCAGGCGCATGTTAATTAAGAATATGTATCCATTTATATTCGCATCATGGAATAAATCATGATTTTCCGCGGTTCTTCAACTGGTCGAACAGCACTGCCAGCAGGAGAATAACTCCCCGCGCGACATACTGGTAAAAGGTGGGTATATTAAGAAGGTTCATGGCATTCTGCACAGTGCCCATTATCAGTACTCCGACTATTGTGCCGAGAATTGTTCCCACTCCGCCGGAAAGCGATACCCCTCCGAGAACGCATGCCGAGATAACATCGAGAGAAAGCCCCACAGATGTGTTCGGCTGACCGCTTGTCATCCTTGAAGCCAGAACTATACCCGCCAGACCGGCCATGAGCCCCTGGGTCGTGAATATGATGATTTTTATCCTGTCAACCTGTATGCCTGCAAGCCTTGCAGCCTCCCTGTTCCCGCCGATGGCGAGGGTGTTACGGCCGTAAGTGGTGTTATTGAGCAGAAAACCGAAAACTGCAAAGCAGATAATAGTAATCCATACCGGATTCGGGATACCTATGAAACTGCCGGAACCGAGGACAAAAAATCCGGGCGCTTTTATACCTACTGCGACACCCCTGGAAACGATGAATCCCAGGCCGCGCATTATCTGCATCATTGCGAGAGTGGTTATTAGGGCGTTTATTTTCAGCTTTGCAATGATAAATCCGTTTACCAGACCGGCGAATCCCGCCGCAAGCAGCGCACACACAATCCCGATAAATATGCTTCCGGTGGCATTTATAACAACAGCGACCATGACACCGGTAAAAGCTACGACCGCTTCTATGGAAAGGTCAAAATCTCCCGATGCGAGACAAAAAAGCATGGTGCAAGCTATAATCCCGACTGTCGCTACAGAAAGCGCCAGGCCTACCATGTTTACCCATGTGAAAAAATAGGGTACGAAGATTGAAAGAATGATAAATAAAAGGATAAAAACTACAAGAATGCTGGCGTTATCCCACAATCCAATGATAATGTTCTTAGGATTAATTATGCTTTTCTTATTCACATTCACAAATAAATCCGTTCTGAGTTTAAAGTTCCAAGTTCAAAGTTAAAAGTAATTTCAATATCTAAACGTTAACAAATCAACTTTTGGACTTGTTGTAAACTTATTTAAAATAATATAATAGCCACAGAGTACACGGAGGTAACGGAGATAAAAAAAGAATATAATAACGTTTTTTCATCCCCCTGAATTATTATAAATATAAAATTATCAGATAATTATATATATTTATTTTTTCTCAATGCTCTCTGTGTTCTCTGTGTTCTCTGTGGCAAAATTTATAGATTCAATACTTGTTATATTGTATATTGCATTATTAACACGTTATTTATAGCAACTCCGAAAATTGAGTTAACAACTAATCACACAACCGGCAGGGCAAGTTTGATAATTTTCTCCTCGGTTGCCTCCTCACGGTTTAAAGATGACATGAGCCTGCCCTGGCGCATGACAATAATCCTGTCGGAAATACCGAGAATTTCCGATAACTCGCTTGAAACAACAATAATCCCGATTCCTTCCGATGCAAGTTGAGAGATAATCGCATAGATTTCGCTTTTTACGCCGACATCTATTCCCCGGGTCGGTTCATCGAGAAGCATCACTTTAATGTTCTCGGACAGCCAGCGCGCAAGTATCACTTTCTGCTGGTTTCCCCCTGAGAGATTCTTTAGAACCTGATTGAGAGAGGGCGTCTTTATGTTGAGCTTCCTGATAAATTTCCATGCGTTCTTGCGTTCCCATTTCTTGTTTATGATTCCGAAACCGGATTTCGTGCGCCTTACTGAAAGATTTATGTTTTCGCAAACGGAGCCGAGCGGGATGATTCCCTCCTGCTTTCTATCCTCCGGGCTGAAAACCAGCCCATTTCTTATCGCATCCCCTGTACTTTTTATTGCTATTTCCTTCCCGTGAATCGCAACTTTCCCGGACCGTGGTTTATTGGCGCCATAGATGAGTTTCAAAAATTCCGTCCTGCCCGCTCCGACAAGCCCGAATATTCCAAGTATCTCGCCGCTTCCGACAGAGAGATTCACAGGTTCAGCGAGTCCGGGTCCCATGAGCCCGTCAACTTCGAGGGCCGGGGCGCCATGAGGGCGCGGCGAATAATTATAAATATCGGCGATAGACCTTCCGACCATTCGGTTGACCAGATAATCGTGATCAACTTCTGATATATCTTCACAGGTTTCCACTACTTTCCCGTCCCTGAATACTGTCACGGAGTCGCATATCTCGAAAATCTCGTTCAGGCGGTGAGAAACATAGATTATTATACGGCCGCGCTTTTTAAGGTCTTTGATGACTGAAAAAAGTTTGTGCACCTCACGGTCTGTGAGGCTGCTCGTTGGCTCATCGAATGCTATAACCTGCGCCTCACGCATCAATGCCTTTGCAATTTCAATCATCTGACGCTGGGCGATAGAGAGGGAACCGACTTTTGCGGACGGGGAGATATCCTCCCCGAGAGACCTAAGTTCACCGAGCGCGGTCTCATGCAGTTTTTTCCTGTTGACTATTCCAAAGCGGGCAGGAAGATGGCCCAGGAGGAGATTTTCCGCAACGCTCATCTCCGGCACAAGGTGAAGCTCCTGGTAAATTACTGCTATACCTGTCCTTATGGCATCAAGAGTATTATGGAAAAACATTGGCCGGCCATGTACACGGACTGTCCCCGAATCCTGAGTGTAAACACCGGACAGTATCTTGAGAAGAGTGGATTTTCCGGCGCCGTTTTCACCGATCAGGGCTCGTACGGATCCCTCCCTGACACTGAAAGATATATCCTTGAGCGCGTGGACGCCGGGGAAGGATTTACCAATATTTTCAAACGCTATAGAAGCTTTTTTCGCTGTATAAACCATTGCAAAATAATTTTCATGCTTGAAATATGCTGTGAAATATACGTTAAAATTCCATGTAAAAACGCTCTGCTGCCAGGTTAAAATCGAATAAATTCAATTGGTAAAGATTTCTGTTTTGAGATTTTTTTTAAAACCGTATGAACCATTCCTTCCCGCTCAAAGAGTAGAGTTATAATGGCAATATACGATTTTTTTATGATTTCAAACCGATCGGTTTTATAACATCGTAACTGCTTGTCTTTTAATACGTTATATTATTCCAGCGACCCACGTACTTTCAATGCCTTCGCATATGTTTCTTTGGTTAAAATTTCTCCTGTCGTAGTCGTATTTTTCGGAGGGTCGATCCCGTCATTGATCCATTTATAAAGCATTTCGGTAGTATCGAAACCATGCATGTTGGCGTTAACGAAGGCTGTTGCAAAAAAGCCGGTTTTTTCTTCTTTTTCAAATTCGGATTGACTTGAACTACCGCCGATTCCGATTCCGATTACCGATTCAGCATCGAACCCACGGTTTTCCAGGGCGCGGACGGCTCCCAGAGTGCCCTCATCGTTAAAAGAAAAAATAAGCCACCGCTTTATATAAGGATGCTGTGTGATAAGCACATCCGAAGCATTGAAGCTGCCGGGGACATCTGTGGTTTTTACCGGGGTATTGAAAATTTTTTCCGCGGGGAAACCCGATTCGATCAGTGCCTCTATTGCCCCGCCGGTGCGTTCCAGGCAGGTTTCAAGCTCATTGAAAGAGACCGCCAGAGCTGCAGTCTGTTCGATATCCCAGCCGCGGCTAAGTAATTCCCCGTATAAGGCATTTCCTATAAGTTTTCCTATCTCAAAGGCATTCATGCCAAGAAAAGGCACATCCATTGGCTTTCCATAGGCATCTATGAACATGTCGTTTACAGCTATTACCCTCATTCCGAATACTTTAGCCCTCGCCATTATCGCCGGGCCCAGCCGTACATCGGGTGTGCATATTACAAAACCACTTGCGCCCTGAGCACCGAGGTTATCTATTGCGGAAAGCGTCTTTTCACCGTCGGTCGCACCGATTTTGACTAATTCAAATCCGTACTTATCCGCACAGTTCTGAGCCCCTGTCCATTCATCCTGGAACCATTTTTCTTCCGGCATTTTTACTATATACCCTATTTTTAGCGGCTTATCGCCTTTTTCACCGCAGCCGAAAAAAACACATGAAATAAGAAGTGAAAAGATAAATATAAATAGTCTCAGACATTTTAAACGTTGGCCCATACAATAACCTCTTTTAAAATATGTGTGTTATCCTCTTTCATTTATAAACATGCTCTACTTCAAACACGGTTTGACCGCCTTTTTTAAGCCACATTTCTTCAATTTCTTCGAGGGTTTTGTTCTTTGTTTCGGGTATTACTTTCCATGTGAAGATAAGTCCGATAAAACAGATTATACCGAACAGATAGAAGCTTATTCCTCCGATTGAGTCTATCATCCAGGGGAAAAACTGTGAAAGTATAAAGTTTGCAACCCATAAAGACATTGTTGCGATGGACATCGCGGTGCCACGAATTTTTGTAGGGAATATCTCCGAAAGCAAAACCCATGTAACAGCCCCGACACTCATGCAGTAAAAAGCGACGAATACGAGTAAAGGCAGCAAAATAATCTTGCCGCTGATCGTTTCCGACTGGTAAATAAATCCTGTTGATGTAATAGCTAAAAACATACCCGAAAATCCTATCAGCAGCAGCCCCTTTCTTCCAAATTTATCAACGGAGAAAATTGCAACAAAAGTAAACAGGAAATTCACCAATCCTATCATTACATTTGCCTGAAGAGCGGAAGATGCGCTTTCATAACCGGCTTTCATGAAAATAGTCGGGGCATAGTAAACTATGGTAACCATTCCGCACCACTGCGACAAAACAGCAAGTATGATTCCGACCATCAGCGCTGTCCTGAATCCCGGCTGGAAAATTTCTTTAATCGATCCCGATTCCATTTTCAGAGAATTATGTATTTCCACCATTATCTTCTTAGCATATGAATATCCTCCCACTCGGGAAAGAATTGCCAGCGCATCGTCATTTCTGCCCAGTTTTGTCAAAAACCTCGGGCTTTCGGGCACAAATAACAGCGCAAAAGCAAAGAATATCGCAGGAAGGGCTTCTAATGCAAACATCCATCGCCAGTTTGTCGGTCCGATATCCACAACGAGCCAGTTAGTGAGATAGGTAATGAATATTCCTGTGACAATTGCCAGCTGATTTATGGATACAAGACGGCCGCGTATCCATGCCGGCGATATTTCGGCGATATATATCGGTGTAAGCACAGATGCGGTTCCAACAGCGAGCCCTCCGATAAAACGGGCAATGATCAATTCTGTGACATTTCTCGGAAGCGCCGAGAAAATCGCTGAAAGAGCAAACAAAAAGGCTGAAATAATAAGGATTTTTTTCCTGCCGAACCTGTCGCTCAATGCCCCGGCACAAATTGCTCCCAGTATGCAGCCAATCACAAGGTTGCTTACTACAAATCCCTGCATGTGAACATCGAGGTCAAAATGCTCTGTAATAAAAGGTATAGCGCCGGAAATAACGCCGATGTCAAAACCGAATAAAAAACCGCCTACTGCGGCTGCGAGTGAAACCACATACAAATACAGCATGCTGCCCTTGTCGGATTTATCTTTTAAAATACCGTTAGATTCGCCGCCGATGTCGGCCATAACCTTTCCTCCTTACCAAAAGAAAGTATCTATGTTTCTGAAGTAAAATCACATGTAATACTCTTTATAAATAAAAGATTAATAATTATCGGCAAATTCCAGACATACTGTTTCAGCTATTTCAGAGCCTTTTTTAGCTCAATACTATGCTGTAATAAATTTTCCACTGAAATGGGAAATGGTGTAAGACGAATTGGTGTTGAAGGCTCTTCCGCTTTTAAATTCGATACAATCGTTTGCAGAAATAACAACATAATAATTACTCTTCTCATTTTTTTCATTTAAAAAAATATAATCCTATCTATGCATCCATTGTAATATGAAAAGGGCGGTATAAACGCTCAATATTGAAACGACCATAAAAAACCATGATATCACCAGACTTTTATTGCCGTGGGGAGATCTCCCATCTCCGCGCAGTTTCAGGTCTGAAAGACGCCAGCAGATGTTATCGACGACTTCCGGGCTGGATTTTCTGGTAAACAGGGAAACCACTGTCATGATAACGAGCGAGAGAAAAAACACTACGGTAGCACGGTTATAGAAACTGTTGTAATTTGAAAACATGTCCATCTTGAAAATGATCCTGTCCACTATTTCATTTAACGAAAAACCGGCAATAAAAGTAACAGTAGCGGCAGTCGAGGTAGCTCCTTTCCAGAAAATCCCCAGGATGAAAAGAGCTGCTACAGGCGCAGCGAAATAGCTGTAAATATTCTGGATGATAAGGAATACCTGCCCCTGTTTTGCACAAAACCAGAGCGCAGCTCCTATGGAAAATATCATCATAAAAACACTCGACAGACGTCCGGACCAGATAAGTTTCTTTTCCTGAGCGTCTTTAAAAACAAGCGGTTTGAGAATATCCATGGTGATAACGGTGCTTGCGGCATTCAGGGTCGATGAGACTGTTGACATGATAGCGGAAGCAAGACCGGCCATGATAAGACCGATAAGGCCAACCGGGATTAACTCGGTTACAAGAAGAGGAAAAACATGATTCGGGTTGATACCCGGCCCGAGAACCTTGTATGCGATTATTCCCGGAAGACAGATAATCAGGGGGAGAACCAGCTTGTAATATCCGGCCATAACTCCTCCCATACGCGCATCCCATTCGCTTCTGGCTCCAAGACAGCGTTGAACCATAAACTGATTCGTACACACATACCACATGCCGACCGAGAGAACAGTACCCACCATTCCTGCAAAAGGAAAATCCGGGTGCGAGGCGGGATACGCCATGTAAAATTTTTCAGGAAATTCCCGTATAAGAGGTGCCAGGCCTCCTACACGGTAAAGCCCGAAAGCAGTTACTGTTATTCCACCGGCAAAAAGTACGATACATTGAACAAACTCGGTCCATACAACAGAAGCCAGACCGCCGTAGACAGTATATATGGATGTAGTAAAAGCGATAAGCAGCACTCCCCAGTGAAGGGGTATTCCGAATAATGCTTCGAGAACCAGTGCGCCTGCATAAAGAATCGCTGCGATGAATCCGAGAATATAGGTGAGAATTGTTGTCACTGCATAAAAATAGCGGCATGTCCGGTTGAAACGATTTTCAAGAAATTCCGGCATGGTGTACAGCCCGCCGCGCATATAATATGGGAGGAAAACCCAGATAAGCATGGTATATGTGATGAAATTTCCCCATTCCATATTGCCCACGACAAGCCCGGCGGCATAAGCCGAGCCTATCATACCGACAAAATGTTCTGCCGAGATATTTGAAGCTGTAAGTGAAGAACCTATAACATACCAGGGGAGACGGTCGCCCGCAAGAAAGTATTCCTTGACAGTATTTTTTTCCCTTCGAGCCATATAAAGACCGAAAGAAACTATAAAAATGAAATATAGAACAAAAACAGTTATATCGAGAGAGCCCAAAAAGACATTCTGCATTGTAAACCTAACAATTATAGTCTTTAACTTAATTTTATGAGTTGCTATAAATAACGTATTTATAATGCAATATACAAAATGACAAGTATTGAATCTATAATTTTGCCACAGAGAACACAGAGAACACAGAGAACACAGAGAACAATAAAAATAATTATCTGATAATACAATATTTATAATAATTCAAGTGGATGAAAAAACGTTATTATAATCTTTTTATCTCTGTGACCTCCGTGCACTCTGTGGCTATTATATTATTTTAAATAAATTTACAACAAGTCCGAAAGCTGATTATTTAACTTATTTGCAAATCAGGAATAATATCCTCAAATGATCAATAAAATATATTCGTTATGAAATTATACTCGATGAAAAGAAGATAGTGATTGCGGACAATTATATAAATCTTATGTCGTTTTTGGCACTTGATTCGAGTGTGCCGCCGATCTTCATCCCACTAAAGAGCCCGATCAACATACCTGGAATTATCTAATATGTGAATTCTTATAATTACTCCCTGCAATCAAACCCAAAACCACTCCGGCAACCGGTCCGAAAACCATTCCGGTTTAAAAACATATTGATTATGCATAACAAATTAATGCTCTTTTTGAAGGTGCCTGATAACGGGTTTAAATTTTATAAAAGGACTTTTACCTTTCTAAGCGGGAAGATTCCTTAAAAGTGCCAAAATCAAGGGTATTATTTTCAATTATTTCGAGCCGCTATCATTTTTTCCATACCTGCAACACCCGTGTCATCGATGATATTTAAGACCGTTAACCCGTTCAATTTCATTCAAAATCAAACATATATTATATAACAAGTCAAGTTATAATTATATAACAAGTCAAGTTATAATTTTCGACTGCTGACAGTTTTTATTCAACAAACTGAATCCATGAGACAGGATTAAATATTCAGAAAAGAAACATTTTAAAATATATTATGTTTCTAATAAATGGTGGATTCAACCCCCAAGTGCAACACGGTAGGTAAAAAAGATGGTGAGTTGGCGTATATTGTATTTGCGTCAACAAATCATCCCCCTACTCAAGGAGTGCACTATGGGAATGTTGTACAAC
>SDBV01009977.1_pt1 | contig 12523 bp, 15 predicted proteins | sample 2277081 | NCBI WGS metagenome assembly SDBV01 (sample SAMN10402039, study PRJNA504765) | marine sediment metagenome | isolation source: marine sediment core GS10_PC15, 223 cmbsf | place: Arctic Ocean: Southern Knipovich Ridge | collected 2010 | reverse complement strand
TCTAAGGGCAAGCTGCCTACGAAGGGAGAAGAAGATGGCTGAATGCAAGAATTGCGGGAATGAATTTGAAGGCAAGAGGGCAGATGCGAAGTTCTGTTCTGATGTGTGCCGGGTGATATTTAACCGTAACATCAAGGTCGAGCCTGTTACGGGTAATGTTACGGATAAGAGAGGCAAGGACATTAAATATTTTGGAGACTTGCCGATGGATGTGCAAGCTACTATTGATAGATTGAGCGTGGTTGACGGCAAGATAGACCAGACAGTCAAGGCCAACCGAACAGCCATTGCCATTAACTATCAGCATCTATTCCCGGACAGGTTCTATTCGACAGGAGTAGTATAGATGGATGAGATAATGGAAATAGCAGAGAAGCTGGCAGAACAGGTGGGTGATGGTTCTATAGGGCTGCCTATAAGTCTATGGGAGGCTGTAATGGCCATGTCAGAGGCAGAACAAGAAAAGGTCAAAGAGGAAGAGGCTAAAGAGTGATAGCAACTAAACCAAAGCTCGACAAAAAGACCAAGGCAAGATTAAAGAAGTTAGACAATAGGTGGTGGCGATTGAATCACCTGTACTGGATAACAGACCAGGCCGGTAATAAGGTTCTATTCAAGTTGAACGTGGTCCAGAAGGTTTTATACTTTGCTTTATGGTGGTTAAACATCATACCCAAGAGCCGGCAGCACGGCATAACCACGTTTGTCGCTATATTCATGTTAGATGCCTGCCTATTCAATTCCAACGTAAGGGCTGGAATCATAGCTCATAAGCTGTTGGATGCTAAAAGAATATTCAAGGACAAGATTAGATTTGCTTACGAGCATTTACCTGAAGACCTAAAGGCCGCCCGGAAACTAATCAAGGACGATGCCCAAGAGTTAGTATTCTCGAACAATAGTGGTATTTACGTCGGCACGTCCATGAGGTCTGGTACGCTCCAGTATCTTCACGTCTCGGAATATGCCTGGATATGTACTCATGCCCCGATTAAAGCGGCTGAGATTAAAGCTGGGGCTATGGAGACGGTACATGAGAAGGGGATGATATTCATTGAAAGCACGTTTGAGGGGCCGATGGGCGATTTCCCTGATATGTGTAATATCGCCGAGGTTATAAGGGCTTCCGGTAGAGAACTGGGGCCGATGGATTATAAGATTCACGTCTTTACCTGGCACCAGAAGACGAGCAATGTAACCGACCCGCGTTTCGTTGACGTTACAGTTCAAGACCACGCTTACTTCGATAAGTTGGAGGACATATTCAAGAAGGTCATTACTCCTGAGCAGCGGGCTTGGTATGTGGCTAAGAAGAAGACTCTAAAGCATTTAATGTTCAAGGAGCATCCGTCAACGCTTGAGGAGGCCAGCATTGCCGCTGTTGAGGGTGCGTATTACGCCGCTGAGATGGCTCAGATGAGAGAAGATGCCCGGATATGCCGAGTTCCTTTTATAAGGGATTATCCCGTCCATACGATATGCGACTTAGGTTTGGGCGGCCACATGCCCTGGATATTCTTCCAGAGGATAGGCTTGGAGGTTCATATCATAAATTGTTTCGCCTTGGAAGATAAGTCTGATATTCGCGGTGGTGCTATCTTTTATCGTGAGATGTTGGATAAAATGAAGGACAAGTACGGTTATATTTACGGCAAGCATTTTGCGCCGTTTGATATGGTCAAGGGCGAAATAGGTACAGGCGAGGCCATTTATGAGACGTTCAAGCGTGGTGGGATAGAATTTGTGAAATTAGAGCAGGAGCATTACGTTTTAGACGGCATCGAGCGAATGACTAATATGTTCTGGCAGTTATGGATTGACAGCGAGTTATGCCAGCCTTTGATTATAGCTTGGAGTTCGTATCATAGGGAATGGATTGAGAAGTTGCAGGTTTACAGTGAGGTTCCAGTGGGCGATAAGTCGAGCCATTACGCCGATGCAGGTCGGTACTTGAGTAAGGTTATCGAGGATGGTTTGGATAAATCAAGTTCGATGAGCCGCGAGCGATGGCGGCAGTTAAAGGCGCAATATGCGTAAAATAAATGAAAGTTTTTAATTAGGAGAAAAAGAAAAGAACGAAATGGGAAACACACCAAAAGCAGAATCGCCAATAGATATAATACTCGAACGTTTGGCAAATAGAATTGCCAAATTGAAGGAAGAAACGCTACCTAAATTTGAGTCTATATTGGCGAGCGTTTTAACTGAACCTGAAAAATCTGATTTTCGCCGGATGCTACGCAAATAGCAAGCCAAACATCTCTCGAAAAGAGATTGATTGTGATGTATGAGAATGTTCAGGGAATCGACGAATATTTGGAGGGTTTACAAAACAGAATACAGCTTTAAGGACAATAAATGGCAACTGAAACAGACAGAGAGAAGGATTACAAGGAAGCGTACGAGCAAGCCAACGCCGGCTTCGGCACTTGGCAGTCGCAGATTAAGCGGGATTTGGCGGTATATCTAGGCGATCCCTGGACACCGAAGGACAGGCAGAGATTTCTCAAAGAGAAGCGTGATGCGTCCAGTTTTCCTCAGATACGAATGATTATCAACTGGATTTCAGGCCATCAGAGCGATAATATAAGGTCGATTCGTTACGACCCGACCGAAGATGGCGACATTCAGACTGCCGAGCAGCTTACGGCTATTGGCGTATGGGTAATGCAGCATTGCAACGGCTACGATGTGATATGCGACGCCTTTGAGGGCTGCTTGAAGGCTGGAATGAACTTAGTAAACGTATATAACGACCGCAATTTCGATACGAATTTCGACCGATTCGGCTATAATCAATTCCTTTTAGACCCGACATTCTCGCGCCGGGACTTGAGGGACTGTAATTACGGTATGATGCGAAAGTATATTACTAAGGCGGACGCTAAGATGCTCTTGCCAGGCAAGGAGAATTTCATTGAGGGAATCGACACTAAGGTCAATAGCGACGCCCAAGGCGATATGTACCCGTATTACGCCCGGCCATCGTTGTATGGCGATAAGTTGTTAGCTTACGACGAATTTCAACAGAGGACGACCATAGAGCGTAAAATTATTCTTTTGAAACCCTTGAATAAGGAAATAGTCTGGTTGGGCACGAAGAAGCAGCGTGAAAGGTTCATAGAGAATTTAGTTATAAACGAGAATATCCCATCGCATTTAATATCGGTTTATAGCCGTTGGGAGCCGACTGTCGAGGTCACGGTGATTTTAGAAGGTCACGAAGTATCGCACGGTATAGACTTATTCGGGATAGGCGATTTCAGTTTCACCCCGATTATCGCATACTATGACCCTGATTACGATAGAATGGAGATGAAGTTACAGAGCTTGGTCCGGGGCCTTGTAGATGCCCAGAGAGCCAGTGATAAGCGAATGATGTCTATGACAGCCGTATTCGAGCAACAGATAGGGGCTGGCGTTGATTTCGAAGAAGATACCTTTGTAGATGATGAAGATGCTTTTGCTACTGGTCATGGAAGGTCGCGATTGATTAAAAGCGGTAAAATAGATGCTGTCAGGGATAGGGAAATTCGCGACATTCCGCAAGGTATGTTCCAATTTGAGGACTTGAGCAGTAAGAAGATGTACCGGTCGGTTGGCGTCAACGAGGAGATGACTGGCTTTGCCGAGAGCGGTAATCCTCAAATAGCTGGATACTTAGCTAAGTTGAGAATCGCAGGCGGGCTTGTCGGAATGAAGGGCTTGTTCCGCAATTTAGCTTTGAGCCAAAAGACGATAGGTCGGAAGATATTGAGACTTTACCAGCAGTATCCAGTTGATAAGGTCCAGAGAATACTAAATCAAGAGCCGTCTCCCCAGTTCTATACCCACGACTTTGGTAAATACGACTGTTCTACCGTCGAGGGCATTATAACTGATACCCAGAAGAATATGTTCTACGCTGACTTGGTTCAATTGGTAGAGATGTTATTGCGGACGAAACAGCCGATACCGCCGTTTATGACCTCTATGTTGTTGAAGAACGCCCCAATAGCGGGCAAGCCGGAGTTATTGAAGGCGATCCAGCAGTTCGAGCAGGAACAAGCGAAGGCCAGTCAGGAGCAGAAGCAAAAAGAAGATATGATGATGGAGTTGCAGATTGAGACGGCCAAGGGTCAGATATACGCTAACAGGGGCATAGCCGAGGCTCAAAGGGCGAAGGGAGTTGAAGATATTACTGATGCTGCTTTGAACCGAGTTGAGATTCTTGCCAAGATAAACGATATGGGTCTCGGCAGAGTATTGGAGTTGGCTCAAATTGGTTTGCAGTTTGAGCAGATAAAGCAACAGAATCGTGAGGTAACAGCTAAGAGTTAAGGCGAAATCGTAATGAACGATTTATCAAGATTTGTTTACAATTCACCTTTCAATCTTGGCAAGCATCCTGAGCCAAGAGAAAATGAAGGTTGTTTTTTGAGTGAGTTTCATAGGAAGGGAAAGGGATGTTGGATTCCTAAAGTTTGGATACAAGAACCGACAATTACAATGGTAAACAAGCACAATCCATCGGAAGAAGTAAGAATGAGTGTTTTTAGCGAAGCGGCGAGTGAATTTGAGGAAATTAGTTTGATGGCGAAATCATGATAGCTTCTGATAAAAGATGTCAAAAGTGTGTTTTTATGAAAGACCCACCAAAGGGATGTATTTGTATAATGCACCCTGACAAATGTTTCATAAAGGTACTTGTAACTAAGGCGAAACCATAATGCCTAAACTAACCCCAGACGTGACATTATGGTTGACGGACGAGCTGCACAAGATGCTCACTAAAGTTATTCTGGCCAAACAGAACCATCCGAGGGTCTATTGGTTACAGGTACAGATGAGCGATAAGTATTTTGGCCCGCCTGCGCTTGGGAGTAATGAATTGGTAAATCCGGGCGAACCTGGAACCAAGACGATAGATTTATCCGGTAAGGTCGTTACTTCCACTACGATTGTCATAATGGAAGCTTGGCAGTTGCCGCCGGTTCCGATGTTGAGTACGTCCTTATGGCGAATTGACAACAAGATAGGTGAGGCCAAATGTATTTATATCCTGCCTCCCGATAAACCGATAATCTTAGGGACACAAATGGGCGAGTCCAGCAAGTTTATCTGGAAGTCGGCACAAGGTATGCCGTTGGTATGGAGTAATGTGAACTAAGGACTAAACCTATGGGATGTGGCAAGAAAAAAGGTGGCCGCAAAAAAGGCGGCAAGCGTAAATGACCCAAGAAGACAAGAAAAAACTAATTAAGGCTTGCAAGTTAGTAAGGGAGGTTTTTCCTGATATGTCAGGGAACGTAAAATTTAATCTTGCAAAGGGACGGGAGAAGGTTAATATGAACGTGGAATATTCGGTTATGATTCAACCGGACGAATATTTTGAAACCTAACAAATAGGCAAAGGAGTAAATTATGGCTATGTTACACAATGGATTACTTGAGGCGATATTAGGTGAGACGCCTTCAACAAAATACGACATTGAAAAATGCCAACGGCAAGGATTAACCGAATTATTACAGCCTTTTAGTTTTCAGACTATGGCTAATCAGAGAATGGGACAAGGTTTTGAACCTATAGATTGGCCACAGATAATAGTTAATCAGTGTAGGGCAATAGCATTAACAAGGCCGCTAAGTATGATAGAACAATTTATATACGATGGAGCATTAAAAGCTCTTAATAACGAGTAACTTGACAACTGAATAACTAACCAGAGCTAACCTAACAAATAGACGCTCGTATCTCAGATATGTTTCTGAGTGCGGGCGTTTTTTTATTGCCGCCGCCGGGCGAAACGGGCGAAAGAAAACGGGCGTAACTTGACCGCCGCCGGGTCAACAGGAGATTAAAGATGGCTAAAGAAGAACCAAAGGGCGTAGAAGACCCAAGTGCCGCCAACTTGGAAAAACCGGGCGTAAGCCCTTCTGAGGGCGTTCCTCCAGAGGGTACTCCTGCCGCCGGGGAGAATCAGGAAGTAGAAGGATTAAAGGCTGCCGCTATGGCCGAGCGCGAGAAGCGCCAGGCTGCGGAGGTTGACGTTCAGAACTTGAAAGACCAGATTGCATTACAACCACAAGCCCAACAGACTACACCAGAAAAGCAGGTGAGTTTATCTCAAGTTGTGGCAAAGCAACTTGGTATTGACATTGAAATAGCAACACCGGAAGAGATATGCCAGATAAACGAAGGCGTATTGCAGGTTATGTCAGGTCAGCAGTCTGAGCAATCCTTTATAAATTCTCATCCTGATTATGCAGAGGTAGTGGGTATAACGCTTCCTAATGGAGTGTTTCAACCCTCAGTACCTTTATCAAGAGAATTGAAAGCAAACCCCGCTTTAGCTGATGCCTTACGGAGCAGTCCTAACAAGGCTGTTCTGGCATACTCAATTGCGAGTAAAAACCCTCAATACTTAACTGAACTGGCTGAGAAAGCAAAATCTGACGATACGAAGGCCGCCGAAAAAGCGGAGGTCAAGATTGATGCCGCCAATAAGCAGCTCTCTATAAGTGAAGCCAAAGGTGGCGGTGGACAACTTGACCAAGCCGCAGCTATTGCAGCTATGAGTGACGAGGAGTTTAGAAAGCATAACGAGCAGATTATGGCTAAGGCTTTGTAGCGGGTAGAAAGGAAATACAATGCCAGACGCATTAACTACAACTAACGAAGTTGACCCCGCTGTAAATATATCGTACCAGCGTACTCTATTGCAGCCGCCAACTCCGAAGTACATTCACAACAAGTTTTCAGAAAGGTTCAGTATTGCCCGGAAATCCGGTAATACAATCAAGATGCGGCGATACAACAGGTATTCAGCCGCAACGACCCCGTTGACCGAGGGTATTACACCCAACGGTCACAGGCAGAGCAAGGTCGATTTACTGGCTACGGTAAGTCAGTATGGCGATTTTGCCACGATTACCGATGTAGTCGATTTGACGGTTCAAGACCCCAATATCACGATTGAGGTCACGCGCCAGAACGACCAGATGTTGAATACCGTTGACATCCTTACCCGTAACACTTTAGCGGCTTCAGCCTCACTTACCCAATGCACTAACGGCGCCCCGACGAATACTTTCCTGAATAAGACCGACATCGACGCCGTAAGAACAACGCTGCGAGGCAATGACGCCGATTATATGACGCGAGTCGTCAAGGCGGGTACTGGTCAGGGCACTTCTCCGATTCGTCCATCTTACTTTGCAATGGCGGATGTTGACCTTGAAAACGACCTTGAGGGCGTAGCTGGATATAAAAACGTATCCAACTATGCGGCCCAGCAGGGCGTTGACGAGGCCGAATGGTGTTCGACCGGCAATGTCAGATGGCTGACTACCACCCAGGGTTGGGTGGTAGGTGGTTTTTATCGTTGTCCTATCATAGCGAAAAGAGCCTATGGTACGGTTGATATAAGCGGTGGCAATGCCCAGGCGATTATCAAAGGTTTCGGTTCAGCCGGAACCGGCGATCCGCTAAATCAGCGAGCTACGGTTGGCTGGAAAATGTGGCAGGTAGCCAGAATCCTCAACGATTTGTTCATTCACATTCTTGAATGCACTAACTTTTAACGGTTGATAGCCAGAAAGGATAAAAACTATGGAAGCTAAAATAGTTAGTGGAAAATTAACAGTAGCCGACATTGCAACGCACGTTGAGTGTGGTTTCATTCCTGATGAAATTCAGGCAATCGGCCCTTTAGGTGGTGCTGAAAAGCATTACAAGTGGGCCAAGGTTCTTTGGGACCACGCTGCGGCTGGTACTGGGAAGTGGGGATATGACTTGGTAGATTCACCTGCCCCTCTTGGCTCTGCCAATGCCGGGTTCATACCCTATGACGAATCAATCGAATCGGTCGTACTTCCCGCTCCTGACGGTGATGGCTATGTAAAAGCCGCTTCAATCGCCGATTACGATGATACCGAGGCTACTTATGTAGCCAGGGACTTGTCGGCAGGCGTAGAAGTGTTAGGTAGCGTAGTTAGACCCACAGTCCATAACGGTTTTGTGTACGAATGTATCGTTACCGGCGGTGCGGGCACAACTGAACCTACGTGGCCGACTAAGGTAGGTGATACGGTATCTGACGAAGGTGTCAATACCTGGATTTGCCGCGAAGAAAGAATCGTAAGGACCGGAGTAAAAGGTTTCACAATTGGTGTTACCCTTTGTACTGCCGGTGAATACTGGTTCTTCAAGGCTGAGTTACACGACAGGCACAACTATATGGGCGATGCCCGCATAGAGAATCCTGTGACCTTCGGCGACCACATGCGTTAATTTTAACGGGACGAGACGGGCATAGTGTCCGTCTCTCCCATACTTTAACTCTTGATAGGAGAAAAGGATTATGACCGAATTACAAACACAACCGATATTGGAAGCAGACCCGTCACCGGTTCAAAGTGATGTCTCTGAGTCTATACCTCTAAAAGACCAACTTGACGGTATGGGAAAACCCCAACTGATTAAGTATATGGAAAATTTGGGTTACAACGTCGATATGAGATTGTCGGAGAAATCTATCAAAGAGAACATTCTCAAGATTGTCGGCGACCGTAAAAACGATGCGCGGAAAACCAATGAAGATGCCCTTGGAATGACTATCAGTGAGGATGACCCGATGATAGAGGTCAGGTTCTTCAATTTGGAAACTCCGAATATAGACGTTGAGTTTGCATTTCCAGGTAAGCGAGGTATGTACGGGCCGTCATATACGTTAAAAGGTAAAAAGTACGGCAATCCAAACGGTCATAAAAAGTGTCCGAAGTACCACCTTTTCCCCGGCGAAACTGTGAAGTTGGCATATAGTGTGTACGACCATCTTATCAGTCTGACGTACGTGACTCACAAGACGGTGTTTGACCCTCAAAGCGGTATGATACAGGGCAATATTCCTATTATCAAGCCGCGTTTCATACTACAGCCAATCTTCTCAAAGGAAGACATAATGAACATCAATAAGAACAGATAAAAGGAGATTATTATGCGAGTTACATTCGACCAAGTAGATTCCACAGAAGAAATCTGTGGATTATTCAATAAAGTCTTTGAAAACCAAGCGCAAATGGAAGCGAAGATTGTTCAAAATGCTCAAGAGATTGAGGCATTGAAACCAAAGAAGAAAGGAAAAAGTAAGATGAAGTCCAAAGGTAGTGCGAGCATGAGAGTAATTGCGATTTTGATGTTGATAGTGGCGTTAGCGGGCTTGGGTTATGCCGCTTATGTACCGACCGATATTACCTATGAGATTGCCTCGAATCCCGAAATGCTTGCGCAGTATCTCAGGGACGTTACTGGCACTATGATTAGCGATTCGTACCTGTTCACTCCTACCTTGCCAGCGGATGCTCCACCGTTTGCCGATGGCAGGGTTTGGTACGATAACACCGCCAATACCTTAATGATTTCTCTTGATGGTACTTCGTGGACGGCGATAGCTGTGGGCGTAGGAAATAGTCTCGATGCCGCCTACAATATCGGACACGGGATAACTGTTGATGGTACAGCGGTTACATTGACTGTTCCTGACGGCGAAAATAATTCGGCTCTTTCTATTATCCACCAGGAAAATACCAATTACAATGATGCCTTTGCTATTACCAATGCTGCCAATGATGCAGCCGCAGTAAGTATTGATATTGACGGCACGGCCGGATACGACATCCAGGGTACGGGCGATACGTGGGAAGTGTCCGTTGCCGGTGTCGGTGATTTCGCCGGACTAATTTACGGTGCATCAGGGTTGCTGTATGAAGGCACTCCAGATGCTTTCGAGACTACAATTACCCCAGCCGACCCTGGAGCTGATATTATTTGGGTATTACCTGACGCTGGAGCTATGACGGTATCTTTTATGTCTTCGACATTAGCAACAAATATGCCCGCTGTGGCAAATTCTGTTACGGGTGGTACTAACCAGTTAATCTTTGAAGGTGCTGGAGTAGATGCCCACGAAGCCATTATTACGGCTACCGACCCAACTACTGATACTATATGGACTCTACCTGTAGCGGCTGCCGGAACGTATGGTTTAATGAGTACCACTTTAGCAACTAATGCGCTTGATATAGCCAATTCTGTTACAGGTGGTACGAGCCAACTTGTCTTTGAAGGTGCTTCCGAAAATACAGAGGAGACTATCATCCAGGCAACTGACCCAACGGCGGACATTATATGGATATTACCGGATGGTGCTGCTGGTTCTGTTACTCCTATGGCTACTACCTTGACAACCAATATGCCTGGCTATGCTAATTCCGTAACAGGCGCCTCGAATCAGTTAATCTTTGAAGGTTCTGGGGTAAATGCCTTTGAGTCAATAATTACATCAGCAAACGTAACGGCAACTCATACCTGGACGCTTCCTGATGCGGTACTTACGCAGACATTAGCTTTTATGGGTTCGACCTTAGCGACAAATCAGGTTGACGTGGCAAATTCTATTTGGGGCGGTACTAACCAACTCATCTTTGAAGGCGCTACTATCGACACAGAAGAAACTATAATCACCGCAACCGACCCCACAGCAGATATTATCTGGACTTTGCCTGATGGTGGCGCTGGCACAGTTTCTTTTATGTCGTCAAGTCTTGCAACTAATTTTGTAGATATAGCCAATTCTGTTACTGGCGGTACAAGCCAACTAATATTTGAAGGTTCTGATGTCGACACGGAAGAGACTATCATTCAGGCAACCGACCCCACTGCGGATATTATATGGATACTGCCGGATGGCGGGGCAGATAGTCTTGCTTTTATGGCCTCTACAATGACAACCAACTATCCTGAAGTAGTAAATTCAGTTTGGTTTGCCTCTAATGAAATTCGTTTTGAAGGTGGTACAGCCGATGCTTTTGAGAGCGTAATTCAGTCGGCTACTATAACGGGAGGCGTTGTTACCTGGATGTTGCCCGACTTGGCTGGTGTCGATACTTTAGCCATTATGGGTTCGACTTTAGCAACCAATGCGCCGGAAATAGCAAACTCAGTAACAGGTGCTTCAAATTCGATTATCTTTGAGGGTACTGCTAATACGGAAGAGATAATTCTTACCGCTGCTGATGCTGTTACTTCTGATAAAACGATTACTCTTCCAAATAAAACCGGACAAGTAATGTTGTCTTCTGCTGCGAGCGTAGTAACTCCCGCTGCGGGGGCGACTCTTACTGTTGGTCTTTCAAATCTATATACTTTGACTCCAACCGATAACGAAGACTCGACAATTACGTTCTCCGGTGCTGGTACGGCTGGTGATGTAATAACTCTTGTTGTTACAGCTAATGCTGCGGGTGACGAGATTCTTACATTCCACGCAACTTTGGTTTCATCTACAGGTACATTGACGATAGGTACTACAGCCGCAAGATATTATGTAATTACTTTTATTAGTGATGGTTCACACTGGTACGAAGTATCGAGAACAGGAGAGCAAACGTAAAAGTATTTAAGGAGAAAAAGATGAAGTGGAAAACAGTTTTAGTAACGGCGGTAATAGTGCTGCTTGTCGTGGCGTTGGGTATTATGGCCAATAGAGTTTTCGTATCGCAGGATGCGCGAATCGTTAAGAAGCGTATCAAAATGTACGAGATAGTGAGAGACGAACAGGCATTGATAACTGAAATCCTTACGCTCAGGTACGATGCAGCTTTGATACAGGCCAAGTTCAACCCTATTAGCGACCCAAATAGACCGCCAAGATAGCTCAATAGGCGGCGGTAGTTATCTTTTTCTCCACGATAGCTACCGCACGCCTTAAATTGCTATGCGAAGATAATTATGACAAGAAATACAGACAGGAACAACGTCAAACCAATGCTCAGGTTCGTAGCCGTGCCAATGATGATATTCCTGGGCGGGTTTAGGGCAATAATGACACAATCGAGTATTGGGACGAACCAATTTGCCGGACTGGATTGCATTATTTACAGTGTTAGAAGCTTTAACATAATTTGGATAACGAGTTTTGAAACGTTTTTGGCCTCCGCGATTAACAATTTTACCTTTTTCTGTTTTTCGATATTTCCCAGTGGCTTCATTTTGACACACTTTGCAATCATTAAGATAGCCATCTTTGCAATGTTTATTTTTGTAAAATTCAGAAATCGGTTTTGTTTCTTTGCAAACTCGGCAGGTTTTTGTTTGAATTGGTTCAGACATTGCTTTTCTCCTAAACAGAAAAGTTATGTTAGAGCCAATCGCCGGTCACGCACCGGTTGTTGGCTCGCTTTATTTTACGAAAATCCAGTGTTATGTCAAGTTTTTTAGGATAAATTTATGGCAGATTTGACTTGGAAACGGTCTGAAATAAGAGACCGATGGCGGGAGTTGACCGGCAGAAATCAGGTGGCCGATGTTGCCGATGCCGTTATAGACGCCTTGCTCAACGATTACTATGTGAACTATTTTCCCGAAGATGCCTTAGTTACCAATTTTGACGGGTTCTTTACACAGGCGGCGATAGCAACCGATAACGGTGAATATAGTCTTGCCCAGTCCATAGTAAAGCTAATGGAGCCTATGACGATAAAC
>SDBV01009976.1_pt1 | contig 12524 bp, 10 predicted proteins | sample 2277081 | NCBI WGS metagenome assembly SDBV01 (sample SAMN10402039, study PRJNA504765) | marine sediment metagenome | isolation source: marine sediment core GS10_PC15, 223 cmbsf | place: Arctic Ocean: Southern Knipovich Ridge | collected 2010 | reverse complement strand
CGGCATATCAGCCCTGGAGACAGTGATGACCACCCTCCATGCTGGAGCCAAATTTGGCGGCAAAACCTACCAGGTGTCAGGTGGGTTACACGGGGTAGGTGCCTCGGTGGTAAATGCTCTTTCCGCCAGGCTCAGAGTTAATGTCAGGCGCGATGGCAAAGTATACCAACAGGAATACCGGCAGGGCATACCCCAAGGTGAGATAACCGTGGTTGGCGAAGCCAGTGATACTGGCACTACCATCACCTTTCTTGCCGATGAAGAGATATTCGGTACCGTCAACTATGATACCAATATTCTGAGCGAGCGCCTGCGAGAGATGGCTTATCTAAACAAGGGGCTAGAAATATGCATCAGGGATGAGAGGGAGGACAACGAAAGGACCTTTTACTTTGAGGGTGGAATTACCGGCTTCGTGCGCCACCTTAACCGGAACCGACCAGTCCGCCACCCCACACCCATCTATATCTCCAAAATAGTAAACAGCACCTCAGTTGAAGTAGCGCTTCAGTATAATGATGGCTTCACCGAGTCCACCCTCAGCTTCGCTAACTGCGTCAACACTGTCGACGGAGGCACTCACCTTACTGGCTTCCGCTCAGCACTAACCCGGGTGCTTAATGACTATGCCCATAAAAATAAATTCCTCAAAGATGATGAGCCCAATTTAGTCGGTGATGATGTCAGAGAAGGGCTAACGGCTATTATTAGTGTCAAACTGGCGGAACCGCAATTTGAGGGTCAGACTAAAGCTAAATTGGGTAACATCGAAGTTAAAAGTCTGGTGGAGAGCGTTGTCGGCGAGGAGTTATCTCTTTACCTTGAGGAGCATCCTGACGAAGCGAAAAGGATTTTAGACAAGTGCCTTACCGCAGCTAAGGCCAGAGAAGCCGCCCGAAAGGCTCGTGATTTAATTATCAAAAAGAGCAGTCTGGATACAGGCACATTGCCGGGGAAACTGGCAGATTGCTCAGAGAAGGAACCTTCTCTCCGTGAACTATATCTGGTAGAGGGCGACTCAGCTGGCGGCTCAGCCAAACAGGGACGGAATCGGCGCTTCCAAGCTATACTGCCACTGCGGGGCAAAATCCTCAATGTGGAAAAGGCTCCGTCAGATAAAATTTTAGCTCACGAAGAAATCCGCGCCATCATCACGGCTCTGGGGGCTGGCATAGACGATGAATTTGAGCTGTCGAAGCTCCGTTATCACCAGATTATCCTAATGACTGACGCCGATGTTGACGGCTCTCACATTCGCACTCTACTACTTACCTTCTTCTTCCGCCATATGCAGGAACTCATTAGCAATGGACACCTGTTCATTGCCCAACCACCCCTTTACCGCATTAAAGCGTCCAAGCAAGAGCACTGGGTTTACTCGGAACAGGAAAAGGAAGAGGTGCTACAGGGGCTAAAAGAAGCCAAGAAGGTAGAGGTTCAGCGGTATAAGGGCCTGGGGGAGATGAGCGCCTTGCAACTGTGGGAAACCACTATGAATCCAGTATCCCGCACCCTGCTTACGGTGATCATTGACGATATCGCCAAGGCCGACAACATATTCAGCGTATTAATGGGTGCCGAGGTTCAACCCCGCAAAGCCTTTATCCAGGCCCACGCCCTGAGTGTCAGAAACCTGGATATTTAACGCACCCTGGTGGAGGGGGTGGAGTAGAACCGCCCCCTCCTGTTCAGTTGCCCCAGCCCGCTTCTATGGTCACAAGGCAGTTATAGACACTAAGATAGCTTAATCTTCGGGCTTGAACTCCTGCTCCATGTTTACCATCGGGGTACCAAAACCGGTTACCTCTCCTACATAAATTCCCTCTTCACTCATTAGCGGAACTCCCTCGGCATTGAGGAATCCGTGCTGCTGATATGCCCAACCGATAAGGGGCAAGCCCTTCTTAGGCGCCGTCCAGAAAATCTCCACTGTGTATCCTACCAGAGGGAGGAGTCTAGCCTCGCTAAAGCCGTTCATCCACTCATGGTCTGGTCATCTGGGTCAGGCATGTACCATTGCAAGCTGATATGATGTATTTCGTACGGTTTGAGAGTGGTAATTGGTATACTCTCAACAACCTCATTATCCACAACTTTTTGGTGGAGAAGCGGACCCTCATATATAACGGTGCTATCTCCTCTAATTATGGATATTCGCTCAATGGTGATTTCACTGACACCGTCGGGATTGGTAAGACTGAAACCCGTCCAAAAACCGTTGTAAATTTCAGCATGAAGGAACTTCGAGCCGAGGCTCCCGATTCCAATAAGCTTATCGCCTTTCATCGGTTCGTGCGTACCTTGGGCATAGGCGAAGGCGCCAAGCCCACCGGCAAGCAATACCACTACCAATACTACGGCAATTATTATCTTTTTCATTGTTTACTCCTTTCTAAAAGTTTTTTAGAGATTATTAGGTAAGTATTCACTTGTGCTGTTCCATAGTCACTACCTCCCTTAAATTATTTAGCCACGCCAAATTAAAAAGGGCTCAGAAGCACACGCCACCGTAGCGGCCTTCTAAGCCCTTTAGCTGTAAGCCTTAGTTATCTTGTTAACCCGCCACACCCTACCCCCCCCCCACCTATATATAGTACGCCAAATGGCGAATTTGTCAAGATGACTAATCCTGTCTTTACCCTACACTTTGAGATTATTTTTGCAGAATTGCACCCCAATTTTCAGAATTAGCCAGGGATTATTTTGCCGAATAATACGCCAATTATGGTGCAAGATATAGTTTATGCTGCCTAATATACCGCTCTACCGGCTCGGGGACGAGGTGGTGAATGGATAAGCCCCGGGCAACCCGGTCTCTGATTTCCGAGGAACTAATCTCTATCTGCGGCGTATCAAGCATGATAATACTCTGAGATAAGCCGGGGATAGCGGCTTCCAGAGAGTTAAAGTCAGGAGATGGGTAGCCTACTCTGGGGACGGGCACCAAGCGGCACATTCTAACCAGCCGGGATGGCTCATGCCACTGCGGTAACTGAATCAAATTATCCCAACCCAAAATGAAAAACAGCTTATCCCCAGCTCCAATTTGCCCCTTAAGCTCAGCAATGGTGTCCACTGTATAGGAGGGACTCGCTCGCTCTATCTCCATGGTAGACAGTCTGAAGTAAGGTTCATCGGCAATAGCCAGACGCACCATCTGGACACGGTGCTCAGCCGGGGAGATATGGTTATTCACCTTTAGCCACGGCTGACCAGCCGGTACGAAAATAATCTCCGCTAGATTTAGCCGGCCTTTTACTTCCTCAGCCACAATGAGGTGCCCCATATGAACCGGGTCAAAAGTCCCTCCCAGTACCCCTATATGCATTCTATTACCACTCCCACTCTAAATCTCCACAGCGAACCCTATCACCGGGCTTAATCCCTGCTTTCTCTAACCTCTTACTGACCCCCAACCTAGCCAGTCGTCTCCTGAGTTGCTGGCGCACCTCAGGACTAGTGATGTCCATCCTGGTCATTATACGCTCTAGTCCGGATGCCACCACGACAAAGGTATCCCCCTCTTTACGCACACTGATGTCAACATCCCGCGGCTGGGGATGAAAAACCTTCTTCGGAACCTTAGCTCCTTGCTCGACAACAGCCCTTTTTAATAGTTTCAATGTTTCCAACAAAAGCTCATTAACGCCCTCCCCGGTGGCTGCCGAGACGAGAAAGACGGTAGCTCCAACACCAGAAAGGGCATCTTGTATTTCAGCTAACCGAGCCCTCACCAGAGGCAAATCAATTTTGTTTACTGCCACCAGCTGCGGTTTTTGTGCCAGAGCCGAATCAAACAGGCTCAACTCAGCATTTACCCGTACCATATCCTCCACTGGCGATGTTGAGCCACCATCTATCAGATGGATAAGTATTTTGGTACGCACAATATGACGCAGAAAATCGTGCCCCAGTCCCCGTCCAAGGTGAGCACCATCAATCAGTCCCGGAATCTCAGCCAAAACCAAGCTTTCTCGCCCCACCTCAGCCACCCCCAAAATAGGCTCGAGAGTAGTGAATGGATAACCAGCTATTTTGGGTTTAGCGGCTGAAGCCGCTGCCAGCAAGGTTGACTTGCCTACATTGGGATAACCAATAATGCCAACATCGGCAATAAGTCTTAATTCCAATATTACGGTATTTTCCTCCCCGACCTCCCCTTTCTGGGCAATCTGCGGGGCTTGGTTAGTCGACGACGCAAAATGGATATTACCCAATCCCCCCTCACCCCCCTTAGCCACCACTGCCTGTTGCCCAGGCTGTTCCAGATCGGCGATAAGAGCATCATCACCTATTTGCATCTTACTTAGAACAATAGTCCCTGCTGGTACTGTCAAGACCAGGTTTGGCCCCTTCTTGCCATGCTGCCGCTTACCCCTACCACTCTTACCGTCAGCAGCCCGATAAAATCTTTTCTGTTTGAATCCACGCAGGCTGGTAACTGCTGGGTCAGCCATAATAATCACATGTCCTCCATCACCTCCATCACCTCCATCAGGACCACCAAAAGCAACAAACTTCTCCCGCCGGAAGCTTACTACTCCATCTCCCCCAGCGCCTGCTCTTACCACTATCTCTACTCGGTCAAACATCTTCTAGCAACTCCGCAAAGTTTTTTATCCGATAGCACTTATCATAATTATTTATTATATTCTTATCTCATATGTTATTTAGGATAGCAATAATATTAATAATTATAATACGATACATAAGTATAAAGCTACACTAATGACTGACTGATGAGCCAAGGGTAAGTTTGGCTGTAAAAGTCTAGCTAATCTGATTTGGAGTTATTAAAAGAGTTTGGGACTTATTAAAAAAAGCAGGGCAGTTGTGCAAAATCCAAAGCTTTTTAGTTAGGTTAGTTTGCCGAAAGATGCTATATGGTGAGGGTAGCAGGGTATTGTTATTTTCTGCTTCCCTTTTTGGTGGGGCATATTTTCTTCTCAACGTCCTGGATTTTACGCCTCAAATAGGGGCTGGCATCAATATCATTGGCTATTTTTTCACAGGCGTGGCTAACAGTTGATGGATTTTTGCCCCCTAGCGCTTGACCAATCTGCGCCAGCGAGCAATTAGTCTTCTGCTTGATAAGATACATTGCTATCTGTCGGGCTAAAGCAGTTTCCTTATCTTTTTTCCGACTTTTGAGGTCGGCAGGTGTTATCTGCAAGCTGCTGGCTACCGCTTCCACCACTAGATCAGTCGTGATGGAAGCTGGGCTGGGCTGCTTACCGGCTATGTCCGCAAGGGCTTGAGCGGCTATCTCTGGGGTAGGTAGCTCTCTAATCAGCCTGGCATAAGCAATAACTCGGTTGAGGGAACCTTCCAGCTCCCTTATATTTTGCCGGCCCTGCAGAGCAATAGATTCCAGCACATCTAGAGAAATTTCCATCCCCTTTTGTTCGGCTTTAGCTTTTAAGATTGCCAACCGTGTCTCAGCATCGGGCGGCTGGATATCAGCTACTAGTCCCCATTCAAAGCGAGAGCGTAACCGGTCCTGCAGTAACGGTATAGTTTTCGGTGGGCAGTTACTGGTAATAACTATCTGGCGGTTAGCCGTATGTAGCTCGTCAAAAGTATGAAAAAAACTTTCCTCAGTCTGTTCCTTGCCGCTAATGAAATGGATGTCATCAATGAGCAGCATATCAACACGTCTATATTTATGGCGGAACTCCTCGGTTTTTCTCTCCCGAATAGCGGTGATGAACTCGTTGGTGAATCGCTCGGCGCTAACATAGAGTACCTGAATATGGCTGGCTTGCGCTACATGACCAATAGCATGCAGTAAATGTGTTTTACCTAGCCCTACGCCACCAAATATAAATAACGGATTATAGCTATACCCTGGGTTTTGGGTGATCCCAAGGGCAGCAGCATGGGCTAAGCGGTTACTGTTACCTACAATGAAGGAATCAAAGGTATATTTGGTGTTGAACTGGGGGGCAATAACGGTTTCCTCTCGGGTGCTGGAGCCGCCGGGGGAATTTTGATATCTGCCATCGACTTGGAAAAGGACATTAGTGTTACAGCGGGTAATTCCAATGAGCGTTTTTTCAATTAAAGAGCGTTGATTCTGTTCTAAATATTCGGCGACAAAAGTATTGGGCACGCCAATCAAAAACCGGCCGTCCTGAAAATTTAGGCCGACTGTTTTCACCAGCCAAGTCTTGTAGTTTGACTTACTGACTTGGAGTTGCAACTCGCCTAGGGCAGCTTCCCAGATTTCCTGAGCAGACCTGTCTCCCAAAAATTACCCCCCCATGTTAGACTAATTTAGCCCCTAAAATTTACAAGTCCATAAATCAACTGCCCCTTTATTTGGGGGTTAGGATGTGGCTTGAAGGAAGGATTGAGAAGTGACCACAATTAAAAATAATACCAGCCGACTTCTGGCATGGCAAGGTTTTTGACGCCAGTTGCTGGTCATTTTTAGTCCCCGTTTTCTCTTGTAAGCTCTGTCAGACTTCCTTTTTCCCCCGATATTAAGCTGATAGATATAAAAGGCAAAGTGTCACATAAATTTCCTTAACTGTCCACCAGCGTAGCATCAATGGTAGCAGCAAGATTTCCTATTGGAAAATTTATTGACACCCGGTGCTGACCATTTTTGATTCCTCTCTGCCCTTGCTAGGTCTATCAGACTTGTTTTTCTGACCAATATTTACCCTTATAGATATAAAGGGGCTGGTTGTTAGGAAATTTTTTTGATGTTAGAATTTAGTGGTAGGAGATTTAAGTTGCGAATTGTTTTTCTGGGCACCTCTGAATTTGCTGTTCCCACTCTAGAGCACCTTATTCTTAATCAATACCAAGTGGTTGTGGTCTATACTCAGCCGGATAAGCCAGCGGGCAGGGGGCGTTCTCGGTCTTATCTTCCGGTGAAACGGACTGCCCTAAACTGGAACCTGCCGATAGTGCAGCCACTTAGTTTAAAGAAGGCTGAGACGGTGGAGCAGCTAGCCGGGTTTCACCCTGATGTTATCGTGGTGGCTGCCTTTGGTCAGATTCTGCCGCCGTCGGTTTTACAGATTCCCCGCTACGGGTGTATTAATATTCATCCCTCCCTGCTACCTAGATTTCGAGGTGCCTCACCAGTGGCAGCGGCGATTCTAGCTGGCGATGAGTTTACTGGGGTTAGCATTATGCTGCTGGACAAAGGGTTGGATACCGGTCCTGTATTAGCCCGAGCCCCGGTTCCTATTTCAGAGAGGGATACCACCGGCTCGCTTACGGCTAAGCTGTCCCTGATAGCGGCTCGGTTGCTCCAGGAAGTTTTAGTTCACTGGTTACGGGGTGAGCTTATCCCCCAACCCCAGGATGAAGCCAAAGCTACTTACTGTGGTCAAATCTCTAAAGAAGAAGGTGAGATTGACTGGCGTCTGCCGGCGGTAGACATCTGGCGGCGGGTGCGTGCCTTTCAGCCCTGGCCGGGATGCTATACCAGGTGGCAGGGAAGGTTGCTTAAGATTATTGAGGCGGTGCCGCTGCCCAGGGGAACAAATCTTGATGCCGGGCGGGTAGTGGCTCTGAACAAGGTGGGAGTGGTATTGGGGGTCAATACTGGGGATGGAGTTTTGGGGGTGTTAAAGGTGCAACTTGAGGGGAAGCGGGTTATGTCGGCGGCTGAGTTTTTGCGGGGGCAGCGGCAGTTTATCGGGACGATATTGCCATCAAGCTAAGCCAATAAAGGAGGACACTTTTGTTACAGAACCTGAGCCAGTTTGCTACTCTGGTAGATATTATAGCTAGGTTGCGTGCTCCTAATGGGTGCCCTTGGGACAGGAAGCAGACCCATTCTTCGCTGCGGGAGAACCTGCTGGAGGAGTGCTACGAGGTACTGGAGGCACTTGATGAGGGTGATGCAGGAAAACTTTGTGATGAGCTGGGTGACCTGCTGATGCAGATTGTGTTCCATGCCCGGATTGCCGTTGAAGCCGGGGAGTTTGAGCTGGGTGATGTAGTCAAGGGTATCAATACCAAGCTGATTCACCGCCACCCCCACATCTTTGGCTCACTGAAGGTTAAGGATGCTGAGGAGGTGGCGCTTAACTGGGAGACTTTAAAACGGGAGGAGAGGGGGACTGATACCTCTATGCTGGCTAGTGTGCCGAAACAGATGCCAGCTCTGGGCTATAGTCAGGCGATTCAGCGCCGGGTGGCACAGGTCGGCTTTGACTGGGAAGATGTTGATGGTGTTATTGATAAACTGGCTGAAGAGGTCAGTGAATTCAAGCAGGCTCCAAGTCAGGAGCAGAAAGCGCAGGAGTTTGGCGATTTACTATTCACCCTGGCTAATATTGCCCGTCGGCTGGGGATTGATTTAGAAGCCTCGCTGCGGGAAGCGAACCAGCGATTTTACCATCGCTTCTCCTATATGGAAAAGGTCTGCCACCAGCGCGGGCTAAATTTTAGTCAGCTATCCTTTGACGGGCAAAACGCCCTGTGGGAGGAGGCTAAGAGGGAGATGGAGTAAAGAGGGTGGTAGCCCGCATTAGAAGCATTTCGAACTGGTGTTTGAGAGGAAGGAGTATATTCCAGCCCTACAGCAACTACTTACAAGCGGTCCAGTTCAGCGTCTTGTTAGCCATTGATAATTTTTAGCAATGAACTGCTCAGTTCTTTCATACTTGGGACGATACTTATTCTCTGCATGGGACTTCATATCATGCAGCCTTGGAAGTAGGGGGGAAGGATAGTTCGCAGCCCCATTCTGAAACCTGTATGCAAGGATATTTTGGCCAGTAAACTTACGCATCGGAATATCATCTGACCGGACAAAGTCATGACGTATGGGGTAGAGACCATATGATTCAGCTTTCTTAATTGCATTCGGGGTTATCAGGAGCCCAATCCAATCCTGATCCTCCCCATATTCGAGAGCTTCAAGGAATGCACCGCCAATAAATGACCTATTATCTTCGGTACGCATTAGAGAACCAACGGCAATAGCCCCTCTTATTGGTATTCGCGAATATATACATTTTTCCATAAAGTGCTTTGAAGCAGATTGAATGATTGTATATGACCGCGCTGAATCATCTGATGTATATATCAGAAACGTATCGGAGAACCAACAATAATCAAGGCTACCAGGTAAGTATGCTTTACAACTACTCTCTAGATGTTTGATGGTCTCCTCGTAGTCAACACGCATACTGAATGCCTGTAGGTCATCTTTATTGACAGCAATGAGATTGCTAAAACCGAGGATGTCGAAAACAGCAAGCCAGCAATTAGACCTTATCCATGTATCTGCTTTTATACATAACTCACCATAATTCATGGATAGCATCCTTTCTGAACTTGCTCAGTGATTGGAGCATTATAATCATAATATTTTTGAAACTGGAGAGTTGTCAACCGATATTGTGCTAAATGTCACTGAAACAAAAAGTGGGCAGTACCGTACGATAGACAAGAAAATTTGAAATGGTCTTTAGCTTATTGAAGGAAACTAGCTTAAAGGCTATAATAGTTTAGCTTATATTTTGGTCGGGGCGAGAGGATTTGAACCTCCGACCTCCGCGTCCCGAACGCGGCGCGCTAACCAGGCTGCGCTACGCCCCGACAGTATTATTATAGGCGGATTTAACCTCTTAGGCAACAATTATTGAGGAACCGCTTATCAAAGGAGAGGCAAAGAGAGGCGAAGCCTCTCTTACATACCTAAAGGGGACAGGGTTACTAAGAATAATTAGCGAGTGAGATTGGTGAAATATTGCGTTGTGATAATGGATGGTGCTGCCGGTCTGCCACTGCCTGAGCATGACGGCAAGACCTGTCTGGAGTTGGCTCATACGCCGAATCTGGATGCTATGGCTAAAGAGGGTGTTCTGGGGCTTGTCCGCACCGTGCCGCCAGGGATGGAGCCGTCCAGCGCCTGCGCCTGCATGTCGCTGCTGGGTTACGACCCGAAAATCTACTACCGGGGCCGGGCAGCTATTGAGGCGAAGAGTATGGGGATTCCCATTGATGGCGGTGAAGTCGTTTTTCGCTGCAACTTGGTGGCTATTCGTGATGGTAAGATGTGGAGCTACAGCTCAGGCTATATTGACACTGATGAGGCAAAACAGCTTATCGGGGCGTTAAACCAGGGCTTGGGTAGCGGTAAAATTCGCTTTTACCCCGGCGTCAGCTACCGGCATCTCTGTAAGATAAGCGGACGGGAGGACACCCTTCTGGCTACCTGCATCCCGCCACACGACATCCCCAATAAGCCTATTGCAGAGTTTCTTCCCCATGGTCCGGGGAGTGACCTGTTACGGAATCTGATGGCACGCTCGGAAGACGTGCTCCGAGACCACCCGGTGGATGTAGCGCGGAGGTCTCGCGGTGATATTCCAGCGACCATGATTTGGCTGTTCTGGGGTAGCGGCCAAGCAGCGGATATGCCCGCCTTCAGAAAAGTCTACGGGCTTGATGCTGCTATGACCTCCGGGGTTGACCTCCTCTGCGGTTTGGCCCGAATGATGGGGATGGATGTGCTAGATATACCAGGGGTGACTGATGGGCCGGATAGTGATTATACTGCTCAGGCAATCGGAGCTCTTAAAGCACTTAATGAACATGATTTGGTGGCTATCCATATTGAAGCCCCGGATGAGGCAGCCCACGCTGGCGCCATTGATGATAAAATAGAGGCTATCCAGAGAATAGATAGGGAGGTTTTAAGTCAAATCCGCTCATGGCGAGGAGACGCCCTTCGGCTACTGGTTCTGCCTGACCATTCAACCCCGATTAAGGTTCAGACTCATACTGATGACCCGGTTCCCTTTATGCTGTGGGGAGTGGGGTTTACTGCCAGCGGAGCAAAGAGATTTACTGAGGCTGAGGCAAAAAGCACTGGCTTTTTTATTGAGGAAGGGTATAATATTATGAGTAGGCTGATAGAGGACTAGACATGGCCATAATTGTTCAGAAATATGGTGGGTCATCGGTTGCGGATGCGGAGCGGATTAAGAATGTAGCTTCACGTATTGTCCAGGCTAAGGCTCAGAGCGACCAGGTGGTGGTTGTCGTCTCGGCGATGGGGGATACTACCGATGAGTTAATTGAGCTGGCTTACCAGGTTTCCAAGCAGCCTGACAGGCGGGAGCTTGACCATTTACTTTCTACTGGCGAGGTTGTTTCCAGCACCCTGCTGGCGATGGCGCTTCACAGTATGGGTTATCAGGCGATTAGCCTTACCGGTGCCCAGGCGGGGATACGGACAGATGCTGCCCACAGTAGAGCTAGGATTCTCAAGGTTGAGTCCAAACGGGTGATTAAGGAGCTGGAGAAGGGAAATATTGTCATTGTGGCTGGCTTTCAGGGTATTACCGAGGAGATGGATGTTACCACTCTTGGGCGGGGTGGCTCGGATACTACAGCAGTAGCTCTGGCAGCTAGTCTGGGGGCAGAGGTGTGCCAGATTTATACTGATGTTGAGGGTGTCTATACCGCTGACCCCCGTCTTCTCTCCGAAGCCCGGAAGTTAGCCGAGATAAGTTATGAGGAGATGCTGGATCTGGCAAGCTATGGAGCCAAGGTGCTGCATCCGCGGGCCGTTGAGCTGGGCGAGTTACGTAATATTCCTATTCTGGTTGCCTCTAGCTTCACTCAAAGTCAAGGCACAATAATTCATGGAGGAGTTTCTATGGAAGCACGTAATAAGGTAAGAAGTGTTGCTCATGACCTTGATGTGGCTACGATAACGGTAGTTGGTGTTCCTGACCGCCCGGGTGTCGCGGCGGCTCTCTTTGAGCCTCTGGCTGCCGCCGGTATCAATGTCGATACTATTGTTCAGAACGCCAGTATTAACAATATTACTGACGTTACCTTTACCGTGGCTAAAAGTGATTTGGCTAGGGCGATGGAAGTAGTGAAGCCAGTATCTGATTCAATCGGTGCTAAGGAGTGTACCAGCGATTCTAAAATAGCCAAGATCAGCATAGTTGGTACTGGGATGCAGAATGCTCCTGGTTTTGCCAGTCGGATGTTTACTGCTCTCGCTGCTAAGGGGATAAATATACAGCTAATCACCACTTCGGAGATAAGGATAACCTGCATTGTTGGTGAGGACACAGTTAAGGATGCCGTTCGCGCCTTGCATAGAGCCTTTGAGCTCGAGGTACCCGAAAAGGGATAAACTAAGCACCATTGTTTTGGTAATCGTATCTTTTCTTTGGAAAGCCATAAGAGCTTCAGCCTGCTTGTTATTGTTAGGTTTGGGGATGGTTAAACGGCCACTATTTCCTTAACTTCGGGGATTTCTTGTTTCAGGATTCTTTCAATCCCCATCTTTAAGGTCATGGCGGACATAGGGCAGGAAGCGGAGGACCCGTTTGATGTATAATCTATGAAACCTGCTCTTGCTTCAAAAAGTTCGAGATTTCCATCGTCTCTCATAAGCGAGGAGCACACCCCTTCTGTTACTACTCACACATCACACTATATTATTATACCTGGTCTTTCGTAGTATTACATGATGACGCGAACAGAATCCCAGCAATCTCTTTTTGAGCTTCACATTGCATCTCGGC
>SDBV01009975.1_pt1 | contig 12524 bp, 12 predicted proteins | sample 2277081 | NCBI WGS metagenome assembly SDBV01 (sample SAMN10402039, study PRJNA504765) | marine sediment metagenome | isolation source: marine sediment core GS10_PC15, 223 cmbsf | place: Arctic Ocean: Southern Knipovich Ridge | collected 2010 | reverse complement strand
GAATCTAGCCCAATCGTGAACTGGAACTACAAGACGCTCAGTGCCTTCTAGCTGGGTCTCAGGGCCTGGGAAAGTGTCCGAGCGAATGCTCCCTGTAGTTAGCTCCGCTCTTTCCGCATTCATAAAAGCTAAGCGACAACGACATTCTCTCCACCACCAGGCATAAAATTCTTCGTTACTCATCCACCCGGCCTCTACAACCGCAGATGACGCATAGTGGAAGATCTCAGTAGTAGAGCTCGCGTAAACACTATACTGAGGATACCCAACCATATGAGCCGTATAAATCACCGCAGCTCTAGCGGCCATGCGAGCCAAATTAGCCGCCGCTAAGGCATCCTCCGAAAGCGCATAATCAGTTCGTTCGGCAGCCTGCCCAACTGCGGCTATAGTGCCCTGGCCATCTAACCATCTTCTAATAGCCCCCAAGGCCTCTCTGGGCCTACTGTCGTCAGGATATTCTTGTTCAAATATAGGCAAAACAAATTCTGCTGCCACTAACATACATCGAACTTGTTGTCTTGGAGAAAGCCTATCCGCCAGGTTTAACAACTCCTCATAGGTCTGAGGCGCGGGCCAGTTCGGGTCATCAGGAGGATCACAAGGAGTTAAATGCCTCGCATAACTGTGCTGAGGAAGAACAGTAGCAGGAGGAGCTTCTAGATACTCTTTAAGGGGCGCATAGTAAGGGGGCTGGGCAACAGTTCTTGTTGGAGAACTCCCTGTAGTTAGTAGCTCAGCCGTAGGCGCATCTGCGATGGCTAGTCGGCAACGACACTCTTTCCACCATAACTCATAGAATTCTTCTTCAGGCATATTCCAAGCGCCTCTAGCAGCTAGCATGGCTTCACTAGTCCCCCAGGCATCATCAACCACAGACTCTAGGGGATCACCCGCCGACTCCGCCGCCCAAGCAGCAGAAAAAGCACTATGCCCTGCGTTCTTACCCCGTTCGCCTTCCCACTGGATGTTCCCTCCCGCGTCCTCAGCAGCAGTAGCGGCTACCATGACCTGTTCTCTATCTACCATACCCTGAACCCATTGCCACCCCATTGCTATTGCGTTTTTGGGGGCCTCTATTCCAGGCTGGAATTCTTCGAATATAGGCAAGACTAGCTCTGCGGCAGTTAGTGCGCAGATGACCTGCTGCTGCAAGGAAAGGCGATCTAAGAGATTCCAAACTTCATCAAAGTTTTCAGGCGCGGGCCAACGAGGATCATCAGGAGGATCACAAGGCTGCTGGAATCTAGTCCACTCGTGAACTGGAAGAACCTGCTGCTCAGTCCCTTCTAACTGAGTCTTTGGGTTAGGGAAGGGGCCTCGGTAGAGACTCCCGGTAGTTAGCTCCGCCCCTTCAACATCCGTAAAGACTAAGCGACAACGACACTCTTTCCACCATAACTCTAGAAATTCTTCGCTAGACATCCAGCCAGCTTGTTCGGCCGCTAAGGCGGCTGTTGAAACCGCATAAGAGCTAGTGTATACGGCCTCCCTTCCTGGAATCAGCGCGTCCGCCGCAGTATACGCGGCATCTGCCACATTAGATACCGCGCGATCCATGTCATTGTTGCTAGTTTGAGAGGCATGTGCGTACTGTACTGCTATCTCCAGGGCGTGATCAGAAGTTTCTATCACATTTTCAACAGAAGCTTGCCCTTCTAACCAGCGATAAGTGATCTCCACAGTTTCCCTAGGGCTCCTATCAGCTTCAACTTCTTCATAAATAGGGAGCACTAATTCTACCGCTATTAGAGCACATATAGTCCGTTGCTTAAGGGGGAGCCTATCCAGTAGATCGCTTGTCTCTATTCCGTTTGCAGGAGTTGGCCATGCTGTGTTTTCAGGAGGATCACAAGGCTGTTGAAATCTAGTCCACTCGTGAACTGGAACTACTTGTCTCTCAGTTCCTTCTAGCTGAGTCTTAGGGCCCGGAAAAGGATCCGAAATACTTCCGGTAGTTCTGAACTCCTGCATAGGTGAACGGTAGGTGGGAACCCCATATTTGACGTACTGATTAATAGGAAGTACGTGATGATCAGTCACCATATCCCCAATAGTATTTCGGGTATCTATTTTAGCCGTAGCGAGCCCCATTTGATCCGCCAGAAATCCCACAGCCTCCCTGATGAAGGGTCGGTTCAAATCATCTGTTCGTCCATCCAGTAAAATAGTATCGTTTTTTGCTCCTCCACTATCCCACCTCACCCAGCCTTCACCTATGAGTTGAGCAGGGATGTCTTCGTTGGTCGCATATTCAAAAGGAATATCTAGCAGCTCAGCAGCCGCGTAGGCTATATGGTCATGCTCGTTTACCCAAGAAGCCGCCACAATAGGACCATCCGGAAGAATCCACCCCGAATAATAATTATTGGGGTCAAACTCCTCAGGGGTATTTAGCACAAACTGAACATCGAAATCCATTGAAGGGCCCCCAGTAGTCCTGAACTCCTGCATAGGTGAACGGTAGGTAGGAATCCCATACTTGGTATACTGCCCAATAGGAAGAGTATGGTGGTCAGTAATCACATCCCCAATAGTATTTCGAGTATCTATGCGAGCTGTAGTGAGTCCCATCTGATCCGCAAGAAATCCCGCAGCTTCTCGTATAAATGGGCGGTTTAGATCATCGGTGCGACCATCAAGAAGAATACTATCCTTGTCCTGCCCCAAAATAACCCACCTCACCCAACCGTCACCTATGAGTTGACTATTAGCGTTATAGGGAAGGGGATTATCGGGGTCTAGGAACGCGGTGGCTATATCTCTATGTCGGTGTATCCAAGAAGCCGCCACAATAGGCCCATCAGGAAGAATCCACCCCGAATAATAAGTATTGGGGTCAAACTCCTCCGGGGTATTTAGCACAAACTGAACATCGAAATCCATTAAAGCGCCCCATATTGCCCCCGTAAGATCGCTCAATTATACCAGTTTTTGGAAATAGGTGCGCCAAAAATTAAGAAGAAGGGCGAAGAATAGCTTGGAGGGGGAGTATTAGCTTATACCCATTGGGGTGTGATCCCTGAGGCTGTCTGTAAAACAGTTAGATGTGTTCAGGGTGGCGCTAAGTGGTTCGATTCCTCCACGCCCCATATGTGCCCATAGTTTAAATGGATAGAATTTCGGTCTACGAAACCGACGATCTGGGTCCGAGTCCCGGTGGGCACATTATCCTCAATTTTTTCGTTGATACATGCGCCCGTAATTTAACAGAATAAAATATTACCCTGCGACGGTAAAACTGAAGGTTTGAGTCCTTCCGGGCGTACTTTTCTTTGCCCCTCTCGTCTAATGGAATCAGGACATTGGTTTTCGGCACCAAAAACGAGGGTTCGAGTCCTTCGGGGGGTACTTTACGAAGCCTGACTTTCGAGCTGGGCTTTTGCGTCTAACCTAGCGTGCTCTTCTCGGTGGCAATTTCCACATAGCAGGTCGCATTTATCCAGCTCCTCCTTAATCTTTTCTGTAAACGAAAACATATCCCCTATTTTGATCTCTTTTTCTTTTGGATCACGGTGGTGGAATTCCAGTGCACCTAGGCACTTAGCATAACCACATTGTATACAAGCGCCTCCCTTGTAGGCCACGTGTTGTTGTTTCGCTTCATTTTTACGGCGCCTACCGTCATTTTTCACGCACACCTTACACCAGCTGCGCAGCACCCCACCATTTCGAGACTTATAGAAGTCGTCTGTGTTCTGAGATATATCACATTTTACACATACCCTTACATCCCCAGAAGTACATAAAACAGCCACAAGAGGGGAGAGTTGCTGAGCGTGCTCTTCACGGTGGCAGTTAATACAGAGGAGGTCACACTTATCTAACTCTTTCACCACTCTTCCCCACGAGGCTGAGCGTAACTTACTTATGCCGATTTCTTTTTCTTTTTGATCCCGGTGGTGAAACTCCAGGGCTTCAGTACTTGACGCATATTCACATTTTTGGCAAGCCCCACCCTTATACTCTACTGCTTTCTGCTTGGCCTTAACTTGTCTTTGCTGCGCCATGTAATTTGCACAGGATTTACAGTACGAGGCGTGAGGTCTCCGGGGACCCTTCTTATAAAATGCACAAATTGGTTTCGTGATTTTGCAGCTTGGGCAGTATTTACTGTCTGGCAGGGGGCTGGCCTCCCTTTCTGTGATTTCTAGTTGTTTGGTGTTATGGTACTTGTATGGAGAACACTCCAAGCAGTACTTCCGGCTGGAGAGGATTTTCCGAACTCCATTGATTCTCATAGTGGCAGGCATTCGCACCCCACACTTAGCACATATTCTTATTTTAGGTTCTTTTTTAGCCATTTCGTTCTCCTTTTCCGGGAAGACTAAGTGTACCATTTTCTAGTAAGTAGTGCTAGGTTTTCTACTTGATTTTTTCTTCTAACGGGGCACACTGAGTTGTAGCCCTGTTTTCGTTTTTAGGAGAAAGAAGATGTCCCGCGATCCCGCTGACATATTGGCCATAGTATTTGTGATTGCGGCAAGTCTCGCCTTAGTGTGGTTTGTTATGACTTTAGCAGCTACCCCCGATAAGCCAAGTGAGCCGGTTGAACTTAGTGCGCCCCTTCCTGCTAGGTTTATTCATATTAGCGAAGAGACCAATATTGCTGAGCGCCCTAATCTAGGGGCAGCTATTTACGAAGACACAGAGACAGGCGAGCGTTACCTCATTATTGACCGATATAGCGGAGGAGTTTCGGTAACTCTTTTAAGTGATCCTGCCTCTTTGGAAACTGAAGTTGGAGAGTAGTTGATAATGACACGGTATGACAAGAAGACTCCGAATGAACTTTGCGTTAGCATTGGTGGTTTGCTAGATATCTCTGAAACAGAACATGAGCTGTATGTGGCGGTCGTGCGGCACGCTGATGGGATATGGACACAGATTGGAGATGATGGGGAAAATTCTACTAGTCCCTGTATCAACTTACAAGTTACTGAGACCGAGGTTCAAACTAGGCCTGCACCTGAAGAATCAAGATTTCAAAAGACTTGGAGGCTCAAGGACTACGACCTGACTAGCCGCAATGGTTTCGCGCAGCTCATGGCAGACATCAATGCCCTTCTGGTAAAATACTATAGCCAATGGGTTGAACAACCACGATTCGTTAAGAAGGGCTCCCCCCTATTTACTAAGACCTAGCTTTGCGGCTAGGTTTTTTACTTGATTTCCCTTCTCAATCGCGCACACTGAACTAACCGCACCTCCTCACTCACGTTCTAAGGAAAATTATGCAAAATTCAGTCGAAGAAAAGCTGCCGCCTAAGGATTCGCCCCATCCAGACTTCGTTGAGCACTATATGCAAAAGTATGAGCATTTTCGTCTACCGAAGTCTGTGTTGATGGAGATTTTGGCTCGTAAGCAGGAGTTGAGAGAGACGGCGTCGGACAATGACGCCATGATTTCCCTTAAGCTACGATTTATGGCGCTACACTTCGAGCACGGCGATCAGCTTTTTAATCTGCCTTTGGAAAAGTATCTGGCGGACGCCCAAGAAAAATGGGAAGAGGCCCAAAAAGACTTTCCGGAGACCGGGTATCAGGACTCTCTCATTTATTGGGCTAAGATGCTGGAAGGCCCCAAGGTTCCGTTGTACTGCTGCCCTGGATGTGGGGAATCCTCGAAATCTCCGAATTGTGACGAATGTGAGACGTATGACAACGACCACTGTGGTGATGCGCGTGGGAAGGACATTCATCCTTCGCTTGTTAGGGCGGCGCCTGACATGCTGGAAGCGCTAAAAATGCTTGTAGAGTCTTCTCGCCGCGAAGATGTGGGGCCTCGGTTTGCGTACGATAACGCAGTTGCGGTTATTCACAAAGTTGAAGAGCCCGAACTTCTACAGGAGAAAGTTAACTAATGTTCAACAGCCATGAGTCGCCCATTATAATATTCGGGTGGGGTGCCATTATTATCAGCATAGTCTTTTTGATTATCGTATTCTGCGCGCCTGATCCAGAACCCAAACCCACGGAGAATATTGAAAACACTGTGGGGATAGAGGCCGGTCTAAAATTGGTGAGGACGGAACATGAGATTGAGGCACTATTGCGAGAAATGGAGGAGCACTCAGATTCAGCGGCTGTGTACGAGAACGTAGAAACAGGGCAGCGTTATCTCATAGTGACTACGCATCATAGCGGGATATCGGTGACTCTACTAGATTCCATTGAGCCGGACACTCAAGATATTGGGGAGTAAGAGGATGCTTGACCCGACGACCAGATACATCGCCTCCATAGTCACACAGTATTTCCAAGAGGAGGAGGATAAGCGGGGTGTATATGGGGGAGGAGGGTATGCGGTAGCGGATAAGATGATTCCGCTTTTACACCATCTCGGCTTAGGTAAAATTCAAACTATTACGTTTTTATCAAACGCGCTTAGTTTGCCCGTTAAAGATCTTAAAGAAAAGGTTGATAACTCCAAGGCATGGTCGGATCGTAAAGAGTCCGATCAGAAATTTCATGAGTCCTTGCGGGAGCAGCTAGATCGTCTGGATTTTGAGGAAGACCCGCCCTAGGAGAAACCAGAGAAGCGGCCTATGGGCTATTGCGAACCAGAGTTCCCACATATCCGGCCCTCCGAATAGTGTCAAGAAGAGCACTGATAGAGGGCGCCTCTTGATCTTGTGTGAAGAAAACACGAGCGGTCTTTTCCTCAAAGGACACTTCCGCCAAGGTGACTCCGGGTACATCGCCTAAATAGCCTTGTAGAGCTACCGAACAAGCCTCGCAGGTCATTCCTGCTATGTTGAACACTAGGCTCTCACTCAATGTTGAGGGTGCGGTAACGGTGACCGGATCTCCGGACCCTAAGAGAATGCCTACATAATTTGGAAATAGGGTGAACGCCAGAACGACTACTGTAGATCCCCATAGCATTATTTTATTTAGGCGGCGCGGAAGCTTACGTCTCGGCACTGCGCATGCCTGCCCTGGGCCACACTTCTCTTTTCGGAAATAGACGAAGTAAAAACCACCTGTCAAGCAAAGCGCTGAGGCGCCAAGGAAGATGCTGCGGTATGCCCCAAAGAACCCGGCGACTCCGGCCGCAGAGGTTCCGAATACGATTAACAAGAGAGGTAGCCAGCAACAAACCGAAGAAAAGATTGCCGAAGCGACCGCCCCTATAGTGGCCCACATTCCGGTATTATGCGGGCGGCGCATTGCGCCCACTTTCTGGGCACTTGCTTTCGCGGCTGGATCCGAGTCGGTCTCGCAGCAATCTGGTAGTATTGGGTTATCTTCACTCATAATAATATCTCCGTTGTACGACTACTACCCTACAAGCCATAAAAACCCAAATACTAGAGTAGCTAGAATGGCCGCTATTAGAATGACCCATATCACGATAACCCACCATGGCGCACAACCTACCAGGGATCTCCCCATAACCTCAACCCGATAGACTGGATCGTCTGCGGATAGGTAGAGCCTGAAGGCCGCCTCTGCGTCTGTTTCGGCTAATTTCCACGCAGGCTCTAAGACTTCCTGACTTACTATTCGATAAAAATTATCGCGGAAGCACTTTGGCCGAACACTTTCGAGGTTTCGCCTTAACATATAGCTCGCGAGTTCTATTTGTTTTTGAAGTGCCTGCCCTGCTGTCATTGGGGGTGGGGGTTCGGGGTCTTGCCAGTCCGCAGCTTCTCTAAAGGCTTCATCGAGAAGGCGCCATACTTCTTGCCCCTGTTCATCTTGACCTTGTGGGGGCTGGTCTAGTTGTTGTCCTACTGTATACATCTATGGGCCCTTTCCTATGGTGGCGGCTCACCTGCATTTTAACACATCGGGGCCCTATTGGCTTCCAAAATTTAGCCCATTATAGTAAAATACCCTGCAACTCTACCTAGATATGGGGGCCTTATGCGTTTTAGTACAGATATTCTTCAACTTGCACTTCCCGATAGGGATCGTTTTGGAGATCTGAAAGATGATCTGTTTGATCGGCTAACTATTAAAGAGGGCTTCGCACTGGCCTCCACAGCTTTAAGGCTGTTTGTACCCCAGGTGGAGAAGGACTATCCCGAAAAAATGGTTTTTGTGGATGACATCCTGCTTGCCTTGGAGTTGTATATTGAGGGGACGGGAGATATAGACCTACTGCGGGATGCCACTGTGGAGCTTGGCGGGGCCTTAGACGGGAGCGAGGGCTCTCGCATTACGGCCTTTCTACTCGGTGGAGTCCAGCAATCATATCTCACCGCAGACGCCTTAGGGGTAATCTGGGCTGCCTTTCATTCTTATCCCCAAGATGTTGGGAAGTATCTGGAATGGTGGGTTACATGCCTAAAGCGATGGGGCCCCCTCTATGATGAAGCCCTGTATCAAGAAAAGATTTCAGGGCTCATGCGACGCTATCAAGCGGGCGAGGGCACCAGAGGGCTACTTCAACTTAATAACGATGATCTCTACAGGCTCTATATAGTTTTCTGCAAGACCTTCATTGAAAGCCCGATAGTGTCTGCGGAGAACGAACCTCTATATAAGGAAATTCTCAAGAAAGCCGTAGTTCCAGCTCTTCTGGGTTCAGGGGCAGCCAATCAAGAACTATGGAGTGTAGAGTATCAGCTGCTTGGCGCCGATGACTATCTAGGCCGTAATGTGTTAGAGCCGCCCGAGCTAGCCTATCTTAGCGGGTTGCCTTTAGTGTTATTGGCTCGCATACGGAGCTACTTAGATCAAACCTTCTACATAGAGCAGCTTGGTAAAGTTGCGGGGTTTAGGACCAAAGTGGAGGCACAAATGTGGCTCATAGATACCGCGATGAAGATAGTAGAGGGGGTCTATAAAGAGCCCGCCGCCGCACAGGTAGATCCATTCAATGTCCCCATCTTAACCGTCGATGATATACTGGGGGACTTTCGCGCAAAGGAGTACATGGGTACTCAATATGGAGGGGACTCCTCTGCGCATACCGTTTGCGTGTCCCCTTTTGATTTTCAAAATGCGACTGACGAGGGGAACCTGATAAAGGATAGAGCCGAAGTATACCCGATAGCCGCTTTTGCGCCTCTCGACTTAGACAATCGTTCCGCTCTTGTATTTGAGCTAAATGGTGGGCCTCTCTATAGCGGCCCCCTCTTGTTTAAATCTTATTCGTACACCGAAGACGTTTCTCCTGGAGATCCATTTCGGAGCCAGCACGGCTGCTTTGCGACCAACCCTGGCTCTGCGGCTCGAACCAGCTTAACTGGAAATGACAGCCTGAGCCTCTCTCAGCTAGTTAAGGTGTTGGAGCAGCTACCTAGGGAGACAGAGCTTTTTGTTCGTGGGCCTGAGTTTTTGGCCCCCATAATTGGGGTGTGCGATTATATCGACGACTCCAGGGTTATATTCAGATCGTGGGGAGGTCCCACCCCAGGCCTCTAGGGTTCAGGAGGTAGTTTAGGGCCGCCTCCCCTTCTTTGTTCGTGGTCCTCCCAGCACATGTTTCTCCATTTAGACACAAAGTCTTGACCGGAGTAGCCGTCCACGATAGTAGTTACGGTGGCCGCGCTCTCAGTAGATTTCGTGAGCAATTTTATGAAATGTTGGGGGTGGTAGACTTCTAGCTGTCCAGTTTGTTCATCTTGTTGGTACTGGGCCCCCGCTAAGAGAAGATAAATTACGGAGTTAAGGCCCTCTTTGATCTCTGTGCTAAGGGCCATTTTGGCGGCCTCTTGCATATTGTAGGTCATGTGGCCTAGGGCCTCAGGATCAGAGATTTCGCCAGTCAACCAGTCATCCACGAAAACGATTCCACGGTACATAAGGGAATGTTCGTCTATGAGCTCGGCCTCAAAAAGATTACTAAAAGCCAAGCTAGATGCTACTAATGCGCACGCAAATGGGCTAAAGATATCTTCACCCGACATCAGCCCCCTAAGCATTCGGCGATAGAAGTCTTCAATAGAATCTTGAACTGGAGAAGTATTCATTTTTACTCAAGGTAGTAGGCGTATCGCAAAATTACCGAATCATCTTCTTCAATCCAACACACCCCTACTATTGGAAATTCTTTGTCCTCGTCTACCATGGTGAGAACCACTGGGAGATCCGGGTTGGTAGAGGCGGCGCCCTGTAGGCTACGTATTAGACTTCGAAGAGTTGCTCCCCCCTGATCTACAAGACGTGCATCATTTTTTGAGGCCACACAAGAAAACCCATATAGGGCCCGTAGGGGGTCCGCGTATCCTTCGGAATGTTGTTTCGAGGTGGTGAAGGTAACTGCTCTATCGTATAATTCTTGACGAAGGAGGGGGACTTGGAAAGTGCTCTCGGTAATAATGGGCGAGCTTATCCCATGGACCCAGTGGCGTTCCTCATGTGATCCGGACATCATATAACGGTATGTGTCATCTTCAGACAAATGGGTCATTGCGGCCCCCACACGTATAGAGCCCTCCAGGTATGGGGGCGCGTGTTTGACCACGTCAAATAGCTGGGAGACTGTCATCGTATAGGGGATCTGTTTTTCTGTAAGTGCCCCTACTGTTCCTGAGGGTTGCGAGAGCTCTTGAAATACCACACGCACGATTTCTTCGTCGTGAACATTTTGAGCACCCGAGCGGGCAATTCGCAGCATATCGTCTTCGGTGATTTCAAATTTGTGAGGCATTATTCTATGTCTTTCGCAAACTGTAGAAGCACGGTATCATCCTCCTCGACCCAGCATACTCCCAATACAGGATAATCGCCCCCCTCGAATTCCATGGTGACCGGCATATCTGGGTCTTGAGCTATCGCTTTTTGTAGAGCTAAGATCAGCCCCTTTAGGGTTAAGGTTGCGGCTCCTGTGAGTGTGTTGTTGCCTTTACTGGCCACACATTGGAATCCGTACAGAGATTTTAGTTTATCCGCATATCCTTCTGTGTATTTCTTCGCAACCGTTAGGACAATCGCTTCATTATAGAGCCAAGAACCCGCAGTGGGTAGCACGAAGCTGTTTGTGGTAATTTTGGGCACATCTATTGTTTTAACCCAGTCCCGCATCTGAAATTCGTTATCGAGCAGATATTGCTCTGGCCGGAAGGGGTCCACTTGAAAACTGCCTACCTGTATGCTGCTCTCTAAGTAGGGAGGGGCATGCTTCACGAACTCAAATAGCTCTGAGACAGTCATCACATAATCCAGCGCATAAGAGGAAAGGGCTCCCACTGTATTAGGGGCCTGAGAGAGATGCCGGAATACCACCCGCACCACCTCATCGTCGTGAGCACTCTGTGGCCCAGTGTGTGCAATTCTCTGTATGTCTTCTTCGGAAAGGTTAAGAAAGTCTTCCACCACAACCTCCAGTCCTTTAAGGCCTAAACGTACACCCATTATACTAAGGGGCGGCTAAAAACACCAGAATAAGAAATCCATAGTTTTTTCTTTATTTCGACTGGGCTTTGCCGCATAATTCAGGTTGGAAAGGATTTTTCGATGTATAGCACGCAGACTACCTATAGCACCACAACCCCATTGGGGGTTATACGTACATCTACACATACCTATATCTTTACTTCTAATTCTGATTAGGTGCGGTATTGTCGCACCTAGAAAGTGCGACCATGAGTTCTGACCATCGAGAAATTGGAAAGCGCCTAAACTTGTTTTCCTTCAACGAACACGCCCCAGCGATGCCCTTCTTTCACCCGAAAGGCATGGCTATCCTCAACTCCCTTATAGACTTCTCCCGAAAAGAGCACGCTCGACGTGGCTACATGGAGATCCAAAGCCCCCAAATTATGGACGTGAGTCTATGGGAGGCGTCTGGGCATATGGATAACTACAAAGACCATATGTTCTTTACCGAACTGAGCGAAGATCGCCCATTCGTCATTAAGCCGATGAACTGTCCTGGGTGCATGCTCTACTATAAGTCTCAGCATTTTTCCTACAGAGATTTGCCCTTACGAATTGCGGAATTAGGCCGCGTGCATCGCCGAGAAGCCTCCGGGGTCTCTCATGGACTAATGCGGGTGCGGAGCTTTGTACAAGACGACGCCCACATCTTTTGCGCAAACTCCGATCAGCTACAACAGGAAGTAGTGGGGTGCCTGGAGATGATCAACTATGTGTATTCCGTCTTTGGGTTCAACGAAGTGGAGTTCGAGATTAGCACGAGGCCAGAGAAGTCTATCGGTTCAGATGAGAATTGGGATATTTCCGAAAATGTACTAAAAGGCGCTATCTCTGCGATTGGGTATGAGTGGAAGCTAGATGCTGGGGCGGGCGCGTTCTATGGGCCCAAGATTGACTGCCATGTTAAGGACTCATCTGGTAGGCGCTGGCAACTAGGAACGGTGCAGGTAGACTTTTCTCTTCCTAGTCGGTTCGGACTTAAGTTTATGGGAGAGGACAACACCCAACAAGAGCCTCTTATGGTACATCGGGCTATTATGGGCTCGCTAGAGAGATTCTACGGGATTCTATTAGAGCACTATGATGGTGCGCTTCCCGCATGGTTGCATCCTGTGCAGGCAAAAATCTTGTCAGTATCTGAGAACTATGTGGCTCCCGTCAAAGAACTGGAGGCGCGACTACTGAAGATG
>SDBV01009974.1_pt1 | contig 12526 bp, 25 predicted proteins | sample 2277081 | NCBI WGS metagenome assembly SDBV01 (sample SAMN10402039, study PRJNA504765) | marine sediment metagenome | isolation source: marine sediment core GS10_PC15, 223 cmbsf | place: Arctic Ocean: Southern Knipovich Ridge | collected 2010 | reverse complement strand
GGGGTCATGTGGTATCATTGTAGACAGCGGTCGCTGATAGATGAGTGGCGGCATAAGGGGGTGCTGTTTCACCCACACCTCTTACCGAACCCCTTGACAAACCACCTGACATGTGCTAAGGTTGAAGGACAATATTAATGAGCCCCCTTGGGGAATGAAAGGATCATTGAAGAATAAAGCTCTCTTTTTGACCCACCGGTGCATCACTTGGGTTGCGTATTTGTCACAATCATGCCTACTACGTGTTGACGATAGTGATTATAGTGATTATAGTGACATGAAATACCATATTCTTTCTACATGAGAGTATTAAATATAAAGGATATAGAAAACCCTGTCCCAATAGTCACTTTTGTGCCTATTAGTGACTTTACTTGACAAATAAAGTTTAAAATGATAAGCAGTAAACAGATACTTAAATGCCCTCGTTGCCTCACTGAGTCTCCCATTTCTAAATGGAAGGCCGAGCATCAATGTGGGGAGCTGGCTAAAGTCGTCTGCCCTAGTTGCGCCTGGCAACCAAGAGGTAAGGTAACAACCTACTTCAGAGGCATATTTGCATTGCAGAGTCTGTCAGAAGACTTAGAAAAACGGCGCACAAAAAGAAAAGGAATTTTGAGCCCTAGTAAGAGGAAGAGGGAATGACCTTTAAGGAAGTAGCCCTTGAATGTATCGGGGCACCCGATTTAGTTAAGGAGTTCAATCGCTTAACCGAGAGCAAGTTGGGAATTGATACTCGTGCTCCCATTGAAAGGATGGTTGACAAAGCCACCGGCTATGAGCCAAGTGCTGAAGCTATGCGCAAGTTTATCATCTTTGTTTTTGATTGTATATGGATACCCCTTATTGTAAAGGAAGCCCAAAACCGTGGCGAGTTGCCGGAGGAGAAGAAATGAAACCAATAATACTTGATTACATTTTTATGGGTATCATAATCTTAGTTAGTATGGCAGTGGGAGTCATGGGAACTCTCTTATTTAGGACACCACAACAGGTAGTCAAGGCTCATTATGTGGAAGTGGAAAGGGAAGTCAAAGTTCCTGTCGAAGTAGAGGTGATAAGAAAGAGAACCATTATTCTTGAACGCAAAGTATATCAAATTAGGGAAATGCGAGACTTCCGTTCAGAAAGAGAATTCTTTGATTTAGCAAAGGATTATTCTGATAGCATTACATGGCTAGGCGGTAATTCATGGGAACAAGCTAGGCTTTTTGCAGGTTTGTTTCAAGAGGAAGGTTACTATGTGTTCCCTTCATATCTTGTCTGGACACACCATTTTGGTGTAGCAGGATATGTTAAGAACAATACGCAAGAGGCTATTGTTTTCTGGGATGTAACATACAAGCGGGCTTGGACTGTCTACCTTTGGGAAGGTAAGGCTTATTGGCCTGCCTATATTACTGGTGTTGGGGGGGTAAGCTATTTCAGTGAAGCTAGTAGTGATGGTAATGGTGGCAAGCCAAACAAGCCCGACAAGCCTGATAAACCCGACAAACCAGACAAGCCCGATAAACCAGGCAAACCATAGGAATAAAGGAGGTAGAAAGAAAGGTGATTACTTTATTAGAGATAAAGATTTTGAATTTGATAAAAGAGAAACTTGAATATGCTAATTCCGAGTTGGTAAGTGAGAGTTGTGCAAAAGAGAAGGGCAATATTACTACTCATGGCAATCCCCTATTTAATGCCCAATCCGCAGTTCAGGATGCAAATAGCTGGCTGACCACTTTGTTAGAAAATATAAAACCAAGCTAATATCAGTATATAGGAGGGCGAAGTAATAGAAAGAATCGTAACAGTATACCAGAAGGAGGACGGACGATTCATGGTTCGTCAGATTGTAGGTAGGAAAGGTCGACGTGTTGTCTAAGGGGGCATATCGTATGGGTTTGTGATTTAATGCATTCCTCAGAGGAAGACCATTATTTGGGGAACTATATACATAACTAGCCAAATAGTGCCAATATTTATTTCCCATATTATGCTATTCTTGTCCCTATATTGGTAGTATTATTCATATTAGAAGATAGGGCAAAGTGAGGTGGTTAATGCCAAGATATGACAGCCTGAGAAAAACGGATAGAGACAACGGGATCAGGAGATTCGCCCGCAAACATAAGACCTGGAGTCACCAGGAGATAGCTGACCGGTTCGGGATGAGCCGGCCCAACATCTCTAGGATATTAGGACCAAGTAAGAAGCAGTCAGAAGGAGGAGATGATGGCAAAATTTAGACAGGAACGAATAGATTATGCCTCAGACCTTATCCTCCGCAACCCGAATGTGTCCAAGAGGGGGCTACAATCAGCGGTAAAATCAGAGTTTGGGATAGGCTTGAGTGATACTACCCGACGTAGTTTACTACAGAAAGCGAACACTCCTGCTGTCCTACGTGCAAGGCTCAATACACCAGCCTTTACTCGCTACGAACGGAGAGTCCTCCGTAAAGTCATACATAGGTCGAGTAATGCCAGCTACGTTGTGAAGGCTATCAATGAGAGGTTTACCAGGGCAAAAGATGCACGAGACGCAGGGCTAACCAAGCAAGAGTTTTTACGACAAATGAGACGGGAGGCTAAGGAGCAGGGATACCTCGCCACCGAGACCACAAGGACAAAGGACAAGCCTGACGGGACGGTGAGGGGGCAGATAGACTGGTTGAAACTACTAAGGGACAGCCGTGACCGCGACATTGACCGGGGTGAGTATATCCCCAAGCCACGACAAAAGCCACGGACTGACAGGGGCGACCTCAGAGCTCAAAAAGCCCGATACCAGGACAAACAGTCCACGAAAGCGCATGGGCGTTGGGTAGAGCGAGAGCGCTCTCGTCTCCAGACTTGGATCAGCCAAAAAGACAGCGCTATTGCCGTCTCTAGTGGGGCACGAAGGCAACAACTAGAACAGGAACGAGCTAATCTAGAGAGGACACTGAGGAGTATCAGATGAGAGAGATAGTATCGTACGATGCGAAAACACTGGCAGATGGCGGCATCAAGCTCTCACGTTTCGACCGGGGCATTGTTGATGAGATTACCGCAAAGGACTGGTATGCAGCCGTCCAGTTCCTAGTGCAGCCGCCGGCAGGTGATAATGGGGTATTTACCGTCTGCTTTAGTCTCCACGACTTCACCAAGGCGTTATTCTCTCTACTACCCACGGAGGAGAGGAATAGCATAGAGAGTGCAACCGACAGGATTGTTTACCAAGACTGCAAAGTGTTCTATGTTAATGGGCGGTATCTCGGGCTGACTGCTACCTTCCAAGACCACGCTACAGCGAATATCTATCGGCGAGCGGAGCTAAACCTACAGGCCTTGAAGTGGTGGGTATCTGAGGACGAGGACGAACCGACTGACGTCAAGCAAATCGGGGAGCTGGGGGTAAGGATCGTCAAGGTGCTGGACAGATTAGGCTTCTATCCCACCAAACTGACCAGTCCCGTTGCCGTCTTTTCCGATTGCTATCTTGGTGATGCACGCGATTACCCGACTATATTCTCTTGGCCGGAGGAGAAACTGGAAGCCATGCACTATGCGGAGGAGATGATGCGCCACGAATGGCGTAGCGCCTACCAGGTGGGAGCTTTCAAATCAACTCACCTATACGACCGTGTTAGCTCTTACCCCGCAGCAATCACCGGCTTACCATCTACCAATGATTGTCGTTGTGAACACGCTACCGCCCGCCCAGGGTGGGCGCAGTGGGGCATTATGTACGGGGAGGTTACAGTGGATGTGGACGTATCGCCACTCATGTTTGCCATGGACGATGGTACTCAGATTAACCCCCGCGGTAAATGGAAGGACTATTTTACCACCGGCGAGATATCTTGGCTTGAACGCTGGGGAGCTGGGCAGTTTACCATTGAGGATGGCTGGTTCTTCCGGTTCGGTGAGGAGCGTCCCTACCGTAAAGCCATGAACTGGTTATATCACCATAAGACAAACCCGGACAAGTTCATCAGTACTGTGGCCAAGAAAATGTCCCAGGGCGTTAGCGGTAAGCTGGATGAAGACCGACAGGATGGCAAGAAAGGGGATTTATACAATCCTATTCTTGCCGGCATGACTCGCAGTCATACCCGCAAGGTCCTAGGCGACTTTATCTATGAGAACCGGTTACAAGATGACCTGGTAGCCGTACTGGTTGACTCGGTTTTATCAACCCGCAAGGTTCTAGGGCTACCGGATGCCACCGGCATGGGGAGCTGGCGATATGAAGGTGAGATGCCTGCCCTAGTGCTGTCGAAAGGTGGTATCTGGCGCCCCGGCAAGCGACCACAGGGGATAAGCTATGAGTCTCTCTGGGATGCTCTTTCTACCAAGCCAGAGAGTGCATATTACGAGTTCAGGCTCTCATCCGGGACTCTCCGCTCAATAGACCTACTACTAGACAACTCCGAGCAGGATCGCTTTTTCGACCACTACCCGGAGTGTGGGGGGGATGTGCTGTCCACGATATCCAAATCAAGGGCGATTGTGCTGAAATAGGTGGCGTTCAAATACGAGTAGGTACAGGAATACCATCGAGGGGGAGAAGGGAATACAGTACATCCAGTGACAGTCCCAGGTAATCAGCCATAGCCTTCAGTGTCCGGATATGGGGGATACGCTCACCACTAACGATACGTGACACATTGGAAACATTTATGCGGAGTGCACGGGCGCAGGCAGATCGGTTAATTGTCCTTAGCGGTTCCGGCGCGGTGAGGTCTATGAGTGGGTTTTCTGTTGTTCCCTTTTCCATACTTTTACCTTATCATTTCCGCCTTAACCTTGTCAATAGGGCAAGTGTTATAATATCCGACATATGTTCCAGCAGGGCATAGAAAGGCTGATTTAATGCGAAAAACAGAGGCTGAGGGAGTTCCCACTAATGGTTAATTGGTGTCCTTGATTATCTGTCAGATTGACACTTGCCTCCCTGTCAATGGTAGACTAAGTAGTCTTTCGCCATAGGGAGGTATCCGATGGCATTAGCTATCAAGGAGAAACCCGATCTACACAAGCCCAAGCTGGTGGAGATAGAGACTCCATCTTTGGCTGGCTTCTTACCAAACTTCGAAGAAATATGCCCGCGGTGCGGAGGTCGCCTATTCTTAGGTCAAGATACCGATAGTAGGCGACTTTGTTATATCTGGGAGTGTCAGCTTGGTTGTTCTAGACGGTATAGTATATCCGGGGAATTGATCGGTAGGTAGGTAGGGGCAAATAATGAGACCAATTCTTGACCACATGGGGGTTGATACCCCTTACCACTGTGCCAACTGCGGGCATCATCATTGCCTTAGATGTAAACCTTGCCACAGGTGCGGATGTATGGTTTACCGCCCGAATGAAATGGAAAAGAAAATGCAAAGGGCAAAATTAAAATCTGGTGCTAGGAGGTAAGGGGTAATGGGGAAAATCTTTAAGATATACGGCACTGTCTTTCCTAGCCTAATTCATGGTTCTGTGATAGACATGGAATATCCTCTGAGAGAGAAATATTATAGAGTGGAAGATGATTTATTACCTAGATTTAACCACAAACGAGTAGAGATAATTATTAGAGAATTAGATGAAGATGAGTCTTTTAGGAGGTAAAGGGTAATGCCCCTGACTTTTAAAATTAAAGATGGCAAGCATCAGGGAGAACTCGGCATAATAATAGAGGAATTACCTGATGGGCGGTTAAAAACTTTGACACTAGACGGCGATATTCACTACTACGACAAAGATGGCATTGAAGCAACCAGAGCATTGGGGGATAAAAGATAATGGGGATAACTTTCAGGTGTCGCCACTGCTATTTTAGCACGCCCAAGTTCAAAGAACTCATAGACCATTATAATGCTTCCCATAATGGGCGATTGTTAAAACGCTATCAAATAAAGCATAAGCCAACAGGAAATTCGGCAATCACTGGAGCACCATCGGCTCAGGAGGCTTGTGAAGCCAATGGCTGGTTAATTGGAGATTGTACTGTGAAGGAGTTGCGGCAATGACTTACACTCAAAACCCGCAAACCCCAAAGATAATCCTGTTCGCCAGCAAGGAAATAATAACGCAGGGCAACAAGCAGTATCTTGTCATCACCGACAAGGGCGGAGAACAGCACAAAATCAGCGAGAGGCGACAGCCCTTGTGGGGAATATTCAATGAAGCCAAAGATGCCGAACCCTTTATGTTAGTCTACGAAACTTATAACAATCAACAATATATAGCCAGTGCCCAACCCATCACAGAGGGCTTACTCAAGGTTGCTATTCAGGCTATGGGTATGAGGCTTGCTGATACCCAAGTTGAGGAACGCAATCGATCTACTTCACTCTCCTATGCAAAAGATTTAGTGGTAGGAGGCAAGGTAGATATTAAGGATATCTATGATCGAGCGGAACAGAATTATGCGTTTATTAAAGGTTCCCAAAGGGGCAACAATGAACAAGACAAAAATAGAATGGGTTAAGAATCCCGATGGTAGCCAGGGCTACACTTGGAACTCGATGACTGGCTGCCTGAATCACGTCAATGGTATGTGCAAGGGTGGCAACTTCCCCTGCTATGCCTACAGGCTGGCTCATGGGCGACTAATGGGAAGGTATCTGACGAATAAGAATATTGCTAGAAGTGCTTATCCAATACCATTACGATTAGACGAGTTGCCAATGGATGAGGATAACCCCTTCTATCCCCGATTCTGGGAAGATAGGCTGTCAGAATTAAGGTTGGCTACACAACGCAATACAAAGCCAAAGGGCATATTTGTTTGTGATATGTCCGACCTCTTTGGTATTGGTATTCCCGAAAGCTGGACAAGTTCAGTCTTAAATACAATCCGTGAAACGAATAATATGCGTCACCGCTTCTATCTACTCACCAAGCAACCTCAGAACCTCATCAAGTTCTCACCCTTTCCTGATAACTGCTGGGTGGGGGTGACGGCTACCAATAACGCTGCTATGACGATAGCCTTAACAAATCTGGTCAATATTGAGGCATCAGTTAAATACATATCCTTTGAACCATTACTCGGGGCAATTGGCATGAATGACCACATGAGCATGAAGGGAGTTGTAGACTGGCTCATCATCGGTGCTCAGACAAAGCCATACAAGCCACCGAAGATAGAGTGGGTCAGGGAGATTGTTGAGGCTGCTGATAAGGCTGGTATCCCTGTGTTCTTGAAGGAAAATTTGAAGCCGTTGCTTTGCTCTACTATCAATGGACACGATGTAATAGAGAGTCATAATTTGTGGGCTTTCAAGTATTTCAAGTTAAGACAGGAGCTACCCAAAATAGCATCCGCTAAGGGTGAGGGTAGTTAGTAAGACTAGGCAAGCGTGAATAAACTAGGGAGTGCTAATTGAAGAGGTCGAGCAGCCGGTGAAGGTCGCTGGAAATATAAGGGCTACTAATGAATAAGCGACTACCTGTAAATAAACATCAGTGAGGAGAAGGATGATTAAAAAATACCGTGTTTCGTACTGGACAATCATAGAAGCCGAGAATGAAGAAGAAGCAAAGGAAGGATTCGCCGAGAATATAGACGATAACTCTATTGACGTGGAAGAAGTCAAATAAGCATCAGTGAGAGGTGAGAGATGGAATTACCATTTGCAGAGGATATCGGTCACTACTGGAAAACTGGCGGCAGCTCCCCCGATACGTTGCTTGATCGGGCCAAGAGCGTGATAACAAATTTAGGGGGGATTGTCACCGCTGATGCCTATGGCTCTATTGAAGGTAGGGCTGCCTTCATGGTGACCTTTGAATTTGAAGAGGAAAGATTTAAGGTTGTCTGGCCAGTATTACCTTCCAGAACTAATGATAACCAGGCAGCTAAGAGACAGGCTGCTACTTTGCTCTACCATGATATCAAGGCAAAGGCCATGGCAGCCAGTGTGCTCGGGACCCGGGTAGCTTTCTTCTCCTATATGATGCTGCCGGATGGCAGGAGCGCAAGTGAGTTAGCCAAGCCCGAACTTTCAGGAGTATTCCCGTTGCAATTAAAGGGATGAGTAAATAAACATCAGTGAGGTGGAAATATGAAATGGAAATTTTGGGAGAAGCCCGCACCAATTACTCCTGAAACCTGCACACATATAGGTGTAGGGGTAAGAAGGTTAAATACACTTGGCCATGTTCCTCTGAGAGATGGACACCACACATCATTCATGGTAATGAAGTGTGCCGGGTGTGGTGGCATGGTCGGATTTCCTTCTGAGAACCTAACCCTTGCACTTAATGAGGGAACCCTTGCAGTAAAAGACCAACTCAGGGTCTTATCTGAAAGAGTCTTGGCTCTACCAAACTAACATCACTCAAAGGAGGGGCTAATTGAAGATGCAAAGGTATCTAGTAGCTGACTTATTCTGTGGAGCTGGGGGGAGTTCTACCGGCGCAGAGCGTGCCGTTAAAACACTCGGCGCGGAGATGGTGTTGGTCTGTGTTAATCACTGGCCCTTGGCAATTGAGACGCACCGGGCGAATCATCCAACCGCCCGGCACTATGTTGAGGATGTATCCAGCGTCGACCCCGAGCGTATCGTCCCTGAGGGATACCTGGACCTACTCATGGCCAGCCCAGAGTGTCGGTTCTTCTCCCGGGCCCGCGGCGGTAAGCCTATCCATGACCAGTCCCGCATGAATCCTTGGGCGGTGCAACGGTGGCTGACCGCGCTTAACGTCAGAACCCTGCTTGTTGAGAATGTGCCTGAGTTTGTGGAGTGGGGGCCGCTGAATAGCGATGACCGCCCCGACCAGAATAAGAAGGGACTTTATTTTGAGGCATGGGTCAGGTCATTGTGGGATCTGGGATACATGGTGGATTGGAAGTTCTTGAACGCTGCCGATTACGGTGATGCTACCACGCGGACGCGGTTTTTCCTTCAGGCGCGGAAGGATGGTCAGATGATACGGTGGCCGGATGCTACTCATTCTCGCTCAGGGAATGGTGATATGCTCGACCATCTGCCGCGCTGGCGCGCCGCTAGGGAGATTATAGACTGGAATAACCCCGGTCGCTCTCTTCTGGACGATCCAAAGTATAAAAAGAAGCCCCTGTCCGTGAACACGCGGCGTCGGATTGCCCGGGGGTTGCAGAGGTACGGTGGGGAGTTTGCGCCACTGTATATCAACCTCTTAGGGCTAGAGTCCGATGGCGCCACACCCATCGGTGGACCCGAGGTCAAGCCATTTGTCCTCGGCCAGCAAAGTTGCGCTGCTCCGCGTAGTACCGATGAACCACTCCCCACCGTGGCTGTGGCCGGTGCCATCTCGATTATTGATCCGCAGTTGGTCGTCTTCCACGGCGCCAGCGATACCAAGCCGGTTGAGGATCCTGTGCCGTCGTTGCCTACGAAGGCACATATCGGCCTAGTTCAGGCGCAACTGGTGAAGTATTATGGCACGAAAGCTGACACAGAGTCTATCGATGACCCTTTATCCACCGTCACGACAAAGGGGCGGTTTGGTCTAGTGGAGCCCACCGCAGCGCCGTTTGTTGTTCCAAACTTTGGGGAGAGAGAAGGCCAACCTCCGAGAGTGCACGGGATAGATGACCCATTGCCAGCAGTGACCGGCCACGGCGCGGGTGCTTTGGTCAATCCAGTGTTGATACAGACAGACCAGATTGGCAGTAATGGCGCCTGTGTCCACTCGACAGATAAGCCAGTGCCGACAATAGTAACAAAGCAGAACCTAGCTCTGGCGGAGCCAGTCATGCTTCAGGTCAATCATAGTGATGGTGATTTCAATGGCCGTGTCAGGTCTGTTGAGGAGCCGTTGCAGACCCTGACCACGAAGCGGAACATTGGCATCGTTGAACCGGTACTCCTGGATGCCACTGGCGATGAGGTAGACCCTCGGCGCCTGGTGCTGGTGGGTGGCAAGCTCCATATCCTTGATATCCGCTTCAGGATGCTGAATAATCGCGAGCTCGCCCGGGCTATGGGCTTCGACGATAAGGAAACAGAGTACGAGTTTGTCGGCAACATCACTGAGGTAACTAAACAGATTGGCAATGCCGTACCGGTTAATCTGGCAGCGGCACTGGTAGGGGCGGTATTTCAACCCAAATAAACATCAGGGAGGTGAGATATGAAATTAGCTGATTTAAGAGAAATAAAGATTGGCAATGAAGTGAAGCATAGCCGTTATGGGATTGCGGAAGTGAGAGATATCCTCTATTCGATGGGGTCATTCTTCGGTATGGTTATACGGCCAAATACCAGTGAGGGTAAAATGTTATTACAAGTCGATACTGGCACTCAAATACCTGACTTTATGGAAGGTTCTTTAAGGCAAATAAACATCACTGTGAGTAGATATGGAGAATATTGAAATAGACAGGTGGGGTATAGAGGCTTGGGCGGCTCATTCTAGGCTGGGTGAGGTGTGCGGGATATATGGTTGCAGGAATACCCCAGTGACCACTTGCCCCCACTGCGAGAATAATTATTGTCAGGATCATTGTTGGGTGATGACTTTACCTGGACATAAATCAAAGCAAACTAACATCAGTGTGAGGGAGGACTAAAAGTGGATATTCAGAAAAGGACATTGATTGAGGAAATACTCACGCATAGCCACGTTGATGTTATCAAGCCAGAAATGCAGGATAAGCCAATATACCGAGAGTGTCATATTGTGGCGGCGTCTGCACGCCAACTTGCAACCGTTATATGCTCGACACTGGATGAAATAACAAACTAACATCACTGTGAGGTGAAGGAATGAAAGGCTTATACCAGAAATACATCGTAACCAAGACAAGTGGCAAACCTTTGGCTGAGGGGTGGGACGGTATCATACTCCGCATAGATGATGGTCTGTATGTAAAAGCCTGTCGGGCTGGAGCGTTGGCTTTTGCGGAAGCCGTCAGGGACGATAACCCCTTACTCGCATTAGACATAAAACATAAGATTCTGGAATATGAAGTGGGGGATGCTATAACACCTAGGTTTAGCAAACTAACATCGACTAATAAGGAGGGACAATGAAACACGCAAGGCAAGATTACAACAGAATACAAGACCCTGAAGGTAAGATACCAATGGATGAGCCTGTTTTCTTGATAAGAGGCCAAGATGCGGTAGCACCTGAAGCGGTAGAGGCTTGGGCAAACCTGGCTGAATTAGCTGGGGCTGATGCTAATATCATTGAGGCAGCAATGCGGCAAGCCAGGGAAATGAGGCGATGGGGTAAGGAAGTCTTTGATAAAATCCCCGATATGCCGTAGGGCAAACTAACATCGGTAGTTGATATGAAGACGATTGCTCAGCACATGAAGGATGTTCTGGTGGAAAGCGAGAATAAGGCAGTCATGTTTGGTGATGTCCGTTTACTAGATGAGTGTGCATCACGGTGTGGTCACACAAATCTTATGGAATTACACCCTATGATTAGGCATGCTCGGATGCTAACAGCCTGTGAGGGCAGTGGGCTTTTTGATAAAAGATATATTTTCATTGGTGGTAGAGGGAGTGGAAGGGGGAATCATCATTGGCGTTGTCTCTTTTTGAAGCCAAATAAAATCAGTGTGAGGTGAAGAATGAATAAAAACGAGATAGAGACGCTTTTGGGAAAAGACTCTACTATAAAGCAAGTGGTCATTGACAATGCCTTTTTTTTGGAGTCAAAGCATTGTGGCTTACGCCCGTATTATGTGGAGGTGTATAGACCTCAAAGACCTACTCGCAGACACCTCTTATTTTCAGCAATACCAATAGACAATGACTTTTGCTCTAAGCATCCAGACAACCTTAATGGTAAATATGAAGTGGAATTACTGGTGTTTTGTTCTTGCCCCAGTTGCCACTTTTACTACTCAGCAAGCACTACAATAAACCATAAACTCCCTAAAGTAAAGGAGTAGGCACACAACTAATGTTGATAGAGAGTAAACAAACTAACATCACTAAGAGGAGGTGAGAGATGGATGAGACAAGATGTTACAACTGCATGCTCCTAACGATGGAAGAGGGGAGTGTGGTTCCAGAGAATTGGGTTAGTGATAAATGCTACACCTGTTCCGCCGGTAGATACGCCGGTGTGAGTAAGACTTACAGGCACTGGTTTGCCTGGGGAGGTATTATCAAACCTAACAAGACAGTAGCCACTGCACAGAAGGAATGCCCGGAGTTTAAACACAGTAATTTTGTTAGGGTGAGCAAATAAAGTTCAGTGAGGTGAAGGATGATTGACGAGATCGTAAGAACTTTGGAAGCGTGGCAAGACGAGGGTAAAAATTACATTACGCATTTTAGTTTCTTGGCGATTGCCCATGAAATAATATCTAAACTACTGGCAAACAACAGCTTTGACCAAATAGATATACCGGATAGTGTATTTCAGTCTAAAGAGGCGAAGGCAGCTAGCTTCACAAAGAGGAGTTTCCTTGAAGCTGGCTGGCGTAAGGTCAAATAAAGTTCAGTGAATAGATTATGAAACAGATTGATTTAACCACCCCAAAAGGAGCTATCTTCTCGGAAGATGGGAAGTATCGGTACTCACTATGGCGAGTCTGGAGTCGAGCACGACAG
>SDBV01009973.1_pt1 | contig 12526 bp, 26 predicted proteins | sample 2277081 | NCBI WGS metagenome assembly SDBV01 (sample SAMN10402039, study PRJNA504765) | marine sediment metagenome | isolation source: marine sediment core GS10_PC15, 223 cmbsf | place: Arctic Ocean: Southern Knipovich Ridge | collected 2010 | reverse complement strand
CCCCTCCCTTAGCACAATATCATCAGCAAATGACATCTCCATTCCAGTATCATAATCCTTTGGGAACATAATCCGTATCGGTGGTCGTCTCTCCCTGCCGAATACCTTGATAGGTTGTACTTGGGTAACTACCTTATAAACGTGGTCATCTAAACCGGAGGGTGCTATTATCTTTTGTTTTACCCTAGTCCTTAATAACTGCCTTAACTTATCATCATCCTGACTGCGTGGCTCAACATTCAATGCCTCACGGATTGACCTTAATGTTATCCGCCTACCCTGAGCCTCCCTCAATTCCCTGTCTAACCTAACGGGTAATTCTTCTTCTATTTCTTTCACTTATTACCCCTTATTATTTAATCACCAACATCACCACAATCACCCGCATCACTAAACATCACAAGCCTTAGCTTTGAATAATCACCAACATCACAGGTTTATATCTGCTGTGATGCGCTCTCCCTACCCCTCCCCTCCATTAGAGAATTAGAATATTTCTGATAAGGTATTTTATGAGAAGGTTTACCCTTACCAACCGTTGTTAGATTAAATACTTTCTTTTCAAGGTAACCAATCTTTAAGATAGCTTGATTTAATTCATACCGCTCCCTTGGCAATAAGCTGGTGTGTTCGTAGATAATCTTCCTCTCTACTACCGGCACGGGTTCCGGTGGTTCTGGCATTTGTATCTGTTCTCTTAGCACGCAAGGCAGACATTCAATGATGTAGTTTGGGTTATTGAGAGCTTGATAGTGAAATTTCTGCAACTCACAGTGGCTACTGGACATAGCCTCTATTCTAGCATCGTGTTCAGCTAGTTCCTTATCAGATACAATCATTTCTTCATCACCTCATAGCAAGCCCAGAATAATGCGAGTGCAGGGTCTTCATCTTCCGTTGTCATAACTTGGTTTTCCAACCTAACGAACCATTCTGTATCATCAAATTTACTAAAGCGTATATCAATACCATCTTCTAACTTCGGCACAGCATACTTAAATAGGTTTCCCATAGCTTCAATGCTATATAAATTGGGGAGTCTTCTTGCACCAGTATCATCGGGATACCAATACAGTGAACCTTGCCATAACTCAAACCCACACCATATCCATAACTCTTGCTCTTGTTCCTTAGTTGGGTTCATTAGCCTTCTCCCTTATAATGATGATAGATATTCTTTGCCTACTTAAAGGCTTGCCATTTACGGGGAACTTCCTGCCTATCTCCTCAAGGCTGAATTGAGGGTTATCTTTGCGGAACTGATATATTTCTTTGTTCCTTACTCGCTTGGTATTACTTTCGTATTTCATATTCTTATCCTACCATACTATCTATATCTTTGTCAACACTTATTATATCAATACTCCCTGATTATTTCTCACCCCATTGTTCTGCCATAGCATTAGCTATTCCAGGGAAGGTAGCACTTCTAACTTTAGCTCTTTCTTCAGGGGGTAGGCGAAACGCATCAGTGTACCATTTAGAGTCCCCTTTCATTTTACCTGCTTTGGTTAAGTGATAGATAAATTCCCCCCTATCTGTGTGGGTTTGGCTGTCAAACATATCTGTTTGCTTAAAGTGTTTTAGCAAGGGTAGGTTTTTCAGCCACAACCAAGTAGGCTTTGTTGTGGAGTCCCCAAAATAGAAGGGGTTTATTATCTGTGAATACTTTGCTATCGTAGGACTAGCACATCCTCTAGGGTTTTCAATGCAAATCCTCTCGATGGATGTCTCCCAGAGTTGCCTGAAAAACTCTAGTGACTCAAGTCTTTTTTTACATCTACCAGTGTCGTTCCACCACCTTGTTCCTGCGTAAGAGATATAAGTGCAAGGTGGGTGAGCAATCATTAAATCCCAACCCTCACCAAGTATCTCAAGAACATTACCTTGCATATGATTGCCTGGTATCTCAGTAGGCAGTAAGTCGCAGCTCCAGGCATCGTGTCCTTTGGCCTTAAATGCCTCCCTGACTATTCCGCTGAACTCACAGGCTACTAATACTCTCATCTACTCCCCCATTGTGGTTGCTCATTATAGATATTATGAAGATGGTGTTCGTTGTTGCTGTGGCATTGACCACAAAGAACCTCACAGTTAGCTTTCGTGGTCTTGCCTCCCCGTCCCAGAGACTTCCTGTGGGATAGGTGTGGATAGTTGTCGGCTGAATAGGGAGCTGCATAGTCCATAAACTTTTTACATTCCGCACATAGACACTCTTGCTCCTGATACAACTCCCACTTGAGTAGTCTACGCCGAGCAAGTTCAATAGCCTGTCCTTTACTCTGCCTCTTTATGGGTGACTTCTTCATAGTCCTCCTTATAGCTGGCTCGGTTTCCAAGTATCTCGCCCCGATATTGCCCACGACAACATTAACCGATAGTTTTTAGTTTCTTGGGGACACCAGCTAATTCTATTCCTTAAAGCTCACGCCGGTAACTTCTGATAGCTTCTTATAGTATTGCACCCTGATTTTGACGTGTGCTTTAGGATAGTCCTTCTCTAATGAGCCATCACCTATTCTATTCCCTAACTCTTTCCACCACATACCTAACTCTTGTGGTGCTATCTCAGATGCTTTCGCCGCTATCTCAGCTTTGTGTTCTTCCGGTATTGGCTCAGGCTCTCCATCCTCATTACACCATCCGACATCATTACCTGCCGTATCTTGGACAGGATGGGCATAGCCCCGCATCTTTCCCTTCTTAAAGAATACTGCTTCGTGAATAGCGCACCAGTGTTCACTCATTTACTTCTCCTCCTTTATTATTGGGTATCTCAGCTCTAGCTTGGCCACTAGGCTATCACTCCTTTGAAGTATCTCCTCTTCAGTGTATCCTACGCCATCTGTTGTGCAGTCCCAGGTTTCAACACCTTTAACCGAGATTGACACATTAACCCTGTACCTTAGTGATTGTTCCATTAACTTCCTCCTCTATTTTATTTATACTTAGGCTATCAATCAGGGTATGTAGCTCTTCCATTTTGTCCACCACTGTCTTCAAGTCTTTTAACTGGGTATCCTTCACGCCTTGATTGACGAGTGCGTGTATTGCCCCTACTGGTGTGGAGAAGTAACCCTCCACTTCCCAGTCTGTGTACTTCTCTTGCGTGTCCTTACGGGTTCGTCTCACCTTTTTAGACAGGATGATATTCATATTATCCGCTTCGACCTTGTACTTGTGTCCTATTGTTATCATTTCATACCTCCTAATACCTTATTTTACCAGCACACTCTTTACAGATACCATCAGACTGTCCTGATTCCGTCCAGCCCTGTCTTTTACCCTCAGTTCTTATTACCTTACCACAACCAATACAGACTATTTCGACTTTAATGCAGTAATGCTCATCAGTGCCATATACTTCTTTTAAATTATCTGGATGCACACCACATCCAGGGCAGAGTTCATCTTTCATTTTAATAGCTCCTTTAGTTTTTATTATCACCAACAACAAATATAAAAGGTACTAATGTATGGCCTGTAATCTGTTGAAGTTTAAGCATTAGTTGTAGTTCCTTGCATATATTATCTATCTTACCTGCTAGTTTGAAATTCATTTATACCTCCTTAGCTTTAGTTAGGGCTTGTTCACGAAGTTTAGCGACATCTCTAAGTGCTTGATTGTAGCCATCATTAAAAAACCCTCTGTCGTTTATCCACTTCTTAGGCACATCACCGCCAGTATAGGAAGCATCTTCTAATATGGATTTAGGTCTAGGCAATTCTTTCAAAGCATCGTACATCTTCTTAACAGCTAGTGGGTTAATACCCTGGCATCCATTAACACAATCTACGATTCTTTGAGCGTTGGCTTCACTATCCATTTCAGCGACAAGAATATCAAACAATTTAGAACGCCTTTCATAGATGTGGTAGGTGCCGGTTCCCCTGTCATAAACCCTATATAATGCCCCTTCAGTATAATTAGACATTAGTTACCTCCTATTATCTTCTCTCCTTACCACTAGCAACTACTAGAGTTTTTATATTGTTATTAGTAACAAAAGCTATTACACCTGAGAACACTTTGCGCTTATCATTTATGATAGTATCGCAAGGTTCAATTGCCATATCCTGACCCAAGGTGGTTAGTCCAGTCATACATTTGTAGTAGTTCCTTCCTTCAATATCAGTAGCATAGTAACCTGCTACGCCTCCACATTCAGGGCATCTGTTGATATTCATTTACTTTTCCTCCCTTTTAATTCTCCTAGCCATACGGTTCAGTGTTACCCTATGTACTGGCAGTGGTTTACTCTGGTTGTTTTCCCATCTAAAGATAGTACGATATGTTACCATCATTTTAATTGCGAGCTCATTACGTGATAGGCCGTATGCCTCTCTAAGTTCTCTAATCTCTTCGCCGGTCATAGTTCCTCCTTAATCAATTCTAATCCCCGCTGCGGTATAGACCAGGGTATTGCTTTGTATATGTCATTATCTAAAGCAACAGCACAGGAAGAGTCCATCCAGTATCCAGTTACAGTTCCTATATCCCCATTCTTAACATCGGCATGAGTAGACCTAGCCCAACCATTTACCACCTTGACTCTATCGCCTATCTTAAATTTATGTTTAATAATCATCCTTTCTACCTCCTATTTATTCTTAGCTGGCTCGGTCTTGTTGGTATGCCATTCTCAAGCATTCCTTACACAAATGGTATAGATGCCCTGCCTTAGAGAGAAAGCTCCTATTACTTTTAGCACGCCGACCACATTGCCGGCAAGGTTGAATATTAGCGAATCTATCTATGGTTGTAATTACGTTCATTCCCCACTCCTATTATATTTAACCCTCATCAGACTAGACTATTATCTAGCTAAATCTTAATAGGTTCCCTGTTTTTGATAGTAACCTTAGTTCCATGTTCTAACAAGTCATTGCAGACCTTTCTCATACTGCGGTCAGTGAATTCTATGATGGTGGCTTCCCTCGGCCCCCGACCCCTTGCTTCGATGAGTAATGTGTATTTATATGCCATTTCATCCCCTCCTTTATTTGATACTACTATTTGAGCGGTGCTAGTATAGCCGGTAATTCAGGGGTTAGTGGTATATTCTCGACCTTTGGCGATGCAATCTTGACCTTGATGTTTACTATCTTCATTATCCTACCTCCTGTTTAAGATACCTGTTTATTTGGGTAGTCGTTATATTCTCTTATTTGTTAGTATCATTCATAATTGGTCCGCCATTTAGATAATGCACTCGTTTTGCCGCTGATTCGCTGTCATCGTGGTCTGATTCAGGTTGCCATTTACCATCATGGTCATAAAATCCCACAGTCCACAAACTCGATTCACTTTTTATATAAACGTACATTTTACCCCCCCCCCTGACAACTATATTCTGCCATCATTTTCGATTGCTTCCATTGCTTCTGGTCTCGTTGTATAATACCCTATAATTTCCCATTTACCCTTGTATTTAATCTCTGCTATCCATGAGCCTAGATGAAGCCACGTTTTGTAGCTCTTTTCCTTTACTTTTGCCATCTCTAACCTCCTCAATTTGATACTACTATTTAATTCTCTTAGCTAGTCGGGATAGTTGCCTCTTAGCCAGGCTGGATGGTTTTTGTTCTCCTCGCTCCCACCGGCTAACAGTGATAGCATCAACCTTTACCCTAGCTGCCAGCTCCTTTTGAGTTAATCCGAGTTCTTCCCTGAGCTTCTTAATCTCTTTAGTATTCATAATACAAGAGTAACACGACTAGACGCCTATGTCAATACAGAATTAGACATAACTACCCCAATATTTTGAGCCTAGAGTGATAATAGTTTGACAAATGATAGATAATATGGTAGAGTAATGATGCAATGATAGGTAAGCCAGGTTATTAGAGGATGCGGTAATAAAGCACAGGTTAAAGTAATGCCTGATAATAGACGGGGATAAGAGGCGAGGAGTGTATATAATCCATACTAAGAGGTAAACAATGATAGATAATTCAGATACAGAACAACAAGATAACAACTTAGGCGGTGCCACTGGTGCCGGGTGGCAGCCAGGACAATCAGGCAATCCCAACGGCAGGCCAAAGAACTCAGTCACTACACTATTAAAGAACAGAAACCCCAAAGACAACCAGAAGATAGCCGATAAGTTATATCAATTAGCCTTAGCTGGAGATATGTCAGCTATACGAGAGTACATAGACAGGACTGATGGTAAGGTGACAGACACGCATAAGATAGAAGGTGATATACCTGTATCGATAGTATATAAAAGGATGATAGATAAAGATGCTTAAAGGACAAGCTAAGAAGGACTACCAGAAGGAACTGATGAGGAAGAGAAGGGGTCTAACGGGGTCTAACAAAACTGAGGTAAAAGGTCTAACAAATGAGGGGTCTAACGGGGTAAATGACATGGGGTCTAACACATCAGTTCACCCGGTAGTTAAGATGTTAAGTGACCCATTAAAGAGGGCCAAGTTGAGGGCTATATGCAACAGTTTAAGTAATCACAATATGTTAGGGAATGTAGCGTTAGGGTGTAACAGGCCAATAAGTATGCTTGAAGTCAGTGAGTTATTGGAGGCTTTTTAATGGTTGATACCTTTGAGAAGTCACATCATATCTTCTGCAATTATTTCTACAAGCCACGGAGAGGGTGTAAGATGAGACTTTAACAAGCGTTACCCAATGGAGGGTCTGACACCTGATGAATTGGTAACCAAGCATTTCCCTGATGTAATAGTTAGAAGCCCTGAGAGCCATAATAAGGGGGATAAATGATAGAGTTAATAGGATACGGTGGGGTGCTGCTATTCGCCTTGTTAATGATAGTTATTTTAATGGTGGTTAAGCTAGTGAGTAAGTGATGGAAACGATAACTGATAAGTACGATTGGGAGCACACTGTAACTGGTCAGTTCAATGGGATTCCTTGCGAGGTCATTGAGGAGATTCACATTGTACTTGATAAACAAGGGAAGGCTACAAGAGACTTTGTGGATTCTGAAGAGTTCAGGGTACTAGAGAGGGCAGGTATAGCGGTGCACTCAGGTGCTTATAGCTAATGCAAAGGATAAGCGATGGTATTTTAGTCTCTATAAGCCTCAAGATGACTGGGATAGTTTTTGGCAATCCATATTAAAGGAGATAGAATGATGGGTAATATGGCGGAGGTTATCTGTCCTAAATGCAAGCAGGTGCGGTTAGTAAGTAGGAAATGGGCTAGAAGTTACCAATTTCAGTGTGTTAGAACAGTTCCTAAGTGTCCCAAATGTGCGGATAGATACCCCATTGACCGTTCTGAACCCAAGCAGTATAGCGATGGACGATGGACAGGGGCAAATAGGTAGGTGAAAGTTAAATGAAATATCTACTTAAAGTATTATTCGAGTCATTTATTATAGGAGTTTCTGCTGGGATTGCCATGGCTTTTGCGTTAGCTGAATTGATGCGCAGGGGATATTTAGACTAAATGGAAAAGATAACTGATAGGGTTATTATAATGGCACTAAAGAGTGAGGATGAGTGGGATGCTCAGTTCAGGAAGGAATCTGTGGAAGCTGGGAATTGTCCTGCTATGATTGATATTTATGTGGCAATGAAATGGTTGGAAATGGTGAGTGGGAATTGAGATGCCAGAGATATGTCACGAATGTGGTGAGGTAATATCGGGTCAGCCTTGGATGTATAGAGAAGTTCGGAGATGTACCTGCTTGGGAGTCGTTAGGAGCGTATATAAAAGCGGAGGAAGATGAGGGAGATAGGCGTAACACCAGTCTATGAGAAGCTGGAGGATTGCAAGACTTCAACTATAGTTGAAGTGGGTGGAGCTGGTAGTTCCAAGTCCCACTCAATAGCACAGTTGTTGATTAAGAGGCTTGCTGAGGGGAGGAAGATAGGCATATGCCGTAAGACCTTCCCTGCTTTAAGGATAACTGCAATGCAGTTAATCATTACCTTACTCAAAGAGTATGGCATATATAGGGAAAGCAATCACAACAAGACCAACAACACCTATTCACATAATAAAGGGGTGATACAGTTCTTTAGTTTGGATGACCCTGAGAAGATAAAGAGTGCTGACTTCAATGATATTTGGATGGAGGAGGCCAATGAATTCAGCTTTGAGGACTACACCATAATGAAACTCCGTTTAAGAAGCCCCGTAACTAATGGGCAACCCAACCAGATGTTGCTTTCGTTAAACCCCTCGGACGCTAACGGGTGGATACCAACCAAGCTAATGAAAGACAGTAGTGTCGAGTTTATACATTCTACCTTTGAGGATAACCCTTATTTAAGCGCAGAGTATATCAAACTCATCACTGACTTAATCAATCAGGACGAGAACTTCTACAAGATATACGCCTTAGGGGAGTGGGGTTTACTTCAGAGAAGGATATATATAAATTATAAAGTCATCCCTCAATTACCCGATATGAGTGAGGCTAAGTGGGGTTATGGGTTGGACTTCGGTTTGGTGAACCCATCTGCTTTACTCAAGGTGTATTTACTTAATGGGCAGTGGTATCTTGAGGAAAGGTTATACAAATCAGGATTAACCAACAAGGATATCATTGAGTTCTTATCTCACGAAGATAAGGGTGATATTTATGCCGACCCCTCTGCCAAGCAGATGATTGAAGAGATATTCAGGGCTGGATACAATATTTATGAAGCACATAGAGATGTTAAAGATGGGATTGACTTATGTCAAAGGCAGACACTAAGTATACCAGAATCCAGCGTTAATTTAATTAAAGAGATACAGAGTTATCAGTGGAAGGAAGATAAGGATGGTAATGTGTTGACTGAGCCGATTAAGTTCAACGACCACTTGATGGACGATATGAGGTATGCGATATTCGGTATAACAGAGAGATACGGGTTTGCAACTGCGGTTCCAGGGGGCAGTATGCCAGACACATCACACGAGAATAGATTTTAGGAGGGCTTATGCCAGACTATCTGAAATTAGTTAAAGATAAAGAAACCGAGAAGGAAGAACTTTACCAGCGTATGAAGAATGATGAGGCCCTGCTTTATCTTGAGAAGTACGTGATGAAGGACTCCCAGAAAAAGCCAGTTAAGAATATTATTAATGTGACCTTAAATAGACCTGCTGTCTTTGCTGCCAATATTATCGCTGCATTAGGTGGGACTAGTGAGCAGAGGGTAGTTGAATCTGATAAGAAGGATTTTGACACAACTTACATTGAGGACTTCCAGAAGGCTGCCTTTGGTGCTGCCAATGACCGATTAAGAAGGCAGGGCAGACCACAATTAAACCCGTTCTTTGACACTCAATTAAGTATACGGGGCAGGGGTGCAGCCAGATGTATATTCCAGATGGTTGATGATGTTTTAATCCCAGCGATAATTCCCTGGGACACTTTATTTTTTACTCATGAAATGGGCGCAGACGGTTTGAATTGGGGTGGTTATAAGACTACTCGGCAGAAGGATTTAATAGAAGCTCAGTATAGTGAAGAACTCAGTCACTTCAGGTTATCACTGGAAAAGGAATCGGAAGTTGTTGATGTGTGGCATACAGAAGGCAACGAAGTCTGGATTGCAGGTGAAAAGGTACTTGAGCAGGAGCATTTATTTGGGTTTACCCCAGTGGCTATTCAGGTTGTTTCATTAGGTTATGGAGATATTTTACTAGGTGAGGATAAAGTTAAAAACGAAGGGGAATCCATATTCTTTATGATTCGTGATGTTATCCCTGAGTTGAACAGGTTGGCTTCTATTGTGCAGACATTAAACCAAACATCAGTCTTACCCCCTGTAGCTCAGAAGATAAAGGGGAAGCAGAAAGCAGGTAAATATTCCGATGTGGTTGGGATGGGCGCAAATACAGCGATGGAGCCAGGTGATTCCATTGAGGTGATTAATTTTGGGGACGCTCAGAGGTCAGCTAACATAGCTATTGCATTATTTGATGATGCTATTGGAGAGGGCAGTTTATCTTCCGCCGATTTAGGGACAATAGGCACACCACCTGCTTCCGGTATCAGGGCTATTATAGCTGGTGAGAACAGGGATATGGTGGTTCATCCCAGACTAGTGGCTAAGGGTTTACTTAATGAGAGTTTAGCCGAGATGTTTACCAGACAAGTAATACAAATTGGTGGTAGCGTGGAACTCGGTGTCCCAGGTCATAAGAGAACCTTTCAAACAAGTAAATTAGATGGTGAGTACAGCACTACTTATACATACACTGCCAAGTCCCCCGTCACTGATGCTGGACTTTACTCATTGGCGGCTGCAGCGGGTGATTTAATCTCCAATAAGACAAAGAGAACTGATATATTACAACTCGAAGACCCTGATGGGGAGGAAAGACAACTAAGATTGGAGGAAGCGGAGAGAATAAGTCCCGCCATTAAGATTAATAGATTAATTAAAGACTTACTAGAGATGGATGAGGACTTTGAGGCTGAGTTGTTATCCGCCGAGATGGGCGTTAATTTGCAACAGATGTTAGCAGGGGAAGTGCCAACACAGAAACCAGGGAAAGTGGATGAACCCACTCAGGTATTAAGTTTATTCGGCGGTGCCAGTCAAGGTGGCGGTAGACCCCCAGCACCGAAGGAGGCAGACAATGCCTCATAGAGATTATGGAAAGGAGTATCGGGACTTTCACGGTAAACCTGCACAGATAAGGAAACGTGCCGCCCGAAATAAAGCCCGTGCTGATAAAGGGTTGGTTAAAGGCGATGGTAAAGAAGTAGACCATAAAGTCCCATTATCAAAAGGTGGCAGTAATAGTAAGAAAAATACAAGAGTAACTACTAGGCATATTAACAGGAAGAAGGCAGCTAAGTAGGAGATGTGATGACACATAAGTTTACTATAGAAGAACACCAAAAAAGAATGCGGGGTATATTAGCTCCCAAGCCCAGTTTGGGGCAGTCATTAGTGAATAGATTAAAACTCCCCATAAGGAAATTACGTGGTAACAAAGTTTAAGAAGAGAAAGTTAAAACCACCAGAGCTTTCGCCAATTGAGAAACCCCCTATTGAGGAGGAACCTACTTTTGTGCCTCCCCCTAGAGATATTGAGGAGGAGAGGCGACTTTTTCCAGAAGAGTTCCCCGCTGAACTTTCATTAAGGGAGCCACCCCTTATACAATCTATCCCCAAAGACTTCTCTGGTTTTGCCAATGTAGAGCAGGCATCCCAATTCGGGTTTGAACTAGCACCAGATTGGGAATTGCAATTATCTAAGGGGAGTGTTATTGGTTTGCGTGCCCCTAATGAATGGCAGTATTTAGCTTTAGACTTTAATGAAGAAGGTGAAATAGTAAACTTCACTGCCCGTTCCCCAGAAGGAAAACTATTTACAATGGAGGAGTTTGAGCAGTTACAGATTGATGTGGGTGAGGCTCAGGAGGAGCGGATTAGTTTTGAACAATCATTCGCCAATGTATTCCCCGACAGACAGATGGAACCCTTTATGGCAGAGCTAGCGACATCTGATGTGGTGCAAGAAGAGTTCTTAGACAGACTTACCGAAATAGGAAGGAGATTTGATACACTAACATTACTTCGAGGGTTAGGCGTTTCGGAAGAGGACATTGATGTAATACTCCCCAAAGTAGAACCAAAACCAGTCGGTTTAATTAGTGAAGAAGAGCGAGAGTTTATATTAAGGCGGATTGGTGGTGATATAGAACCTCGTGTCAGACCTCCATTTACAATGAAAGAATTTTCACAAAAGAGTCCATTAGCCGCTCAGTTCGTGGCTGGCATTGGTGATGTGTTCAGTGCCGCAGCTGGTGCTTCGGCATTAATTGGGCAGGATAAATTATCGGAGTTATTCAGGGAATACGCTGAACCTGCTAAAGAGATAGAAAGGGTGGAGTTTCCCGAATTAAGTTGGAAGTCTGTCATTGACCCCAAGTTTTGGTCTGCCTTACCCTTTGCTTTAATACGGCTTACTCCTTTTGCCTTATCTTTGGCTCCATCAATGGTTGCGGGTTATGTTGGTGGTGCTGCTGCTGCTGGCGCTTTAGGTCTTAGTGCTTTATGGACAGTTATACTGGGTTCTATTGGTGGGACTCTTTTATCCCGTCCCATGGAAGGGGCGCTGGAAGCTGGTGGAACTTATGATGAAGCTATTTCAAGAGGAATGTCAAAGGAAGAGGCAGAGCAGGCAGGCAAAGATGTATTCCTGAAAAACCTGAGTTTATCTGGATTAGATGCGGGTCAGTTAGCAGTTGCCTTTTTACCTACACCAGCCAGGATAGCTGCCAATCCATTCCTGAGAGTAGCATCAGTGGCGGGGAGAATTGTTGTTGATGGTTTGTCAGAAGCAGGGGAGGAGATGGTTCAAGATATATTTAACAGGCAGGCATTAGGCGACCCAATAGAATTTGACCAGCAGATGAAAGAAGCTATGTTGTTGGGTGGTATATTTGGTGCTGGGTTAGGTGGGGCTGGCGGCGTATTTAATAATATAAAGGATAATATTCGTGATAATATCCCATCTGATATGCAGATTCAGTTTGATAAGGATGTAGCTGATGGGATAGAAGTGGGGCTGGATATAGATAAA
>SDBV01009972.1_pt1 | contig 12527 bp, 7 predicted proteins | sample 2277081 | NCBI WGS metagenome assembly SDBV01 (sample SAMN10402039, study PRJNA504765) | marine sediment metagenome | isolation source: marine sediment core GS10_PC15, 223 cmbsf | place: Arctic Ocean: Southern Knipovich Ridge | collected 2010 | reverse complement strand
GGAGGTATAGAGGGAATATTCCTGGTTTCCGTGGTGAAAATGACACTATTCGGCTGCTTGTCTAGTGGTTCTGGCAAAGCAAATCGTACGTATATCGTGCCGGGAGCGCTGGCAATGGTCCCACTGTTTTTCACGACTGCTGTCAGCTTCATTCTTGTTCCGGGCTGAATTCTTCCAGGCTTGCTGTGGGGATGCATTAATGGGGTTGTATTGATCTCCGTTTGCAGAAGTGCACCTTCATCATTGTGTGTTGCTTCGTAGATAGTAGCTGCATCTAGGTGTGCTCCCAACAAGAGAACTAAAACCATAGAAAGGGCATAAATTTTCTCTTTTATCATCATAAAGATCTCCGCTATGTTGTGTTAACCAAAAGTAAATTGTATTCCATAGAAAAAGGCGACAGCCAAAATAGCCCCTGCCGGCACTGTTACCACCCAAGAGATAAATATATCTCGAGTCATTTCTAAGTTCAAAGCTCCGATCCCTTTCGCTAATCCTACTCCAATAACCGCTCCAACAAGAGTATGAGTCGTTGAGATTGGCATGCCTAAGCGGGAAGCAGTCAAGATTGTTATCGCTGCCCCGAACTCTGCTGTGAAACCACGTGTTGGTGTCAGCTCGGTGATCTTTTTTCCTATGGTTTCGATAACTCGCCAGCCCCAGGTTGCAAGGCCGACGACGATGCCAACCCCCCCCAATGCTAAGGCCCATGTAGGAATAGACTGTTGCATCGTAACAACATTTGTCGTCAAAGCTCCAACAGCTGCAGCCAAAGGACCGATAGCGTTTGCTACATCGTTCGCACCATGAGCAAAAGCCATTAGACAAGCGCTAAGAATTTGCAGGTAACCAAAAATTTTTTCGACAACAGCATATTCGGAGTGAGAAACTTCTTTTTCGATATCTTGTTGAAGAGTAGAGGAGAGGTTGTCAATTTCATCAAGAAGAACAGAAACGCGGTAATTGAGTTCTCCCACAGAAGAGGACTGGATCCTTTTAAGATGTTTTCTTGCTTTTCCAAAGGAGTTGGTGATTTCTGAACCGTAGGCAGGACTTGGTTTTAATATGGGTGGACCAGCCTTGATGCGGCGCACGAATAAGTAGCCGATCAGAGATCCCATAGCACCTATGAGGAGGCAAATTCCCAGCGTTTCAAAGGTGCTGAGCTTAAGGTGGAACGCTTCTGTTCCATTGGAAAGGAGTAGCAAAGACAATATTGTCACAACGCAGAATACAAGGATGGGTGCTAATTTTTTGGCTTCATCGACGGGGTTATAGGTATAGAATATTTTCCTTCTCAGAAGGTAAAAAAGGTAATAGGAAATGATACCTCCTGCCACAGGTGAGAGAATCCAGCTTGAGACAATAAAACCGACATTTCCCCACTTAACGGCATGAATGCCGCCGGCAACCGTTCCGAATCCTATAACAGAACCTACGATAGAATGCGTCGTGGATACAGGTATTCCAAAATAGGAGGCAAGTTGCAACCACACTCCAGTAGCGAGAAGGGCAGCAAACATTCCGTAAACGAGAGTTCTTGGGTCCTGCATAAAGATGTCGGGATCGACAATTCCCTTTTGGACGGTTTCAGAAACGTGGGACCCAAAGAAGAAAGCACCAGAAAATTCTAATATCGCGGCGATGATAACCGCTTGCTTAAGGGTGAGGGCGCCAGAACCTACAGAAGTTCCCATGGCATTGGCGACATCATTGGCTCCGATGTTCCAGGCCATGTATAGTCCTGCAACTAGAATAAGAACTAATAAAATGGTTTCAGACGTCATTTAATGTTATTCCATCATCGAGTGAAACTATTTTAACTCTAAAGTCATCCGAATACGATCCGCTAGGTTTTCCGCTAGGTTTGATATAGATCCTAGCGTTTCAAAGATCTTTTGCCATAAGTAGAACGTGGTATATGTCATTTTATTTTCTGCCATGATCAAACCCTTGATCAGTTTGTGTTGGATGATGTCTGTTTCATGTTCTTGCCTGGCAACCTCGGCGACCATATTCCGGACTTTTTCTGCTTCTACTCCACTAAAGGAGGTCTCTAATAGCTCTTGTAGCTCATTGATAATGCTACGAGCCCCATTGAAGGTTTCAATATTTTTTGCGAGAAACTCGCGAAAATCCTCTTTTAAAGAATCGATCATTTCGATTCTTTTGAAGGTGGTTATGACGGCAATATCCTCCGCGCGGTCAGCGATGCTGTCTTGCAGTGTCAATATTTCTAGCAGGTTTCCTCGGTTAACGGGAAGGAAGAGGGTTTTGGGGAGGTGGTTGCGGATGTCGTTTTTTATGAGGTCAGCTTCATGTTCGAGTTCACGGATTTTTTGAACGATTTTCTCTAAAAGGTCGTAATCTTTGGATTGGAGAGCGTCGAACAGGTCGGTTAGCATGTACACACATTCGGAAACTTTCTCCATGTGCGACTCCAAAGGGGCAAAAGGAGAGCGGCCGAAGAGATTTAGGAGGGTCATCATAAGTTAAATTCCGTCATTATTAACAGGGTAATGGCATACAGTAATACTTCTTCTAGCACTTTTCTGTAAAGGAAAGGATTTTTAGCGGGAGACAAACAGGTAAACCACTAGCCAAACTAATGGTTTACCTATTTTCGATTGTAACGGGATATCGAAGAACAGAGCTATTCCTTTAACATCCATTGTAAGGCAGAGCCTCCAGCAGTAACTCGGTAACGTGTTGCTGTCGATATCGGTAATGAACTCGGGCTCGGAGGCAGACTTGATTTACTGCTGCTGGTGCTGCTATCGCTGCTGCTGGCGGTTGTTGTTGTTGTTGTTGTTGTTGTTGAAGTGACCGTACTACTACTCGTAGGACAAGCTAAGTTGATGATTTGAAGACCAAAATCATAATCCGCCACATAGGCATAACTGCTGGAAAGAGCGACGCTATTAGCCAAGCCAAACGTATTATAGAAGCCTACACGCTGGGGATTTGCTTTGTTACTCACATCGATGATCTGAAGGCCGAAGTCATTATCCGCCACATAGACATAATTGCCGGAAACAACGATGTCTAGCGCAGCACCAGGTGTATTATAATAACCTACGGGAGTGGGAGTGGCTACATTGCTCACATCGATGATCCAAAGACCTGCAGGACCCCCCACATAGGCATAATTACCGGAAACGGCGATGCCCTCAGCATCAGGCATATTATAAGACCCCACAAGTGTTGGATTAGCTACATTGCTCACGTCGATGATCTGAAGACCTCCACCATAATCCGCCACATAGGCATAATTGCCAGAAAGAGCGACATCAAAAGCATGGTCAGGCGTATTATAGGAGCCCGCAAACCTCGGAGCTGCTGGATTGCTCACATCGATGATCTGAAGACCAGAATAGCCATCCGCCACATAGGCATAACTGCCTACAATAGTGATGTCATTAGCACGGTCAGGCGTATTATAGGAGCTAACAAACGTTGGGTTGACTGCGTTACTTACATCGATAATCTGGAGACCACCTGTCAATCCGTCCGCCACATAGGCATAATTACCGGAAACAGCGACGCCATAAGCAACGTCAGGCGTATTATAGGACCCTGCAAGTGTTGGCTTAGTTACATTACTCACATCGATGATCTGAAGACCAGAATTATAATCCGCTATATAGGCATAATTACCGGAAAGGGCGACGCTCATAGCCCTGTGGGGTGTATCATAACTCCCTGCCAATTGAGGACATGACTGTCCCTTCACGGATTCAGGTAATAACATCATTCCTGCTAACAATGCTCTTTGAATAGCTCCACTCTCTTGCCTGCTCACTGCAGCTATTGCAACTGCCCCTACAATTTTTGGCAGTGACATTTGAAAAGCAGAAGATGTTTTAAAGGCTGTCGAACCGAGCGATTCTTTCATCATTGCGATTGCATCAGATACGGTGCTTTGCTCGGAATTCCAAGATCTACCGGCTGATATGAGCAATCCCCCTATAACACAAGCTGCGATACCTTTCCCCCAAGAAGTTCGACCTGATGCATGAGGAGTAGGTGTAGATCGATTAGCATTAGCTTCTTCTATTTGATTCAATGCTCTTGTAGCCGACTGAGTTGTTGCCAACTGACAAGAACCGTTCTGTTTGAAACAGGAAGGGTCTTTTGTGGGTGATTCTGGTTTCCAAAATGAAACCACGTACTTTGTTATCGAAGATAATGAATAACTCATGTCTGTTTTTCTCCATGTTAGTGAAAATAATTTTTTGTTTCATCAATTTAAGAGGCAGTCGCATAAAATTAAGGGCAGCTGCCTTGAATTAGGGCTTGTAACATTCAAATCTTTGTTAGACAAGTTTTTTTAAAAAAAACGTTAACAATTTCCACTAAAAACCATTTTGTTCATAAGGCGCAAACAGTTAGCTATTTACAAATAGCATGCTTGATCCTTTTTCGTACAAAATCAACGCGGAGACGCAGAGATATAAATTAAGTTTTATTTTCTCTCTGCGTTTCCGGTATGCCAGGTGTAAAACACCGTTGTTCTACTTAGTTGAGATGGTTCTCACTCGCTATGGCTTTGGACTTCTTTCAAGATCTGCTTAGGTAGAGGGGCTTCGGGCATAAGTTGTACGAGTTTTTCAGCATAGGGGAGGGCTTCCTTCCATTTTCCTTCCTGGGCGTATAGCGTGATGAGTAGGTAGATAATTTCTGGATTGTTTACGTTTTTTTGGTAGGCCTTCAATATCTCTGCTTCAGCATCTTTGTTGCGCCCAAGCTGGATGAGAGTTAAAGCATAGTTATAGCTTACTCGTGTCCGCTCTGGAAGCAGGGTTACGGCTTGAGATAAGGCATCCACAGCTTCATCATAGCGATTCATTTCAGCAAGAAGCAATCCTAGCGAATAATAGGCTTCTCCGTTATCAGGTTCTATGGCGATAATGTCCCGAAGGGTTTGTTTTGCTTCCTTATTTTTTCCCTCAGCGTTGTAGAGGTTGGCAAGATTAAAACGTGCTGGAAGGTAATCTTTGTCAAGGCGGATAGCGTTTTGATACGAAGATTCTGCTTGGCTGTTTTGTCCTAGATTTTGATACATGATTCCCAAGTTCAGATGTGCCTCTGGACGGTCGGCAATGGCTTCCTGTCTCTTCTTGTATTCTTCTAACGCTTTTTCAAAATGACCTTTCTGTTCCTGTGTAAAGATTGTTGCCGGCATTTCTGTTAACACTTTTGCTGCTTCGGTACGGACAGCGAGGATGGGGTCTTGTAAATATTGAGAAAGGAGTGAAAGTTTCTTTTTCTGTGCCTCTTCCCCTGCTGAACGTGGGAGGAGGGCTCCAATTCCTTTGACGGCCTCTTGACGCATCAGTGGGTGGTCCTCTTCAAGGGAGGAAACCATAATATGAAAAGTTTGAGGACTGGGGTACCTGTGTAAGATGTTTAGAGCTGTGGCGCGGATGATAGGAGGGCGTGCTTTGTCTTCAGCGATTTGGAGCAATTCGGGTTCTGCTTCCGGCTTACCCTCTTGTCCTGCAGCAAAGGCAAAACCAAAATGCTTTTCCTTTTCCCGTTTTTCCTTCGATGTGGGATACCAGAGGTCTATAGCATTCACTGCCCACTCTGGAGTCTTTTCGGTGTGGCATCTATTGCAGGAGTTTGGGACGCCGAGCGCAACAGATAAGTCAGGTCGTGGAATTTGGAAGCTGTGGTCAAGACGGGGATCTACGATCATATAATTTGTTGTGGGCATATGGCAATTCACACACTGTGCACCTGGGGATCCTGTTTTATGAAAGTGGTGGTCGGGGGTGTCATAGTTTTTCCTTGCAACACCCTCAAACTCTCTAGAGGGAGAAGTGTCGTGACAGCTCACACACAAGGCATTCCCCGAGATTTGTAGCTTAATAGAATGTGGATTGTGGCAGTCGCTACATCGGACACCCTGTTGATATTTTTTTGATTGGATAAAAGATCCATAGACGTAGACTTCATCTAAGATTTGCCCATCAGGATAGTACAGCGGATCTAGCAGAAGTCTAGGTTCGTAGTAGTCCATAAATTGTTTGCCGTATGCGTAATCTTCGCGCAAACTATTTCTTCGGGAATGGCATCTCGCGCACCCTTCAATCTGTACGTGGGAATCTTTCGCTTTAAGATCCACCTCGAGCCCTTTGTTGAGAAAGGCGACGTCAGTATTTTTCTTTCCGGCTGATTGTGTCCATTCGATATGCTTGGAACCGGGGCCATGACAACCTTGGCAGCCGACATTAATTTCGGACCACGTTGTATGGAATGAGTCAGTTGTAAAATTATAGTTTTTTTGAAGGTTTGTAGAGTGGCATTCAGCACACATGTAGTTCCAGTTTAGAAACCGTTTTGTCCAGTGGAAGATATGTTTATGGGTAACATTGTCATCGGGATGGAGGTGGAACCACCGCTGGCCACCCTCTTCCTTGGAGTGAGTATCCCAGCCGATATCCAACACCTGGACTTTCCCTTTGGAAAATTCGATCATGTACTGCTGGAGGGGGTAGTATCCAAAAACATAGGTTATCTTGTAATCTTGGAGCGTACCATCGGGCCCATCTGTTTTGACGAAGAAGTCCCCATCTCGCTTATAAAAAGTTGACGTCACACCCTCAAAAGCGAACGTGCTGTTGTTAAAGTCTCCAAGAACAGTTTTTTCGTTAGCATAATCCATGGCAAGGTCGTGGTGTGAACCTTTCCATTCATTATATTGCTTTTGGTGGCAGTTGCCGCAGATCTGACTATTGACAAATTCAGTCTCATCCGGTTGAGCTGCAGCTGTATCGCAGCCAAACAGCAAGAATGCCATTGCGAACAGTAAGGAACATTGAGTGGGTAGAGATTTTTTGTTGGTGAGATTTGTCATTCTTCCCTCCAGGTGAGATCCAAATACTGTACACCAATTAAATTAAATTTTACAGGATGAATATGGAGTAACCGTTCACCTAATGCCGTCAACTTAAGAAATAAAATTAAACGCAAAGACGCCAAGACGCAAAGGATTAAGGTGTTCTTAGCGTCTTTGCGCCTTTGCGTTTAATTTTATTTCTTAAGTTGACGCTATTGTCTGAACGGTTACGACTATTTCTTCCCTCTTTTCCCCTCACTTTGCTAAGGTGAGGGGATGATGAAAAAACCAATTCTCACAGTCAAGAACCTGACAACGCCCCTCCAAATCGGCGACGAAGTATATAGCGTTGTCGAGGATCTCTCCTTTGATCTTCACTTGGGAAAAACTCTTGCAATAGTCGGAGAGTCCGGCTGTGGGAAAACTATGGCGGCGCTTTCGATCATGCGGATTCTTTCAGAGCCTCCCTGTCTAGCACCACAAGGTGAGGTGGTCTATAAAGGGCAAAATCTTCTTACCCTTTCAGAAAAAAAGATGCGCGCCATCAGAGGAGGCCGTATCGCCATGATCTTTCAGGATCCAACGACTGCGTTGAATCCTGTTTATACCATTGGAGCCCAGCTCATGGAAATGGCGGAGCTCCACTTGGGGCTTTATGGTGAGGAGGCAAAGGAGCGTGCAGTTAAGGCATTGAAGGAGGTAAATATACTCTCTCCCGAGGAGCGGTTGTATGACTACCCCTATCAACTATCTGGGGGAATGAGACAGAGGGTCATGATTGCGATGGCGCTTATGTGTGAACCGGATATCTTGATTGCCGACGAACCTACAACAGCTTTGGATGTGACGATTCAGGCTCAGGTGTTAGAGTTGATACGGGAGCTACAGTCGAAAAAGGGGATGGCGCTACTGCTGATCACCCATGATATGGGAATCGTTGCTGAAATGGCTGATGAAGTGATTGTGATGTACACATCGCAAGCGATGGAGCGGGGAAGTGTTCATGAAATCTTCGACGCCATGGCACATCCTTACACCATGGGACTTTTTGCTTCACGACCTTCCTCCAGACGAGAGAGGGGAAAGCTTACACCTATTAAAGGTACAGTGCCCCCTTTGAATCAGTACCCCCAGGGGTGCCGATTTAATACACGCTGCCCTTACGTGATGGAGCTGTGTATGGAGGGTGAGGTGCCAGATTCCGTTGTCGGAGAATCCCAAAAACATCTGGCGAAATGTTGGCTTTGTGAGGGAGTAGAATGAGTGCAAGTATGAAAGAAGTGTTGTTAGAAGTTAAAGGGCTGAAAAAATATTTTCCCATACTTGCCGGACTCTTACGCAAGAAGGTTGGCGATATAAAAGCTGTGGATGGCATCGACTTTAAAATATACCAAGGCGAAGTTTTGGGAATGGTCGGAGAGTCTGGAAGTGGAAAGAGCACAGCCGGGCGTGCGGCAATTCGACTGATCGAACCCACAGCAGGTCAGGTGAACTTTCAAGGGGAGAATTTTCTAGCTTTTGATCAAGAAAAACTCAAAGCAGCCCGTCGAAAGATTCAGAGCGTCTTTCAAGATCCATACGCTTCGCTCAACCCCAGAAAAAGCATAGGCCACAGTATTGGAGAAGCATTACTGTATCATAACATCGTTTCCAGCAAGGGGGAGCAGACCGATCGGATTGCAGAAATCCTGAAAAAAATCGGGTTGCCTCCCGATGCCATGAACCGGTACCCCCACCAATTTTCTGGGGGGCAGCAGCAGAGGATATGCATAGGGCGGGCGATTGCGCTAAACCCGGAGTTGATCATCTGTGATGAGGCGGTCTCCGCTTTGGACGTATCAGTGCAGGCGCAAATTTTGAATCTGTTGGCAGAGCTTAAAGAAACCTTGGGACTTAGCTATCTGTTTATCTCTCATGACCTTTCCGTAATTCGCCACATTTCTGACCATGTCGTTGTGATGCGTCTTGGAAAAGTGGTAGAGTATGGCTCTATTGAAGAAATTTTTTACAACCCACAACACCCCTATACAAAAACATTACTGGCAGCAATCCCCAGGGATCGCCCGAGGTGAAATAATCTCCCTATTTCTGGTATACTTGCATTATGAAACCAGACATCTATCATCAAAGAACCCGAGCGGCGTTTATGTGGTCGCGAGTGCTCAAAACGCCTTTTTGGGCGATCTTTAGCCTGCTGCCATTTATTCTATTCAAAGATCTACAGGCTACCCCCATTCAAATCGCCATGATGATCACCCTGAAACCTATGGTTTCCATTTTCTCGATGTATTGGAGTGCTGCCATTAACAAAAGACGCGATCGACTCGTCTCCAACATCATCTGGGCAGGCGTCCTCGGATTGCTTCCCTTTTTCTTTTTCCCCTTTGCCAGCAACCCCTGGTATTTTATTTTCGCTTCCGGAATCTACATGATGTTGCATAGGGGGGTGGTCCCCGCATGGATGGAGATCATGAAATTGAACCTCCCCGGAGTTTCAAGAAAACGAGTGTTTGCCTATGGTTCTGCTTTTGGCTACCTCGGGGATGGAATCTTACCCTTTTTGTTCGGTTGGCTTCTTGATGGATACTTTCAGGCATGGCGATGGATCTTTCCAGCAACAGCGCTGATCTCGCTGCTTTCGATCTTTTTCCAATATCGCATTCACGTTCGACTAGAAAACGTTCCCGCATTGATTTCATCAAACGCTTCTTCCCTAGTTTCACAACTCGTTCAACCTTGGAAAAATGCATGGAAGCTCATGATGTCTCGGCTAGACTTCCGCAGCTTCCAAATAGGATTTATGCTCGGGGGCTCGGGGTTGATGCTGATGCAAGCCGTTCTGCCCGCCTTTTTCATGGGGACCCTACAGCTCTCTTATACAGAACTAGCCATAGCGCTCACCCTCTGCAAAGGGATCGGCTTTGCGCTCACCTCACAGATCTGGGCCCAATGGATGAATAAAGTAGACATCTTCCGGTTTAGCAGCCTCGTCACCATCATGGCCTTTATCTTTCCCATGTGCCTGCTGTTTGCTCAGTTCCACATCCTGTGGATATACCTCGCCTACATCAGCTACGGAATGATGCAAGCCGGCAGCGAACTCAGCTGGAATTTGTCTGGACCCATCTTCTCCCGCGACGAAGAAAGCTCCCTCTTCAGCAGCGTCAATGTCGTCACCGTAGGTTTGCGCGGATGCATCGCTCCAGGCCTTGGCACACTCTTACTCTATTGTACAAACGCTCCCGTCGTTCTCACCATCGGAGGTCTGTTCTGCCTCGCAGCTACCATATCCATGGCCTCCTCCAGCCGCACACACGGAGCGCTCCTCCTCGAAGAAGGGTGAGAGAGCGGATGTCGGAATGCTGGAGAGGGGTTGAAACACGGAGGCACAGAGATGCAGAGAAAAAAGAGAATAAATAAAAAACAAAATTTGTAACTATTCAGATCGCCTCGTTTGCGTAGCAAACGGGGGGACCTGAATAGTTACGATCACTCTAGCTCATTTTTAAATGAGATCTTACTCTTTATCAAAAAGAGCTTAAAGTCATCGCCAACGATCGTACTTTTAGTTTCTATAATAAGTGTATTACTATTTACATATACATCATCGAGAATCACTTTATCAAACAAACCACTCAGACCTCTAGCTAGTGCCCTAAGAGTTTCTTGTGTTGCTTGCTCGCATTGCAGCTTGAACGTTTTTTTTTCTCTTACCACTTGGAATTGCAATTTTTTGGCTAAGATTGAATCCACATTCATATGAAATCTCCCTAACGCCTCACCCATCTCTTTTTCTGAACTAAGAGAGGTAATCAAACGAGAACGAGTTACATCTGCAAAGGTGCTTCCTAAATCCAACCTATCTCCAAACCTTTCTATCGTATGATCCATTTCCCGAAGATGAACACCTGTTGCGCTGCTCATCGTTGGAGGAGCTATTGGCGCAGGTTGCACAGTTCGTTTAAAAATGCCTCCACTTTTACTAATCATTCCAGTACTAGTGCAACCTGCTCTATGTACCTCGTTGACTAACAGGGCAATCTTTTCTTCTATAGGCTTATGAGCATGGTCTTTTAAGTTACCCTTTTTTATGAACTTATAAAGCAGTTTAGCTGCTTTTTCTCCTGCTTCTTTTGCGTGGTCTTCTGAGAGATAACTTTCTTTAATGTGTTTTTCATAGCTTTGTGCAACTCTTCTAGCAGCAAGTTCTGCTAAGCTCATCGCATCTTTAAATCGAATAATGCTATCTTGGGTGTTTGCCATTCTGTTATCTTGGATAGTTCCGGCAACAGCTCCAGTACATTCTTCTATGGCAAAACTAGCTACTGTTCCTACAATCCCTCCTACAATAGGAATGCCTTCACATAGCCCTCCGATAAGACCGCTTGCCACTGCTCCTGCTTTTTCTCCTTTGCTCTCTTCACGCTTGACCATCCCTTCTGCAAGCATCATAGCACTCATCAATTTAGCCCCAAAGACCTGTTCTATAGTTGTATAAAAGGTTCTTACAGCATCATGTGCATATAATTTTTTTTGTTCGTCAATTTTTCTTTGCTTATTTTCGTATTGGACATATAGGACGTTTTGTTTGTCTTTGATTTGCTCTTGGCGGACTTGAGCTTGCATCATTTCATTAACCAATTGCCCTTGCCTTTCTTTGATACGTGTAATGATAGTGTCTTGGATTTCCCGCACTTGGGCTTGGCACTCTTGACTTTTGACAAGGTCAGTGATTTCTTGTTGCAAAGAAGGGCCCACTCTTGCAGTGATTTCCTGTTGGATTTTTGTCATAAGCTCAGGGGAAATGGATTCTGACTGGGTCACTCGATGACTTTGTAAAACTGCGGTTAATGCTCTTTGATACTGCTCCCTTTGCTTTGCAATGATGGTTTGATTGGTCTGTGTTTGGTAAGACTCAAGTCGAATAGCAAAGTTGGTTTCTTGCTGTTGGAGTTGCTCGGTGAACATTGCGTATCCTTTATTGCGGAAAGCATCCAACTGTACTTGAAAGGCTCGTTCTCCTTGTCCAACATAATGATCAACCCTTTCCCTCATTTTCTCTTCAAGCATAGCTAACGGGGCTTGCAAGATCAATTCATCAAAATGCTCAGGAGCAATGAGTGGAGGTACATCAGGACCCTCTACACGATCAGGAACAGTTAATGGTTGTAAAATTTCTCGAGACTTTTGTAATTCAGAGAGGATCTTTTCTTCCTCCTCAGGACGATATGTGTCAGGCTGCATGGATGCTTTGGTAGATGCAAGATATCGCTGCATCTCATCGATATATTTCATATCCACACCCCTCTGGCTTCGATAGACTGTAAATAGTCTTTCCACTTCATTAAACAGTGTTTGCACTTCCTCTGGAACTTCTAAGCGGCTTAGCAAGGAAACGATTTCTTCAAAGCCCTTTTCTCGAGCTATATCTAGTGGATATTTCCCCTCTCTAAAATTTATCAGCGTTTTGATAGCGCCTTGATCTAATAAAAAACGGACAATTTCTATTTGTCCAGCCTCTGCTGCAGTATAAAGTAGGGAATTGAGGTTTCCTTCTAAACTGAATGCATTTAGTGAGACTCCTTCTATTAAAAGTTGTTGTAGTCTATGGAGATCTCCGCTTTTGGCATTTATAAAAGCAGACTGCTGTAACAGGTGATTTGTTTTTAAAACTTGGTAAAAG
>SDBV01009971.1_pt1 | contig 12527 bp, 9 predicted proteins | sample 2277081 | NCBI WGS metagenome assembly SDBV01 (sample SAMN10402039, study PRJNA504765) | marine sediment metagenome | isolation source: marine sediment core GS10_PC15, 223 cmbsf | place: Arctic Ocean: Southern Knipovich Ridge | collected 2010 | reverse complement strand
CCCTTCCCATCACGCCGGCACTGGCGCCAGAGGCCCAAGTCAGGAAAGTCAGCGAAGGATGGTCTTGAAGACCGCTACCGATCGGCCGCCTCAGTCATCTGGAATGCGGCGTATCGTGCGTGACGACCCTCGCGGCGGCTACGCGATATATCCGGCCTTCCACCGCATCCAGGGACCATGTCCCATCCTTAATCTGGACCGAACACGCTCGCCCACTCTTGCGCCACTTCACCTTTGCACACTGCTTCCGTGTCCAGCGTGGAGAAGCAGCCCAATTATACATCACCGGATCCTCACATCTCCAGAATGTTGCCTGAGATTCATAGGGGGATGACAAAAGATGCTGGAATGCAACTTGCCCAGACTTGCTGTCCCGGTCCGTCTTCGCTCTGCGGTGGTTATCGCCGTCTCGATCGTGGTTTAGAGTCTGGCCAACTGACCATGGGGTCACTGCATATCAAATTCTCCAAACGGCTCAAGATGGACCAGGACGCCTCGGAGAAGGGTGAAATCGCTCAAGAGCGAATCTTTCACTTTGTGGCCTATTTGATGCCCTTCCCGGACGCTCAACGCGGGGTCCACCTGGATGTGCACATCGACGGAGTATTCCAGGCCCATCTTCCGCACCCATAGTTTCTCCACGTCGCTCACACCATCGACGCACAGCGCGGACGCCCTGATGCTCTCGACGAAGTCGGCGTCTGCCTGCGGATCCATGAGCTCGCTGGCGCTGTTGGCGTAGAGACGAATGCCGGAAATCAGAATAACTACGACGATCACGAGCGCGGCAATTTCATCTGCCCAGATCAGATCTTGGCCACCCCAACGCACGATACCCAGTCCGACGAGGGCCGCGAAAGAACATAGCGCGTCCGACCGGTGGTCCCACGCGTTCGCGATAATGGCAGAAGATTTGGTCCGCTTCCCAACGCGCACGTTATAGCGAAACAGTCCTTCCTTTATTATCACATTGATCCCGGCCACCCATAGCGTCCAGGCCGGTGGAATCTCGTGGGCCAATGACATACGGGACAGGGCCTGCCAAGCAACGATCAGGGCGGCAATAATGATGAGGAGGGACACGGACGAAGCGCCGACCGCCTCTGCACGCGAATGCCCGTAGGGATGATCGGAATCCGGGGGCTTCTGGGCTACCCGGAGAGAGCCGAGGACAATCACCGACGCCGCGGAATCCCCGATCGAATTGACCGAGTCTGCTATAAGCGCAAATGAATGACCAAAGATGCCTGCAAGCAGTTTTGTAATGCCGAGCAAAATGTTGACAATAAGCCCGAACAGCGACGCATTGGTCGCTTCGCGGTATACCGAGTCACGTCGAGATGGATGCAAAACTATAACCGTTGGCCGTTGAGTATGACTTCTTGCATATAGGGATACGATCTAAGCAGAGCGGCGTTTGCCAGTCAAGATTCTCTGATGGACTTGGCGATGGATCGGATGTCGGATATCAACGCTTCGGATTGTACCAGGATGCGATACGGAGAACCGAACACTTTCCCGCGGAGGCAGCAAGCGGGGAGACCCTACGCACCCATGAGACCTGCAGGGCGGCTGTATGTCACGAGCCTACGGCGTCATTGGCCAGTCTGAAGAAATCCTCGGGAGACTGGTTTCTCACCGGAATCCATGTCGCCAGTCCGTTGCTAATCGTCACCCATTCGGCAGCATCCGAAAAAGCATGCTCGATTTTCTGCTCCTCGACGTTCCGGCGCATCTCCTCACCAACATGCTGGCTGCCTTCAGCCGGCGTCTCCGGCAAGAGGGCGACAAATCCACTGTCTCTATATGACGCAACAAGATCGGTCGAGCGTTTGGCCGACTTCTTCAGAACTCCTTCGATGCGTTTGAGACAATCCTCTCCTTTCTGAGGACCGTAGTGCTCGGAGTACTCCTTGAAGGAGTCCACGTTCACAACGATCAGCGAAAGCGAGGTCTCGTTGCGCATCGCCCGAAACCACTCGCGCTCGAGATGCCCGTCAAAAGCGCCGTTTTCAGCCTTTGGAATGATCAGATGGGCCGCGACTTGGTTCGCCTTTTCGTTGAACTCAAGCCTGTCCGAGAGTGCACTGATGAGCGCGTAGCCGCGATTTGGCGCACGGTTGGCATCTTCCGGAAGGCTCATGTCAATCAGCTGCGGATCGAAACCATCGCCTTGATCTTCCACGACGATCTTCAGATGCATATCGTCATTACGCTCTATGCTACAAGAGATCTGGCCCTCGCCTTGAGATCCCGAACCGTGCTGTATGGCGTTGAGAAGTAGTTCGCGCAGGACGACCTTCACGGGAGTGAAGTCAGCGGAAGAGGACTTCGGCAGGAACGCATTCGTCTCCTCGATGACACGCTCGACAAGCTGTATCTTCGGGGACAGCGAGAACTTGATGGCATAGGGGGTCTGCGTGGTTCTAATCATGGTGCCCTCTCGCGCGGACGTTTCTCGGCACTACTCAGCTGCAAGTCATGTGCCAGAATCGCTAGACTCGCCTAAGCCTTTATGATTCAATGACTTAGACAGCTTCACCACAATCCACAGCCAATAGGGAGGCGCAACATACGTCAGCATGCCAACTCGACAGAAGTACGTCAAGCGTATGCCGACGCTGAGAGATTGCAGTGCAACCAATGTCCCGGAAGCGACAAGCGTTGCGCCTCCCGGCAGTCCCGTTGGTGGTCTTCCGTTCTCGCATCATGGTTCGGATGCACGCTTGAGACGTTTGCTCAGGGCCTGGCGCGATATCCCCAATAGATGCGCCGCAATCCCGAGATTACCGTCCGCCCGCTCGAGGGCCTCCGCGATGAGAAACTGGGTGGTCTCGCCCAGGGTGGGAAAATCCTCGCCCAGGGCGAGGGGGCCACTCTTCGTCTGCTCCTGCCCCCTCGATGACGACTCCATGGGTACGGAAGATTCCGTTCCCGAGATATAGTTCTTGAACGGTTCCAGAGGAAGCATTGGCGTGTTGTGGCTGCTTACGATGTCAAACACCATCGATTCCAATTCCCGAATATTTCCCGAGAAACTATAGGTGCGAAGCAATAGATTCAGCTCGCGCGGCACGCTGGGCGTCTTCCTGCCCAAGTCCTCTGCTGCCTTCTCGAGAAAGTGGTCCACGAGCAGCGGCAGATCGTCAAGGCGGTCACGCAGGGGTGGGATATGGACCCGATGGGTCCGCAGCCGGTAGTAAATGTCCTTGCGAAACTTGCCTTCCTTCACCAGGGCCTCGATGTCTCGGTTGGTTGTGAAAATGAAACGCACCTGCGATCGTTTGGCTACATCCGAACCGAGAGCGAAGTACTTGTGTTCCTGCAAAAGCCGCAATAGCTTTATCTGCGAGGAAGAACTGAGATCTCCAATCTCGTCCATGAGCAGCGTGCCCCCCGCAGCCTGCTCGATCAGGCCGCTACGCACCTCGTCGGCGCCGGTGTATGCGCCTTTCACATGACCAAAAAGGGTATCGGAGAAAACGCTGTCATCCAGACCGGCAACGTTTAGGTCGACCATGGGCTTATCGAGTCCACTCACCGAATGAATGGCGCGGGCGATCAGTTCCTTGCCAACGCCGGTCTCTCCCGTGACCAGCACAGGCTTGGAGGTCTTTGCGATCGTCTCGATATATTGTGCAATGGAATGCATGGCCTTGTTATTGGTAACAATCTCGGTAAAGGCCTCGGGATGTTCGAGCGTGCCGTGCAGCAAGCGGTCCTTCAATTGGCCGTACTCATTGCGCAGCTCCCGCAATTCGAGCGCGCGCCGCACTCCCGAGAGCATCCGGCTGTTTTCCACCGGCTTGACCATGTAGTCGAAGGCGCCCGCCTGCATGCACTGCACAGCCACCTCCACGTCGTTGAACCCGGTAATGACAATGATGGGGACTTGAGGTTGCTCCTCTGAAATCATAGGCAGCAACTCCTGGCCCGAAATATGGGGCATCGCCAGATCGAGCAAGACGGCCCCTATCTCGCGCTCGGCAAGCAGACCCATGACTTCCCTGCTGTCCCCGCAGCAGATCACCTCTTGGATACCACCGGAACGAAGCGTCCGTTGAAAGGACGTGCGCGCGCCCTCCTCATCGTCCACCACCAAGACTGGAAGTGCGGTCGTGTTGGATAACTGCAAGCGATCTTCCCCTTACCCGTTCCAGTCAGACGGTCTGACCTTCCACTGATTGTCCGAGCGCGGGTTTGGGTTCCCCGTCGGATTTCCCACGTACGGGCAGCGCAATAGTCACTGTCGTGCCTACGTCTACTACCGAATCGATTTTCAAGGTGCCGCCATGTTGCCTTACTATGTTCGAGGCGATTGATAGCCCCAAGCCCGTGCCGCCGGACTCACGCCGCGTGGTAAAGAACGGATCCATGGCGTGGTCCAGCGCCTCATCGCTGATGCCCATGCCTTCGTCCTCAACTTTGAGTATAACGGCCTTCTCGGCATCGTCGTAGAATGTCGATACACTGATGGCTCGCTCCATGTCCGGCAGCGCCTGACAGGAATTTTGGATGAGGTTTATCACTACCTGTTCAAGCCGGCGCGAATTGCCCCTCAATTCCACAAGGTCCTTGGCGTATTCGACAGAGAACCGCCTGGTCGATTTCTCGATCATCTTGGTCAGCAAGGTGACGGCAGACCGGACAACGGACGCCATGTCCACCGATTCCGTCAGGTCCGCGGGCCCCTGACGCGCGAAATCACGCAGCTCCTCCACGATATACTTCATGCGCTGGCACCCGCGAAAGGCCTCGGACAACATCTTGGGCATCTGCTCCCGCATTTCCGTATAGGGCAGGTCGCCCAGGAGAAAGTCGCCATTCTCCTTATAGTAACGCTCGACAATGGGTTGGGCGCTTTCCCAAACCTCTGAGAACAAGGTCAGGTTTGTCATGACAAACTGGTTGGGATTGTTGATCTCGTGCGCGACACCGGATACGAGAATGCCCAATGAGGCCATCTTGTCGATCTGGAGGAGATGCTCCTCATAGAGACGGGCCTCCACCATGGCCCGGGTCCGCTCAGTAACATCGCGGCTCGACTCGATTACCCTGACCACCTCACCCGATTCATCGAAAATCGGCGCTGCCACGATCTCGACATCAATCTCATTGCCCTCGTCGTCAAGATGCGTCTGCAACACCGTGTGCGGCGCCTTGGTCTCGAAAACCCGTTCGAAGGGACACGCTTGCTCAGTCTCGGCACACGGAGCCTCTCTATCATGGAGCACCTCGTAGCAATTCAGACCGCACAATACGGGGTCAACGCCGCCGCTCCGTTCCCGGACGGCCTTATTCGCCAGCACTACCCGCCAATCGCGCTCGATAACAACTACGGCCTCGGGAAGGCCATCGACCACGGTCTGCAGAAAGTCCTTCGACGACTGGAGTTCCGCCCGGGCATGGTCGCGCTCACGAATCCGGCGGCTCAGAGGGCGCGCCGACAAGGTTATGCCACACAGACCGGCTATCCAGATCCCGAAATCGCCGAGAAAGATGTACGTCAGATGGGCGCGCGTCGCGGCCCTGAGGGGCGCCATGAGAACGCCCACGGCAATGCCGCCCCGGATGTCGCCTTCTTTATATCCCTGCTCACTGTGGCATTGCAGACACGACTGCTCAGTGATCATGGGAAGCATCAGGCGCAGATGCTCGTCCTCGTGTATAAACTCGAGGGAGGCGTACTCCGTCTCGCCACGCTCGAAACTTCGAAGCGCTTCAGCTTCCCAAAGGTCGGGAGCGTTGATCGGATTGAGCGGATTCAGACTCGTAATGCGTCCTTCATGTACGGTGGTCGTCGTTGCCAATTCGTGGACCTGCCGTGTCATGTAGGCTGCATTTATGAGCGTCAAGCGCTTGCCTGAAGGGGTGGTGATATCGCGCTCCTCAACGTTGGTGAGGTACGGGTTGGGGAGTGACTCATCAGTGACAGTGACATATACCCCACCGTGTCCGGTGAGCCAATCACGGTAGACAAAGTCTCGTTCGATGGCGGAGCGCGCATACGTACGCGCTTCCTCCAGCATCTTGCCTTCCTCTACGTTCATGTCCCACATGGCCATGGAGAGTATGAGGAGCGTCCAGACCACTGCCAACATTGCAACAAAGCGCTTCAGGGACAAGCGCTCTGACTGATCGTCTCTGTACTCTTGCACTGTAGGGATCCTCGCCTTCACGGCGTGTCTTACAAAAAGAAACTCCGTACCCATATGAGTACGGCCGTTCTGCCCTGGCCCGTGCGGCCTCGGCCCAATGACTTCGAGAGTTCCGTCCCGATTTGCCCTCTAAGGAGTCCCGGCTTCAGGGCCGTCGTCCGGGGGACGGGCTATAATACTGCGTGGAAGACGCCTGCGTAAAGCGCACCGGCCTAATCGCGCGGCGCCTCTGGAGCGCCTTCCGATGCGGGGGCCGCGCCGGCATGGAGCTTTCCGGTTGCGGGAAGCTTTTCAGGCGCATCCAAAGCGGCAATCGACTCGCGCACGCTCTCCGGCATCTCGCCCAGACCACCCATATGGTCTTTAAGGAAGGAATTCTCGACAATCGCCTTCATGCCTTTTAGCAGAATGGTGCGCTTAAAATCGTTGCCCTTCATGTCCACCCACTGGGGCAGTTTCCACATGTAGTACTCTTTGTAGCAATTGAGGACGCTCTGAAAGACTTCTTCGCGCGTCATATTGCGGGGCTTGATGATTGGCGCCACAAGATTGTAGTTCGAGTAATCGAAGTCCTCGACGTAAGGCTTCAGCTCTTCGTACAGGTCCGCATACGGCCAGGGCGCGATCATCAGGAAATGCAGGTAATCGGCATTGTAGAGCTTGGCAAGTTCGAGGCTCTGCTTGATGGTCTCTTCCGTATCCTCCGGCATACCCAGAATAAGCGACGTTTCACAAATCATCCCGGCGTCCTTGATGAGCCGGATGGCCTCCCGCGACTGCTCGAAACTGAGCTCCTTCTTGAAGGTCTCAAGGCGGCCCGGGTCGCCCGCCTCTACGCCGATATAGATGAACAGGATCCCGGCCTTCCGGTACTTCCAGAGCAGGTCCTTGTCGCGGATGATGTCGCCCACGTGCGTCTCCATCAGAATGTGGACGGGCAGGTTCTTCTCGATAAGGATGTCCAAGATCCGTTCCCACCGTTCCGCGTTCCGCGTCGGGAACTCATCTCCGAGGAAGAACGCGTTGACGCCGTATTCCTTGTAGAGCATCTCGATTTCGTCCGTAAACTTGACAGCGTCGCGTTCGCGGTAGGTGCCGCCCCAGAACTTGTGCTGCGAACAGAAAGAGCACTCGTAAATGCACCCGCGGGCCGAACTCAGCACAGCCACATGCGTGTCGTCGATGAAATAGAGCGGATAGTCGTTCCAGTCGACGAGGTCCCACGCTGGGTGCAGCGCATCGAGGTCCTGTATCAGCGGCCGCACCGCCGTGCTGGTGATGCCCGCGTCTCCGCGATAAGCGATACCGGCTATGCCGTCGACGGGCCGCTTCTCGCATATCGCGGTTAGAAGCTCCGGCGTGGAGTATTCGCCCTCTCTCAGCATGCAGTAATCAACCGCGTCCCCGTGTTGCGACAAGACCTCCTCGTAGCAGAACGTGACATGCACGCCCCCCACGAAGGTTACGGTCTCACTGTCGATCTCCTTCGCCAAGGCGAGGACCTTCACGGAGTCGTTAATGGTGGCCGTAATCGCGGTCACACCCACGAAGCGCGGCCGTTCCTTCTCTATCCGTGCGCGAATTTCCTCGTAGCCATGAAACAGCGACATGGCATCATAGATAACGACTTCGAATCCGGCGCGGCGCAATTCTCCCGCAATGTAGATAAAAGCAAGATTGGGCCAGCGCCCGGCGGATTCAACCACCCCGGCGTGATACGGGGGGGTGATGAGCATTACACGTTCCATTTGTACAACTCCTCCCAACTACGCCCTAGCTTGTGCTCTGACTGGGCTTGGGAATTCCTCGCCAGTGCCAATGTATCCAGACCCCCCAACCGATTATAAGCGCAAATACGACGTGCTTGACCGCGAGCGAGACGATGACAGACGTCGTGATTTCGCCGACATACTCATACTTGGAAAATGTCAGCGCCCGGACCCCACCCGAGCACAGCGTGATAATCAACGCTGGAATGGTAATCGTCCGCATTTGCCCCGCCATACGCGCAATGACCAGCGCGGTTTCCGCCAGGATCCCGTCCCGGCGCCACTCCTTCATGAGCATCCACAGCACAATCGACCCCACGATCCACACCGCGGAGGCGAAGTCATGCAGATAGCGATTTAGCTCTATAAGTTCTCTCAATCGATCTACTCCAGTATGTTTCGAGGCCGGCGGCCCCGTATGTCCATCTCATTGCGTGTACAACGTATAGTCGTGGATACTCGTCCAGATGTGCGACACGCCCCAGTATGAAAACACAACCAACAGAAAAGCGACCACGGCATAGATGGCGCTGCTCCGGCCCCGCCAGCTCCTCAGGAAACGCAGATGCATGTAAAGCCCGTACAACAGCCAGGTGATTAGCGACCAAGTCTCGACAGGGTCCCACCCCCAAAAGCGCCCCCAGGCATTGTTTGCCCAGATGCTCCCGGACAGGACCATGGCCGTATCGCAAATGAAACCGAACACGATGAACTGTTCGATGATTCGGTCCAGTCTTTCGGGCGGCGGAATCAGACTCTTCTGCCCAGACTTCGGTTCACCGCGTCTGGTAAGGAACAAGACGGCCGAAGCGAACGCAATCGCAAAGCAGCTATGGGCGATCATCGCAAAAAGTATGTGGAACACCAGCCACCAGCTCTTGAGCGCCGGTGTAAGCACGTTCGCCTCGGGCGACAGCGTGAGGGTGGCGCCGATGGCCAAAAAAGCGACCGGCATGACGGCCACGCCCAGAGGCCGGACAGCGCGCAGCGCCTGTTGCACCACAAGATAGGTCGCGATGGCCACCCAGGCGCTAGTCGAGACCAGTTCGTACAGACTGATAAACGGCGGACGTTCCGTGGCCACCCAGCGTATCGCGATCGCCGCGGTGTGAGGCAGCAGGCCGATACCGGCGATGATGACCGCTGTCCGGAGCTGGCCCTCGCGGCGAAACACGAGGGCGCTGAGAAACACGAGGAAGGCCAGGACCCACAAGGACAGAGCGATCCACAATCCGATCTCAGCGGCCTCGATGGTCACGATTCACTACTCCTATTTCGCGCGCTGCAGGCGCATTCCCCGGAGCGGCACGAATCGGATACCGAGTCCCGCGATGGCCACCCACGCGCTGATAAACAGCGCGCCCGCGCCCAGGTCCCGTACAACGTCGAACCCGGACCAATAGCGTACTCCAGCCATTTCCAGCCAGAGTCCCGAAGCCAATTCGACCGGCTCCCCTAAGTATACCGGTCCATTATAGATAGTGTCCATGCCATCACGAACAGTCACCGCAAGGGCGGGATTCTTGGGCTCGGGTGACAAACTGGCAAGGCGGTCGCCCATCATATACGAATCGGGAAAGAACTCGGCCTCGATGGTGAGCGTTGTGCCGGGAACAGCGAACTCATCGCGGTACCGGGTCTCCTCCTCCTCGGATAATTCCGTGCTAAGAGACACCCACGAATAGAACTGGTGGCGCCCACTGCTGTCGCGCAGATCGAGCAGGGGCGAGAACCCATGAATCGTCTGATATATCGTGACGCCGCGGTGCTCAAGCGGCTCGTTCACGTGAACGTAGGCGCTTTGGCCCTCGCGGCCGTCCGCCTCGACCACCGTCACGTCGCTGGCATAATCCGGGCTGCCCCAGCGCCCGTCGTGGACCGGATGAAACTTGTCGAGCCTGACCTGGAAAGGTTTCGCTGGTTTCAGATCGAGTCTTGGGGCGATCCTATTGCTCAATTGGGCACTGTCCAAAACGACCGACTGCCCCTCAGTGAGAATGATGCTGCCTTCCGAGCGCGTCAGCGTACTCACGACGCCCGCTACGAGCACGCCCACCAGCCCCGCGTGAAACAGCAGAGAGCCCCAAAGGCGCTGGCGTTCGAGTACGTCACGCAGGGTGACGCGTCCACCGTTTTCGTTGAGGAAGGTCCTGATCCGGGTCGCCATGGACAGGACCGCGCCAAGCCCGATCAGCGCAAGGAGAATCAGGAACTGCGGCGACGTGTACACCGAGTCGAGCCACGTCCAGCCGGCAACGCTCGCAAGGGCCGGATGGTCCTGTTGCCACTGCGCGTGCGCCGCCGACCCCTGCTGTGGAATGAACCCACCGGCCATGCACAGGGCCACGAGAAGCGCTATCTCAGTAGCCACCACCCGTTGCGAACAGAGGAAGCGTTGAGCGCTGCCGAGACCGCGAATGAGGAATGCCATTGCCTTCGCTCCCTGTCTCCCGTCAATCCCAGACCAAGGGCCTAGTAGGACTGGCTATGCCCACGACAGCCGTTGTTCCTGTCGTTGATCGGATTACAGCTTCCAGGACTTGGTCCATCATTGTTAACAATACGAGAGCCATTCAGGAATGTAGGCTGAATGGTGCCGCCGTTGTCGTTGTGGTCGTTGACGCCACCGTGGATCCCTCCCATTATATTACCATCGGGGCCGCTCAATCCGCCAAAATGACACGACAGGCATCCGCCATACCCACCTGACCAGTCGGGCTGCGCGCGGTTTCGGTGAACAGCTACTCTAACTCCCTTAATCTAAAGCCGTTAAATCACTCCGGCCCAGCTCGTGCATGGCCAGACGTTGCGCCCAAAATATTCAATCCGATAGCCCATCAGATTCCCCTGGAAAGAGCTATGAAGCCCTCGGAAACTCGCTATCCAAGCCCCATCGCCTGGCCGCGCCTACCCTCTGGCGAGCCACAACCGCCAAGCGACACCCATAAACGCTTCAACGCCTGCCGCGATCGCTACCCGGCAAATGACGGCAGAAAGTGAAACGGAAAAGCAAGGATCACAGTTAGGTCGGCGTTGCCTATTGCCGTATACTGCCTCCCAAGATGTGGAGCCGCATGTTACCCCTCGTTCCCACGCTCCCGCGTGGGAATGCATACGGGGCGTGCGAAACAAGACGTGGGACGCGAAAGAAGGTAGATCGGAAAGTCTGCAGTTCCACGAAGGACCGTGGGAACGAGCCAATTCCAGTCCCATTTCGGTTCACCGGAGTCGACCAAAATCTTGTTCATCATGTCAATCCTGTCTAGATCGGCAGCGATCTGTCCACCAAACCACGAAAAATCGTACGAGAGGACAACATTGTCAAGTGAACACCCCTTGTTTCTCGTATTTACACACTCGCCAAGTCATCGATCCGCGACTTACTGATCGTGGATGTGCGTCTCCGTGACCCATTGTTTCCCACCTGCAATCACGGGCGTGCAACAAGATGTGTATATATATAGGGAGTGTGCCCGACACACGCTTCCAGGGGCGGACCCCGACTCCCCGCCCCACTGGCAATTCCTAAGGAGGACCAAACGTACAAGCAATAGCTGACCGTCGTCACTTTCTCTAGCAAGATTCGAAGCGCCGCGCGAAGACCCGTGTCACGTTTTCGAGCGTGTAGATTCGGGGCGGTGTTCCCGCTTGTGTTCCTGATTCGATAAGTGATAGAAGTTACGGAAACACACTGAAGAGTATGGCTAGGCGCTTGGCCATATTCTTGAATCCGGCACGCGAGAGTACGAGTAATCTGGACGATGAGTGACAGTATGTGGCAACCGGACGCCGCTCGAGTCTCGGAAGCGGCCGTTACTAGGTTCATAGACTTCGTCAATGGGCGTTACGATCTCGCGTTAGGCGATTATGCATCGCTGCATCGCTGGTCGATCGAGAATGTACCGGAGTTTTGGGAATCTGTCTGGGACTTCTGTGGCGCGATCGGAGACCGTGGATCCGGACCCGCCTATGAACCCAGCGACACGTTCTATAAGGCCCGCTTCTTCCCGGGCGCGAGTCTAAACTTCGCGGAAAACTTGCTGCGGCGTGAAGATGATGCCGACGCGATAGTCCTGCGCAGGGAAGATGGGTTCAGGACGACGCTTTCGTACGCCGACTTGCGGAAGCAAGTGGGTGCGCTGGCCCAATCTCTGCGCGCCCTGGGCGTTCAGCCGGGAGACCGGGTTGCGGCCTATGTGCCCAACGTACCCGAGGCGGTGGCCGCCATGCTGGCCGCGACATCTTTGGGCGCCGTCTGGTCCTCGTGTTCGCCCGACTTTGGCGTGCGCGGGGCCGTCGACCGCTTCGAGCAGATCGGGCCCAAGGTGCTCTTCGCGGTCGAATCGTATTTCTTCAAGGGAAAGACCTTCGACTTACGCGAGCGCCTTGCCGAGATACAGCAGCAACTGCCGGGGGTCGAACACGTCATTCTCATACCTTGCGTGGAGGTTTCCGTATCGCTTGCGGATGGCAGCATCTGGCTCGACTACTTCGAGCTGGTGCGGGAGGAGCACTCGGTTGAGTTCCCGAAGTTTCCATTCGACCATCCGTTGTACATTCTGTTTTCCTCGGGCACGACGGGCAAACCCAAGTGCATCGT
>SDBV01009970.1_pt1 | contig 12528 bp, 11 predicted proteins | sample 2277081 | NCBI WGS metagenome assembly SDBV01 (sample SAMN10402039, study PRJNA504765) | marine sediment metagenome | isolation source: marine sediment core GS10_PC15, 223 cmbsf | place: Arctic Ocean: Southern Knipovich Ridge | collected 2010 | reverse complement strand
GGATAATATCCGAAGCTAATTCCAAAACAGCATCTTCAATCTCAAAGATTAAGGTATAAGAGCTCTGATTGAAACCAGTCAATAAGCAAGTTTCAACACAAACATCATGGAAGTTCATGTATTCAAAATAATAAGAAGCGCTTAAATCATCCCAGTCTGAGTAATAAATCTCAGAGAATGGTTCATCAACACTTAAATCATAATCTACATGCAATACTTGCGATGAAATTATATTGTTAAAGCCAGCCCCATAAGTTCCATAGCTGGAATAGAATGGCTCATTCCATTGAGGCCTTGTAGCTAATAAATCAACAAACTGGCAGCATCTATCGCTTCCGTAACATACTATTGTTGATTCTGCATCCTCAACAGAGTAAGTCTCCCACCTTGTGCATAAATTATCTTCATTAACATCCCAATTAAACTCAGAATTCTCAACAGTTAAATCTATAATTCCTGTTGTCCCTTCAATTCCATCATCATCAGCATCATAAGCAGTTCCGGATTGATACTCTAAATTAATTATTACTATCCTTTCTGGAACTATTAAAGTAACATCTTTCTGAGTTGATTTTTCTCCATCGTTTGCAGTAAATGTTATTGTAGTATTAAAGTTACTAGAGCTTGGAGTTAATGTAACAATATTATTATCAATTTCAACATCAATTCCTTCAGGCGTTGTAACAGCATAAGCAATTACATCATTATTTTTATCAGAGAAATAATTATCTAGGTCAATTATTGTTTTGTCATCAATAATAAATTCTTCAACATCAGACTTCCAGACTGGAGGCTGGTTAGGCTCAGGTTTTTTCAGCTTTATAGTTTTAATTTCTTCAGGAGTTTCATTTAATGTTTCAGTAGTTTGATTTATTGTTTCTTGAGTTGTAGTTTCAGTTACTGTTTCAACACTTTCGTTTAATGTTTCATTGCCAGCATCTAATACAGCAAAGCCAGTTATTGTGGGCTCTAAATAAAATAATCCAACTAATAGTAAAGTCAAGATAGCATAGACTGCCATAACCTCTAGCAGAACCTTAACTTCCGTTTCTCTATGAAATAATTTTATTTTTTTACCCATCTTTTTGTCAATTTTTCTTTAAGTAAGCTTGAGTCAATGTGTTCCTATCTACAGAGTTAATTTCATAAGCCATAGAAGGAACATATTCTTCAAGCTCCAATTTTTGTTTTGAAGCAAGAAAAATATCACCATCAACATGATAAACAAAAGGAAAAGAAGCCTCTTTCAGGGAATAATACAGTATATCTAAAAATCTTCTAGTCCCACCATAAATCCATAATGCAAAAGTTCCATCTTCAGTTAAATCATCATTGATGATTTTGAAAGCTTCAACAGTATAAAGACCAGAAGAATGGGCTACAGCTGGATTTTCAATATCAATTAATATTGAATGATATTTCTTTCTTGTTTGCCTTAAATATTTTAATCCATCCTCTACAATTAAGTTAACTCTTTTGTCTTCTAAAACATCTGTAAATTCTTTATTTGCTGATACAACAACCGGATTTATTTCAACAATATCTACAGAATTGTCAATCAGATCTAAAATCCTGGATAAAGTCAATCCACATCCCAGGCCAATATTAACAACATTTAATCTATCATAATCTAATGGATCGAAAGGAGCTAAAGCAAAATCAACCATAGTCCTTTCTGTAGTGTCGTTCTTGTCGAGATATGAGCATTGTCCTCTTCCATCAATAGAAAGCTCATACCTTCCATCGACTTTTATTTCTCCATAAGGAGAGTTTGCATAAAATTTGTATTCATTTTCTGTAAGGTCTGAATCATTATCAGTAACTGGTTTTGAGATACTTACACCCAAAATTAAAAAGATGATTAAAGAGACAAGAGGAACTGCCTTCTTCATTTTTGGAAGGATAATGAAAGCAGAGAGTAAATTCAATCCAGCCCCAAACAATACAGCAACTCTGATACCCCATATTGGGATTAATAAGAATCCGGCAATTAAAGCTCCAATGATTGCTCCAAACAAATCTACAGAATAAACTAAACCAATAATTTCTTTCCTTTCTTTTATGAATATAGAGCCTGCTAATGGGAATATTGCTCCCAAAAAGATAGTTGGGATTAACAGTATTGCAAAGCTTGCAGCAATTACGCCAAAGGTAGAAAATTTAGGAATTATCTTTACTGAATTTGCTAAAATAAAGAATGCATATACTGCTATCAATACCTGGAAAACACCAAATAATGCTTTTTTGTTTTGGATCTTATGCAATAATTTATACGTTAATAATGAGCCTACTCCAAGTCCAAATAAGAAAACACTCAATACAGTTGCTATTGAATAACTACTTTCTATAAAGTAGAAAAATAACACTTTTGTTGCAGCAACTTCATATATTAGAGCTGAAGCTGCACTTAATACTAATGCAATCAAAATTCCTAAATTTGTAAATTTATAGTTCATTTTCATTTTTTCTTTTTCCTAGCCCTCTGATAGACTGTCCAAATTGTCCTATCATCTCTATTCAGCAAAATAGCGATTTTGTGATAAGTAAGCCCGAAAGTATCCTTCAGGTAAGAAACAACATTCTCAAGAACGGAAAACTTCCTATCTTGTAAAATTGAAACAGGAAGATAATAAGGAGAAATTTCCTCAACAAACTTTTCCTCTAATTTCTTCTTAGAATTTCTATAGCTTACAGCCAAGGCAATGTCATTTCTATTTGTTAAAGAACCAATCTGCTTAAAGGAAAGAAGCTTATTCTCTCTCAGATATTTTACAATAGTCTCTAAAGCGCCTAACTTTTCATTCTTAAAAACAGAAATAGGGACCTTAACCTCTTCCTTAACAGGGACCTTTAACAGCTTGTTTACAAGCTCAATAATTTCTTCAGAACTAAGCTTTTGCTCTTTAAGATACTCTAAAGTATTCAAAAGCCTTTTTTCAATTTCTTGAGTCTCTTTTTCTGGCATTTAAATATTATGTAGGTTTAATTAGTTATTATGTAAGTATAAATTTCTAATGGTATATCTTTTTCAATCTTGTAGCAATTTTGCATTTTACCTCAAGCACTAAATTCCCCAAGAATCTACAGCCAGAATTAGCTAAAGAGCAGCTATAAATTCAAATTTAGCACTATTAAAAATATTATGTAAGTAAATATATTCGGAAATAACACTATTATAACTCATTAAAACATACTATGTAAGTAAATAGTATTTAAAGGTTTCGCTTGAAAAGCGAAAACCCAGAAAAACAAAGTTTTTTGCTTGTTAAAGAGAAATCCAGAAATCCTAAACATTTGTAAAAATTCATAGTATACTTCTAGTTAAGGCTATAATTTTCATCTTAATCTTTACAGTCACAAGAAATATTGTCAAAATCCATGATATAATCAATATAGTTCCAATACTACCATGATATTTATTTTATCATAGGAATTTATATTATAATCTTAATATTATAAATAACATTTACTTTATATCTGAAGTTTATGATATTTATATTACTAGAAAAAATTATATTGATCTACTATACAAAAACTTATCTATTCAAATGAACATTCAAATATTCATTCAAATATATTAAATATTAATTAAGTATAAACATATAACATGTAAGTATAAATGTTTAAGAAGTATAAATATCCTGCACAATAATCTATAGAATTACCAAAATTTAGGCATTCAGAGAGATAAAAGATCTAAAAGAAATCTTCAGATTTCTTTGAACCTTCAGAGTCAGAACTTCCAGAACTTTCCAACTCCTCAACATACTCTGATTTGAGTAGTCTTTTTATCAAGTCTTCATAACTCTCTCCTTTCTTGCCCTTACTTTTCAACCAGTCATGAAATTTCGCACTTACTGAAATTGTTGTATCTGCCATAATAATATAACAGTTATAACTCCTATATTTATTTTTCTGTTTTGTAAACGTTAATAGACAATCTGGGCATTTGGCTTTACATTGGTTTGGATATCAAACTAATGCAAAATCTAAAAATGGCATAGTTCATAAAATATGTTACTGCTCTCCTTGAAGTGACTGGGCAAGATTCAGAAACGCAAAGCATTCTTGAGAGTTTTTAGTGAGAGTTTATACCACTTGTAACACTCATAGTCTGGATCATTGAAAAAACCACGTTTAACTTGCCAAAAAACATGAAATATTTAATTTCTTATTGCATTTTGACTTATTTAACACTTAAAATTAGCAAAAAATGGCTAAAATTTAAGAAAATCTATCATAAAATTCATTCAAATAATCATTCAAATGTTTATTCAAATAAAATAAATATTAAATAAGTATTAAAATATATTATGTAAGTATAATACATACAAACAAAATATACAATAAATCATGAAATTTATGTCAAAATTTGCTCAAAAACAGCCCAAAAACTAGTTTTTTAGAGAGAATTAAGCATATAATTTGTCTTAAAATTTCATAACTCGGCCTGAATTAAAATTTGATCAAAGATTTCCATATTTCATCCACGATTTCCATAATTCTTATGAATTCTATCATTGCCAGCGACATTATATTGTTATTACGCTTATTATGGAAATAGGCAACATAATACACATCATAATTACAAAAATTATAAGAACTTTAAACTTATATTGTCTATATTTAAAATCAACAAAATAATAACTATGACCAAAACCACAAATATCTTCAAAATATCTTCTATATTTGAGATATTTTCTATATCTACAATACCTTCTATGTCCTAAATACTCTTAATAGTCACTATTCTTTCCACTAATCTTATAAATAATATTATTAAAACTTATAATATAGCTGAAATACATATTACTTACAATATAGGCAAAATAGCCATTATGGATGATATTAATTAAATAATCATCATTTTTTCTATAAGTGATATGATTAGTATGTTTATTATGTTAATCATATTTATTGTATTCATTATATTGACTACACTCATTATGATCATTTAAGATGCTTATAATAAACATAGAAGATATGCAATCCTTATCTGAAATAATATTCATTGATTTATTATCTGTTATAATGACAGTCTTAAGAATTTGAATTCTATTGGATATAATAATCATACTATTTACATACGTTACAAGCAATAAGAACACTATTGCCATTATTTGTCAAAAATCTAAAAAAATCTTTTTTTATCGAATTTTATTTTATAAACTCTAAAAATAACACAAAAATAGACAAAAATATCTAAAAATTATTCTAATTTATGGTTTTAGTTTCAAAAATTCCAAAAATAACACCAAAAGTGGACGAAAATACCTAAAAATTATGATAATCTATGATTATTTTTTTACAAATTCCAAAAATAATACCGAAAGTTGACGAAATTTTTAGTAATTTCTAATTCTAATTTGAAATGTTAATAACGAAAAATTTATATATTCATTCAAATAGTCATTCAAATAATCATTCAAACAATCAAGAGGTGTTCGAGCATGGCTAAGATAAACTTACCTAAGGAAATATTGGAAAAAGAAGCTTTCAAAACACTGCCAGCTAAAGGCAAAGAAGAATACATGGGCAATTTATTAAAAAAAATATTGGATTTAAACCCAGAAGGCATTACAATATCTCAAATAAGAGAAGCAACAGGCTTTACATATTCTACAATATGGCATCATCTTGAAATATTAAGCTGCACAGCTCAAGGCAAAAAAATATCCCATGGGAATGTAGATGTTTACTTTCCGGTTGGAGATAGAAGCCATTTAAATGAATACAGCAAAGGTAAAGTTCATTATGTTATCAGTCAAGTTGAAAACAATGAAGGAAGATTTGTGTACATACATGAAAAAAGGGAAAATAGATTAGGCAATCAATCAGTCTGCAAAGGCATATCTATCCCAGTTGAAATAGTTGATGATGTTATTAACGAATTCAAAAAAATTAAAAAAAAGTCTAAAAAAAAGAATTAAAAATCAACAGAATACCGTCGGTTTTACCTTTTTAACTTCTTCAACTCTTTCTCAAGTCTTTTCTTACTCTTTTTATAAGATGCTTCAGAAATAAATTTAGATTTATAAGCACTCTCCAAAGCCTTTAATTGCTTTCCAAATTTTTGTCTTTTTTCTCTTGGTGCCTTTCCTTTCAGGTCTTTCTTTTTTAATTCTCTACGTGCATTCCTTATAAATATAATTAAACCTACCAAAATGATAACGCCAATAAGACCTAAAACAAGGAATTTAAGTTCTACTGGATAAGCCTTTTCATATTTTGGATTAACTTCAAATGAATCAGAACTTGTTCCAACTAGGCCATCTGGTGTTCTTACTTCTACAAATGCAGTATAAGTTCCAGGGCTTAAATCAAGAGGTATCAATAATTTCCTGACAAATTTTGCTTGGGTCTCAACTTCTATCATCTCCTCTTCAGCAGCTATTACATTCCCAATAAGATCTTTTATAGAATACTTTACTTCAACATTAGCGCTTCCAAAACCTCTTAAATTGAATAAGACAATCTGTATTAGCAGCTCGTCTCCCTGGAATATCTTTTTATAATCTGGCAGAACTTCGACATTTACATCGAATAACTGCTTTGTACTGTCAAAAATCAAAACCCTTTCATCATCTTTTTCGATATAAACTTTAGCACTTCCATTCCTGCTAATAGCACCTGTTGCCTTTACTGCTCCTAAATTTCCAGGATTTCTTAGATTCCAAACAGCACTTCCGCTCTCATTTACCACTAAATTCAAGTCATCGCTATAAATAGTTTCTTTAGTTATAGCAGTAAAACCAGTAATAGAAGGCTTTTTCAATATATTCATGCCCAAAATAATAATGATTATAGCAGCTAGGATAATTATAATTTTTCTTTTATCCCCTTTCCTCTTTTTTTCAGCCTTTTTGCCCATATTTTCCAAAATAATCTATTTAATTCAATCTAGCTTAATAAAATTTTTTATTTTTACTCTTTTTTATTGTCAAATATCAAATACCTCTTTCCATCTTTTTCGATATAAACCTTTACAGTGCCATTGCCCTTAACTTTGCCACTGGCCTTTATAGACTTAATATCTCCTATATTATCTATACTCCAGGTATAATTTCCACTCTCCTTTACTGTTAAATTTAAATTATCTTCGTATGTTTTCTCTTGCACTAAAATTGTATACCCGGTAATCTGGGGTTTTGATATAAATAAAACACTTATTATCAATAATAACATAACAACAGGAACTCCATACCTTAATAATTTATTTTTATCTAATTTTGTCGTTCTTTCAAAAATATTTTTGAAGGGATTTTTTATTGCAAATAATTCTTCTTTAGGCCTTATTGGTCTTCTTTCTACTTTCTCTACAAACAATTCTTTAATTTGTTCTTTTATCTCTTCTTCCTTAACTTCAATTTCTGGTTTTTCTTCAACCCTGACTTTTTCTGCTTCTTTTTCTAATTCCCTATTTTTTGTTAATTCCTCTAACTTTACATCTTCCTTTATCTCCTCAAAATCTTGTTGTGAAACTTCTTTCCCTAATGACTTAATCCTATTTTTATACCCTGAAATTTTACCTTTATAGAATTCAATATAATTTTGTAGATGGGAGATCTCTTCTTCTAACTCTGAATCTTTAACTAAATTGTTTAGTTTTATGTTCTGTTTTGTTTTTTTCTCCTTGAGAAGATTGATTAAGATATTTTTGTCAATATGCAGTTTTTTTACTTTTTCTTTTAATTCAATCAGGCTTCTCTTCCAATTTTCTAATTGTTCCTTATTATTCATTTTTTCTTTTTGTAGCGATTATAAACTGTCCAGATATTTCTCTCATCACGGTTCAATAAAACAGCAATTTGACTATAGCGCAGATTGAAATTGTCTTTCAGATAGCTAACAATAGCCTCGAGAACACTCAATTTTCTATTTTGCAAGATTGAAACAGGAATAAAGAATTTAGACTCTCTCACAACTAATTTTTCTTTTCTCTTTTTACAGGCAACATTGTAAGTCGCCCAAATTGTCCTGTCATTTCTATTAAGCAGCAAAGCAATTTCATGAAACCTAAGATTAAGCTCTTCTTTCAGATACTTTACAATAGTTTCTAAGCAACTTAATTCTTTGTTATTGAAGATAGAAACAGGCAATGAATCTTTCTTGGTAGTTTTACCAAATAATTCTGCAATTTGCTCAGAACCAAGTTTATGATCATGTTTTAAATGAGTAATAAACGTTTTAAGGAATTCTTTTAATTCAACATCAGAGAGGGCTTTAATCAGCTCTTCAGAAATATCTTCTTTACCTAAAATATTCCCAATCTTTAGTTTTTTTGTTTGTTTTTCTTTCATTATACTTATTATGTATGTATTTATATAACAAAAATATCTAATTAAATAAATATTAAACTTATTATTTATGTAATTTTTATGATTTATACTTATTATTTATGTACTTATATATAAACTTTTCTAAATTTTATAGAGAATAAATACTTATTATTAATGTATAATTAAGAAATTTATACTTATTATTTATGTATTTTAGAACTAGTCTTTCTTTTTAACAAAATCTTCCTTTAAAGGTCCATCTTGTATTTTTTCTGTATATTTACATTTAGGATAGCGATTGCATGCAAAAAAGCTTCCGTAAATGGACTTTCTTAATACTATATTCCCTTCCTTGCATTTTGGGCACTCTTTCTCTATCATCCCTTTAGCAATCTCTTTTGCTTCTTTGCCAGCCTCACCTTCAACATACTTACCTTTGCATTCCTTATTGATGCAAAAGTCTCTAGGCCTTTTTCCCCTTTTTATAGCAATGACCATCGGAAAGCTGCATTCAGGGCATTCTTTCTTTGCCGACTTTATCAAAGCATTTGAGGGCATAGAAAAAGTTGTCTTACACTTTGGATATTTGTTGCATGCTGCAAAAGCACCATATTTCCCTTTTCTTAAATGAAGCTCCCCTGTTTTGCATTTTGGGCATTTGCCAAGCATGCTCATTTCATCTCTTGTTTCAATATTGGCTTCAAGTAATTTTTTGCCGATTTCCATTTCATGCTTTTTAAAATCTTTAATTATATCAGTAATTGCACTTTTTGCTTCTTTCAAGACATTTTCACTTTTTCTTTTACCTTCTCTTATATGTTCCATCTCTTCCTCAAAATGCTTTGTGAGTTCCTCATCGACAATTTTAGGGCAATATTTTTCCAAAGTTTCAAGTGTTTTAATTCCTAAATCAGTAGCTTCTATAGCTTTTCCATCTACATAGCCTCTTTGGAATAAAGTATCTACAATTTCAGATCTGGTAGCTTTAGTCCCTAGCCCTCTTTTCTCCAATTCCTTAATTATATATGCAGGGGTATATCTTTTTGGAGGCTGTGTTTCTTTATCATGCAGATTTATTTTATTTACATTTACTTCATCATTTTTATTTACTGATGGAAGCTCTTCTTCCTCAAGCTTAACATAAGGCTCATAAAAAACATGCCATCCCTTTTCTACAGTTCTTGTTCCTTTTGCTATGAAAATCTCTTTATTGCAATCTATATCTATTGTCATTGTCTCTCTCAAAGCATGCTCAGCAAATGTTGCCATAAATCTTTTAACTATCAGATCATAAACCTTATTTTCCCTTTCTTGTAAATTTTTAGGCATAATCCCTGTTGGGTAAATTGCAGGATGCGCAGGGTCTGTTTTCTTCCCGTTATTAGGTCTTAGAGTTTTTTTCGATAATAATTTTTCAATCAATCCAGAATAATCTTTTTGTTTTAAAAGATCCATGAGAACTTTCTTATAACCAATCTTGTCAGGAAGTTGTTGAGAAGAAGTTCTTGGATAAGAGATAGCTCCGGAAGTATAGAGCTCTTGAGCAATTTGTAAAGTTTCTTTTGGGCTTATCCTATGGCATCTGTATGATTCAACTTGCAAAGTTGTTAGGTCAAATGGAACAGGAGGAGCTTGCTTAAACTGTTTCTTTTCTGCCTTATCAACAAAAGCCTTTTTCACATCCTTTACTTTTTTCATTACTTTGTTTGCTTCCTCTTTTTTCCAGAATTTGTCTTCTTTATGCCATGCAATAACATTGCCCTTATTAACAACGCCCTGCAATTCTATCTGCCAGAATGGTACTGGCTTAAATGCCTTGATTTCTTTTTCTCTGTAGACAATTATCTTCAAAGCAGGGCCTTGGACACGACCTGTAGACATTAACTTAAAACTACCTGCTGTTTTAATTGAGGATGTTAAGGCTCTACTGTAGTTGATACCATTTATCCAATCCATCATATGCCTTGTTTCACCAGCATTTGCCTGCCCCCAATCAAGAGTTGATTTTTTATTTTCATAAGCCTCAATTAAATCGGGCTTTGTCAAAGTTGAGAATTTCATTCTTGCAGCATCTTTTTGCCTGCATGCATACCTTACAACATTAAGCCCTATAACTTCCCCTTCAACATCATAATCTGTAGCAACTGTGAAAGAATCAGCTTCATTACACAGCTTATTTATTGTATCAAGATATTTTTTTGAGAAAGCGGATTTTTTGCTAATTTCAGAAGAAGGCTTCCACTCTATGTCAAAAACAGGGAAATTCCAGGTTTTTTTCCCTTTTTCACCAAGACCATACAAATGTCCTACGGCACAAGTCACAACAATATCCTTTTTCCCATGGGTGATTTTATAATAATAAACTCCTTTATTACTCTCTCTGATTGCCTTTCCATCAGCCAATGCATCAGCAATCATCTTAGCAGCATTAGGCTTCTCTGTTATTATTAATTCATACATAATCCCCCACAAAAATTCAATTAATTTAAAAATGTTTGTAAATAGAAATCAAATTCTTATTTTAGAACAGCATCAACAGAATAAGAAAGCTCTCTTCCTTTTAAAATGGTCGTAAGGAAGATGTTCCGGCCATAATTGAACACGGACTTTAGCTTGCGTGGTTCTTTCTTGATAAAATCCTTCCTTTTCCCATAATTCTTGATATCTGATTTTCTTGGGTTTATGGTATTCTATTCTATCCCCTTCAGAATTTTTTATTTTCACCATGCCATTATTATAGATAACTTTGACATCATTCCAGATATCTTCTTTACTTATAATTTCATAACTTCTTATTTTTTCCAAATTTTCTTTAATTTTTTCTTCTTTTTGAATTTCAGCTTTATTGATTTGTTCATCTATGTTACTTCTCACAATGCTTTCTTTTATAGTTTCTTTTGGTTTAATCTTATCTTTAGGTTTTATTCTTAATTCAAATTTGTACAATTCAGAAATTCTGATCAATTCTATAATGTATTTATCAACATCTCCAAGGTCAATAATATTCTCCACTCTACCTTCACTATCTTTTTCTTTATCGACTACTATATCTAAGGTCATATCTTGCCTATTTTATTTCTTTTTTAAATACTTATTTCTTCAGGCAAATTATCCTCTACTCTTTAAAAAACAGGCAAAAATTGCCTTAAATTAGAAAATTATTTAAATTATTACAGCTTTCTAGGTTCTATGTATTTTCTAAAATCCAAGCAGGATTCAAATTCAATAGAATTATCTAAAAAAGTAATAAACTTTTTTAAAAAAAATAGAATTAGCTTTTGTTTAGATCAAAATTTAAAACTTCAAGGAGATAAAAGCAATATTAAAAATCTGGACCCTAAAATTATAATTGCAGTTGGCGACGACAATCTTATACTCAATACCTTTCGTGAACTTGGTGAAAAGCAAGTTCCTTTGCTTGGAATAGCTTCTTCACAAAGTTTTCTTGCACAGTGTGATACAACAAATTTTGAAGAATGCATAAAACTTTTGGAAAAAAACAAATACACTATCTTTAAGCGCTCCAGAATTGTCGCAACATTCAACAATAGAACAACACCCATAGCATTAAATGATATAGGTATTTTTTCTGCAAAAAGCGCCTCTTTGTTAAGATACACTCTAAATTTAAATAATGAAAAATTTATGACAGATACTTCCGATGGTATTGTAATTGCAACTCCAACAGGATCAACAGGTTATAGTTTTTCTGCTGGTGGCCCGGTAATCTTACATGAACCGAAAATATTCTCAATAACACCCGTCTCTTCATTAGAAAAACACACTCCATTAATTATATCAGATAACACGAAAATAGAAATAACCAATATACAATCACAATCTCCGGTAGTGATAGTTGATGGTGCTATGAGAATTCCTCTAAAAAATGATAGCCTAACAATAGAAAAATCAAAATACGATGCAAATTTTGTACAATTTTCAAAAGAATATAATATAGAAAGCAAGCTTAAAAAAAGATCAGTAGCTTTAAACGTAGATAAAGTAAAATACCTGCCACCCAGCGCAAAGCTGATATATAAGGTACTGGCTTATGAAGGTGCTTTAACACAAAAAGAATTAATAAACAATACATTTTTGCCGGAAAGGACAGTAAGATATGCTTTAGAGCTTTTAACAAAAAAACATCTGATAGTTAAGCAGCCTTACTTAAACGACGCAAGACAGACTGTTTATAGTATATAAAATGAAAGAAATAATAAAAAAAATAAAAGAGGAAATAAATAAAAAT
>SDBV01009968.1_pt1 | contig 12529 bp, 12 predicted proteins | sample 2277081 | NCBI WGS metagenome assembly SDBV01 (sample SAMN10402039, study PRJNA504765) | marine sediment metagenome | isolation source: marine sediment core GS10_PC15, 223 cmbsf | place: Arctic Ocean: Southern Knipovich Ridge | collected 2010 | reverse complement strand
GCCAATGCCGCACTGAGACAGAGCCGAAATAATGATGGTCTAGAGAAGGAGATTGATCGCATCAAGAAGGAAGTGATGCAAATGATCGAGGCTTCTGCCAGAATAGGCGAGATAGAGGAACAGCTGAAGTTAGAATTCAGCATAGTTTCCCTATCCCCATTTTAGGTCTTGGTGGAAAGGGCGAGTAACATCATTATCTCAAAATAGCGATTTGTTGGGTGCTTAACAAAAGGGGCTTTTGTTATATCAGAGGAAGCAATTGCATCCTTTTTACTCTGGGGTAGTTGAAAGCTTGATAAAAAGAAAAGGCCTCCTGGAGTGGAGACCAACATCGGGGGATCCAATGTGAAGGACAATGAACTGCTATTAAGCTGCCCGTTTGGAGTTTAATTTACGATTTGGCTTATTGTTCAGCCATATCCAACCCGCGGTATTCACTCGGTTTACTACGATATATTGAGGAACGGGAGGTATAGGCAGGAACGGAACGGCAGTTATGGAGAATAAGCTAAAAGCTAGCAAAAGTAGATTTACAAAGCGAGGTTCTATTATCTGGCAAACTCATCCATAGTGATAAAGGTTTGTGACTCCTCGATTGCCTTGTATTGTGCTTCGAGTAGGAGCAGATGGTCCTGTTCCTCGGCGACGAGCTCGTCAAACATCATCTTGGCACCAGGGTCGGTAGTGGACTTCTCCATCCTTCGGTAAAGTTCGATGGAAGCTCTCTCTGCCTGCATGGACATCTGCAGAGCTTCAATGGCGGTGGTGGCGGCAGTGACCTTGCCTGAGACCTCAGATTTTGGCATGCTCTCTATCACCTTACTATCCTCAGCGGACAAATGGCCCAACTCAATCTCACTGCCAGATTCCAGCAATGCCTCTTTCAGCTTGCGCAGGCTGGTGAAGTGTCCCAGTTCCTGCTGAGCCAGCCAGACAAACATCTCTTTACCCCTGGTGTCGTGAGTTACCTCCGCCGCCCGAGAGTAGAAATCACGAGCGCCCTTTTCCCTTTCTATGGCAATGTCCATCACCTGCAGTACGTTCATCTCTTCTCTCCAAGCAACAGTCCACCGGAACGATGTGTAACATGATTATACTGGACGTGGGTCCAATCCTCAAGCACTGACCCACCGTAGCCAACAACGCTTGCAAACACAACTTAATGGGATTAGAATATCGGCATAACAAGGGATACGGTTCTTCGGCCACTTTATGGCTTGCTTGAGATGAGATGTCCGAACCGGTAGAAGGGGCGGCCAGAATTATCTTGATGGCATGAACGGGGGGGCTGCCAAGATGAGTAGATTAGCGACAAGGTTGATAAGGGATTACCATTTCTGGCTTGTGGTGGTTATGGTAGTGGCAATCGGAGTTGCTCACCACTTGACCCGTGAGCCACTGCCGGTGCTTCATAAGGCAATGGAGCTCCTCGTATTGCTCCCTGTAATATACGCTGCCTTCCGTTTCGGCCTTAGAGAAGCATTGCTAACGGTAGTTCTTGCCAATGTTCCTATTCTTGTTAGTGGATTTCTAAACTTCGATTTTGATGAGATAAGCAATGACTTGGTTACTCAGTCCATTTCTGCGACTTAGGGTATAAAAAATGAAGCAGCAATTGGCTAAGCAGCGCTTGAAATCTTTGCAAGAGACAACGACGCATCACACCGCCGACTTTCAGAAAAGGCAGTCACTATTCAAAGCCATACGAAACCTAGCCAGCCCTTTGTTCCTAGATGTTCCTTTGGATGTTGCCCTGCGCCGAATGGCTGGCACGGCACGAAAGCTTGTTCAGGCGAAATATGCAGCTATAGGCGTGCTGGATAATGAAGGTAATACCATCCGATTCCTTAGTTCCGGCCTGGCGCCAGGGCAGCACCGCAACCTGAAATGCCCACCAAACAAGGGGATTATCAGATTTATTATTGAAGAGAGGAAACTGCTGAGGCTAACTGACTTGACTAGTCACCCCAATTCGGCAGGGTTCCCGCCAGGACATATAAAAATGAAGACCTTTTTGGGCGCACCGATAATATACCGCGGTCGGGTCTTCGGTAATTTTTATCTCACCGAGAAGAAAAACAGCCAGTTGTTTACTAAAGAGGATGAGGGACTGCTCAGTCACTTTGCTACCATCGTCTCGGTAGCCATCGAAAACCGCCGCCTGTTTGAGTTGATTGACCAAGAGCGGAAACAGTCTGCAGCGATTCTCTCTAGCATGGATGAAGGAATCATCGTCAGTGACTCTTCCGGTCATGTTTTGCTATCGAACCCAGCGGCTGAAAGGTTCTGCAATTGTCGCTCAGAGGAGATTGTCGGCAGAGATGCTGGTGAAATACTACCTATCAGTTCCCGAGTGGTTGCACAAATACTGCAGGCAAAAAGGAAGGGCCAAGTACCTAAGGAGTTACAGGTTAGTATAGCTGACAAGATATTTTTAGTGGATGTTTCCCCAATTACGAATCAAAGAGGGCAGTTCTTGGGTACGGTTAGAACAATGAAGGACATCACCGAGCGCAAACGGGTAGAGGAGGAGATAAACATATTGGCCAGATTTCCCAGTGAAAATCCCAACCCTGTGCTACGGGTGGCAAGAGATGGTATCGTACTCTATGCCAACCAAGCTAGCCTACCACTACTCAATGAATGGGGATGCCAAGTCGGCCAACGCTTACCTGAACACCTCTACAAATTCGTTTTGGAGGTGATTAGCTCCGTGGCAAGCAAAGTCACCGAAATCGAGGGCCAAGGTCGTATGTTCTCTTTAACCTTCGCCCCGGTAGTAGATGTTGATTACGTCTACGTATATGGGCTCGATATTACCGAGCGCAGGCGGATAGAGGATATGAAAACGGAGTTCGTTTCCATCGTTTCTCATGAGTTCAGAACACCGCTGACCTCTATCAAGGGCTTCGTAGACCTCATCCTTGAGGGCGACACCGGGGAAATCAACGAAGTCCAAAAGGAATTTCTGGAAATAGCACAGGTTGAAACGAATCGTCTGGCGGCCCTGGTTACGGACCTGCTCGATGTGTCACGTATAGAAGCGGGACGGATAGAGTTGCGAATGGAACCGCTATCCATTAGCGAGATTATCAATGCTACTATCACCTCTTTGCAGCCCCAGGCGACTGAAAAAGCGGTGGCGGTTACAGTCCATCTTTCCGAGGAGTCCCTCAAGGTTAAAGGTGAGCATGGCCGCGTCAATCAGATACTTTTGAACCTGCTTTCTAACGCTATAAAGTATAACCGCCAGGGTGGCCAGATCGATATAGTGGTTTCCCGTGACAAGGGCATGGCTCAGATAGATGTGGTGGACACCGGCGTTGGCATTCCTGAGGCAGATATTCCCATGCTTTTCACAAAGTTTTATAAGGCAGGCGCTACCGCTGCAGTGTCCACGGGTGGAACCGGACTTGGGCTCTTTATCGCCAAATCGCTAGTTGAGCTGCATGGCGGCAGAATCTGGGTAAAAAGCGAGGAGGGGAAAGGCAGCACCTTCAGCTTTACCCTCCCCATGGCATAAGCACCGGGGCAAATTCAGGCTGAGATAGGTAGTCTTTCCTGAGGAACAAGCCGCCAAAAAAGGAGGTGACACAGATGGCACTAATATTAGTCGTCGACGATGAGCCACATATCGTCAAGATGGTGGAGTTCAAGTTGAGAAACCAGGGTTACGATACCATCAGTGCTGCCGATGGCAACCAGGCGTTGGAGATGGCATTAACCAGGAAACCAGACCTCATCCTGCTGGATGTAATGATGCCCGGCCTTGATGGCTTTCAAGTCTTGAATAAGCTCAAAACCCAGGAAGAGACCAGGGAGCTACCAGTGATAATGCTTACCGCCAAGGGGCAGGAGAGAGATGTTGTTACCGGATTTGATAAAGGTGCCGACGATTACATAATCAAGCCCTTCAGCTTTCCCGAACTCCTCGTTCGGGTAAATCGTGCCCTGAGCAAGGGGGAGAATGCAGATAAGTAATTGTGACAGGGGTAGCTAAGCATGTTGATTGTTACCCTGGCTATTGTAGTACTGCAGGGTCTAGTACTGCTAACCCTGATGCTGCTATTATTTCAACACATCCTCTCGGGTTACTGGAATAGATACTTGGCATCACGAAAGAATTACTTTGAGCAGCCTGTACTCGGTTTGCTTGAAGACCCTGAAAGAACTACTGTTCTCGAGCGAGGTCTTCGGCCTTTTGACCGGCGAGTAATCGGGGAACTGCTATTGCAGCAGGCGACGGAGCTAAAAGGCCAGGAACGGTATGACATGACCGGAGTATTTGAAAGATTGGAATACGTTAGCTTCGAGAAGAAGCGGCTCCGCTCCCGGGCGTGGTGGCACAGGCGCGAGGCGGCTATTAAATTAGGCATTATGCGAAGTGAATCGGCAGTTCCGGACTTGGCCCGCGCAGTCAAAGACAATTCTGAGACGGTAAGGCTAGCTGCGGTCAGGGCGCTAGGCGAAACCAACCACCCTGAAGGCATCAAGGCACTACTGGACGTGATGCAAGATACAGAAAGCTGGACAGGAGACAGAGTGCTTGAGATCGTAGCTAACATCGGAGACTCTGTCAAGGAAGAAATCCTGTTAAGATTGAAAATAACCACCAAGCCACGCGCCAGGCTGCTGCTCGTACAGCTTTGTGGCATAATGAGATGGACTGAAGCTGTTATGCTACTTATTCCACTACTTGATGACCCCGATGTTGAAACCCGGGTCTCGACTGCTGAGGCACTGGGGAACATAGGTGATGAGACAGCGGACAGTTACCTTATATCTATGCTCCAGGATCCACGTTGGGAAGTCAGAGCACAGGCAACCAAAAGCCTGGGATCACTTCAAGACAAGGAGGCACTTATGGCTTTGACCAACTCTCTCAGTGATGAAAGCTGGTGGGTACGTTACAACGCAGCGAATTCGCTCTATCAGCTAGGTAACGAAGGCCTTTACGCGCTGCGAAGTGTTCGCAGCCGTAGAGATGAAGTCGCGTCAGGAATGGCCGCTCAGGTCTTGGCTGAACGAGAGTTAGGCCTGCAGCCATAGATACTGAAGATGATATATACTGCATTTCTTATCATCAATTGGCTAATATTAGGCTACTTCGCGGTCATCAACGGCGTTTACCTACTGCTCCTTTTTCTTTCCTATTTTTCCATAATCCGCTACCGCAGGCTGGTTCACTTCGAGCAATGGAGACGAGTTATCCAATCGCCAAGATCTTTGCCCGTGACCATCATAGCCCCTGCCTATAACGAAGAAGCTTCGATTGTGGAAAGTGTCAAGTCGCTATTGATGCTTCAATATCCTGTCTTTGAGGCCCTCGTGGTAAACGACGGCTCTGACGACAAAACCATGGAGGTCCTGAAATCTACTTTCGACCTCCGCAAAATACCGGTACAGCTAGAGGAGAAGCTGAAATGCCAGGATATCCTTGGTGTGTATAGGTCGCCGACGAATCCAAATCTGGTAGTTGTCGACAAGATTAATGGTGGGAAAGCAGATGCTCTGAATGCAGGATTGAACGTATCACGCTATCCCCTTGTTTGCGCCATAGATGCCGATTCACTGGTAGAAGGTCGGGCACTTCTTCGAATCACCCAGCCATTCCTGGAAGAACCCAGTACCACAGTCGCCGTGGGTGGGGTCGTCAGGGTAGTTAACGGCTGCCATATCGAAGGCGGTCGGGTGCGGCGAGTGGGGCTGTCCAAAAATTGGCTGGTTGTGTTCCAGACGGTGGAATATCTTCGTGCCCTTTTGTTTGGGAGAACCGGGTGGGCGGCGCTTCGAAGCCTGCTCATCATATCTGGAGCCTTCGGAGTGTTCAAGAAGAGCGCTGTCATCGAAGCTGGCGGATATAGCCACGATACCGTAGGAGAGGATATGGAGCTGGTAATGCGTATGCATCACTTGTTTCGAAAGCAAGGTAGAAAATACCAGATTCACTTTATCCCCGATACAGTATGTTGGACTGAGGTGCCTGAATCGCTAAAGGTATTGGCACGCCAGAGGAATCGTTGGCAACGTGGTCTGATGGATAGCCTGCTATGGCATCGAGGGATGTTATTCAATCCGAAGTATGGCGCCGTAGGTATGATAGCCTTTCCCTTCTTCTTTTTTATCGAGATGCTGGGGCCTATTGTGGAGTTGTCCGGATACATCATTATACCGCTGAGCTACGCTTTGGGCATACTGAACGTTCAATTCCTTTTCTTGTTCCTGACACTGGCTATTCTACTCGGTGTAGTACTTTCTACAGGCTCGGTGGTACTGGAGCAACTTATATCAAGACGATATCTTCGCATCGGAGAGTTACTCAAACTGATGCTGGGCGGTATTCTGGAGAATTTCGGCTACCGTCAGCTTCACACCTGGTGGCGTTTCACTGGAATCGTGGATTACTTTAGAAAAAAGACAACTTGGGGTAAGATGGAGCGAAAGGGCTTCGCCTCGGCGAAATAGGTGTAAAGAAGATGAACATCTGTATTGTGCACGGCTATCTGCTCAGCGGCACCGGCAGCAATATCTATGTCCAAAATATGGTCAGGCAGTTGTGTCTTAAAGGACACGAGGTGCACTTGATATGTCAGGAGCCTCACCCCGAAGCTCTGGACTTTGTCAGTGAAGCCTTTGCCGCTGATAATTCAACTCATAGCTTCAAGAGGCGGTTTGAAAGGGAAAGGTCTCAAGATGACGCTGGACGTTGCTCAGTCTATATACCAGACCTAGAGGGTATCCTCCCGGTATATATATACGATGTTTACGACGGGTTCGAGGTAAAAGAACTGCATCTCATGTCCAAAGAGGAAATAGATGCCTATGCTGCCAAGAATATCTGGGTTATTGGGAAGGTCTTACAAGAAAACGACACTGACCTGGTAATATCAAATCATACGGTGATGCAGCCATACGAAGTGGCCGAAGCCAGAACCAGCGGTGCCAGTGGGGCGCATGTTATGGTACCCAACGGCAGTGCCTTGAACTTCTCAGTCAAGCGCAGCGAGACCCTCCTGCCCTATGCAATTACGGGTGTGAAGGACGCTTACCCTGTGGTTGTAAGCCAGCACGCCAGGAAGGAATTTGGGGGCTTCTTTGCTCGATATGTTGATGCTATTGAAGAGAAGACCGTTGTTATTACGGCTGGTGTAGATATCAAAAAATTCCGCCCCATTAGTAACGAAAGTGAGAAGAAAATATACCTGAACAGAGTTTGCCGGGACATCGGAGGCGTGATTCGAGGTGGACGTACCCAGGAACAGGTTATCGATTTTTGGGATAATGTAGAGCGAAGGTCTTCGCTGGCACAAATCCCGGGGCTCATTGAGGAAACGAAGAGCTTATATAATCAGTGGTCTCCTGACACGGATATTATCGATAAGCTACAAAGGCTAGATACAGAAAATAACTTTGTGGTCATGTATCTCGGCAAATACCTCTGGACAAAGGGGATTCATCTGCTGATTGCGGCCGCTCCTCAAATACTAAAAGTACATCCTAACACCTATTTTCTCATTGTCGGCTTTGGACAGTTTCGTGAGATACTGGAGCTTATGGTATATGCCCTTGTTTCTGGCGACCAAGAACTTTTCAGGGCGTTGTGTTTCCGTACGCAGGAACTTTTCCCCGGAGCTGGCGTTGATCGCCTTCATTTCTTGACAGAATTTCTGGATAACCTTGATGAGACGGGCAAGGCACAAGAGTATTTCAAATCCGCGGCGGACTTAAACTTAGCTGAACACATAATCTTCACTGGCTACGTAGGTCATGACAGTCTGGCTAATCTGTTGCCTTGTGCTGACCTGGCGGTGGCCACCTCAATCTTTCCCGAGGCTTTCGGTATGGTGGCTGCTGAAGCACTCAGTTCCGGGGTTATGCCTGTGCAAACTCACCATTCTGGCTTTATTGACGTCATCAATGTGGTGAAAGAGCACTTCCGGGATAGTTTTGAAGGCTTGAAACGGATTGACCTGGACGACATGCTCGTGCCGAATCTGGCGAACAACATCACCGTCTTTCTTGATTATTTCTCTAAGATGTCCAACGACGAGAGACAATTGATTAGACAGAGCTGCGCTCGACTGGCAGAGGAAAACTTCTCCTGGGCTTCCATAGTTGAAAAATTTATAGCTCTCGCTGGAACGAAAATAAAGTGAGATACTAATAGGATGAGGATTCTGTTTACGAATACAGGCCCCTGGGGGACAGGTAGCGCCACCGTGGTTGATGCTATCAGTTTGGAGATGATGCGACGGGGACATGAAGTGAAGATAATTTTCCCTGATTGCCACTTTGAGTCTATGGATATGGACAAATATTATGGCCGCCCAGAAGTGTACCATATCTGGGAATTTCCGATTAAACGAGGTGATATAGAACTCTATACCTTTCCTCTTATCATCCCGGATCCTCACCCTCGCAACTACAGACACGCCTGGACATTCAAGAATATGACCGAGAAACAGCTTAGTCTCTATATGTCTGAATTTAAGAGGCAGATAAGAAATATCATAGAGGATTTCCAGCCAGACATTATCGAATGCCAGCATATCTGGGCCATGGACCACGTTATCATGAAACTGGGTTACCCTTATTTGTCAGCTGCCCACCACAGTGATCAAATGGGCTTTCTCAGAGACCAGCGCATGCAGGCATATGCCATGCGGGCGGCACAATCGGCAGAATATATCCTGGCTATCTCAGACTTTGTCCGTGATGAGGTGCTCGAACTCTATCCGGTTGAACCTCAGAAAGTACTGTCTACCGGTAACGGCTACAACCAGGAGACATTCTACCCACGGAAGGTAAATCGAAGCAAATTACTGGCTGACTTCCACCTAAATATTCCAGAGCACGCTGCTATCGTTACTTTCACCGGAAAGATTTCGAAGACCAAAGGCGTTGACACCCTTTTACTTGCTAATCGAATAATCCAGCAACACCAGGAAGTACATTTGCTCTTGTTTGGTGCCGGAGAACTTGAGGATGTGCTAGACAAAGACAAGCTTGGTCTATACTGCTTGGACAACGTTCATGTAATGGGTCATCAGCTATTCGACACACTGGCCCAGTTCCATAGTACGGCAAGGTTAAGTGTGTTGCCCTCCCGCTCTGAGGGTTTTGGTATAGCTGCCCTGGAGGCAATGGGTTGTGGAACCCCACTGGTCGTCACCCGAACTGGTGGCCCCGATAAGTTTGCTGTTGGTAAAGTTGTGGACAAGGAGAACGCTGAACAGCTAGCAAATGCTGTCTTGCATATTCTATCTTTAACTAACGACGAGCATAGTACCCTGTGCCGAGCAGCATACCGAAAGGCGCATGAGTTTTCTTGGGAATCCATAGTTGAACAACGTTTGGAACTTTACGACAGGGTGCGACTAGCCACGCCGGTCCGTTCGCGTCAAGGTTGATCTTTGGAATCATACCTTTGTTATCGCTTCAGTATTCGAGGTCTGCAAGAATGGGACACATTGAGGTTTTCGAATAACGGGCGCTTCGGGGGGCAGGTCAGATCAGCAATCTGGTTACACTGGTTGAAAGCTTTGTAATCGTTGTCCTGGGTGTTTTGTTTTATATCGTCTTTTACAAACAGTACCAGATCATCGCGCTTGTGGCCCTGGGATGTTTTTTAGCAGAAGCAATAACTCTTGCCGTAAGCAAGATAGGGGCTTATGCTCTGATACCTTTAAGCTAGGAATTCGTTGAGGCGGGAGCTCCAGCATCCTCTTACTTTCAAACGTTAGGTAATTTCTTGTATTTTGGCGTTGATAGACTGGGATATGATATACATATGTTGTTTTTCTCCTTTGGTGGAATACTGTGGTATTACCTGTTTTATAGATCAAGGTATATTCCACGCGTTTTATCTGTCTGGGGCCCTGCATCAATCTGTCTGTTATCAATACGTGTCCTGTTGGTGCTTTATAATCGTGATTTCGATTTCATTCCAGTAATGATATTGGCCCTTCCATACCTTCCATACGAACTCTTTCTAAGGGTATGGCTGATAGTTAAAGGTTCTAAGGATTTTGACAAGAAAGAAATAAGGAGGGCCACTTGACTTAAGTTTTGTCGCTGAAGTTGAAAACAAAACCGTTGGCTTTGTCCTGGCACGGTTAGCCTACGTGGGTATACCAGTTACTGAAGTCGGCACCATTCAGGCCGTAGCTGTCGATCCTGACTATCGGGGAGAGGGTATTGGCACTGGACTGCTCAGTACACTGTCAAGCTGCTGCCAGAGTGAAGAAATCAGCCAACTGCGCGTAGCTATTAATGAATGTGATACTCGGCTAAAGGATTTCTTCGAAAATTTGGGCTTCCGCCGTAGTGAGCTTGTCAATTACACTAAAACCTTTAAAGCTTAACTAGGCTCACAAAACTTAAGATAACTACTACAGGAGCAGACACAGTTCAGGTAGGATAGATATTGAAGTCTTTCTTCACCAGCACGCATATGTTCCTGGAAAAGAACTTTATCGGGTAACGGTAGGAGCTTTCCGGAAAGGATTTTAGTACTTCAAAGCCAGCCTTCTTGGCTAGTCTCTCAAGCTCAGGGTAGGAGAAGAGATAATAGTAGCGATACAGGGTTTTATCCTTCATCCGCCACGGCACAACTACCTCCTTCCCCTTAATCCAGAACCTGGGCTGCCAGTGGTTCCACACGGTAATAAAGGCCTCACCACCGGGTCTTAATATCCGCCACAGCTCATAAAATGCTTTTTGTCTCTCCTCCGGGTACTTTATATGGTGGTAGGTAGCTACTGAGATTGCCCAGTCAAAGGTTTCATCAGCATGGGGAAGGGAGATGACATCAGCCAGCGACAGGTTTACGGCAAAATTGAATTTCTGGGCATATCTTTGGGCAAGCTTTAGCATCTCGGTAGAGAAATCGATGCCACATAGCTCAAATGACTGGGTAAAGGGCAGAAAGTCAGGCCCGTGGGCACAGCCGATATTCAGCAGCCGGCCATTTTGCCACCGTTGTGCCAGCGATTCTAGCTCCTTACGAAATATAGACCAATGCCGGAAGTTATACCAACTCGGGGCTAGCTGGTCGAAAATATCTTTAGTCACCTCACCCATTGTATCCCCTTTGAGACTCCACAAGTGATTTGGGACGTCGAACTGCTAACATAGCAGGTATGGCTATACCGAATAGCGCTAGAAAGATAATAAAGGCTGTACGATAGGTGTTCATCGTATCGTATATGTACCCTGCCATGAGAGGGCCGGTGGCCATACCAAGGTTTTGAAAAAACGATACTGCACCAAAAATGGTACCATAGGCAACCAATCCGAAGTTAGTGCTTATCAGCATTGACATCGTCGGTAGCCAGCTACCTGAACCTAAGCCAGTAGTTAAAGCATATAGCCATACGATTGCCACGGGAGATGTTGGTCCTATATTCATAAATATAATAATGCCTATCAGCATAAAACCAAGGCCAATAGAGCAAGCGTATTTTGCCGGTATCCGGTCGCAAAGCCAGCCAAAACCGAATTTGCCTATAGCGCTTGCCAGACCGACAAAGCCAAGGGCAGTAGCCGCTGTAACTACAGGAAAACCAATATCCTCAAGATGAGGGACTTGGCTCTGGATAAGGCCAATTTGACTGAACTGATTTAGCAGGAAAGAGATAGAAATTAGCCAGAAGGCTGAGGTGGCTAGTGCCATCTTTAGAGTCAGTCCGTTAGCAGTTGGGGATGATTCCTCAGCCACCGTCATTGTGTCGGGGGCTTGCCTACCATCAGGGTAAAGCCCCATGTCCGCAGGTCTGGTCTTCATCACTAATAGTGCTAAAGGGATAATGAGCAACCATGTAAGTAGAGCTAAGACTAGATAGGATACTCTCCAGCCAAAGCTAGGGATAAGGTAGCCTCCAGTAAGTGGAGCCAGGGTAAATCCACCAATGCCTATCCCTGTTGACATTATGCCTATAGCTAAGCCTCTACGTTTTTCAAACCAATTGGAAATTATTGAGCTTGCCGGAACTTGGCCAATTGCTGTTATACCCACACCGATAACCGCATAGACAACGTAAAAATGCCAAAGGTGACTCATTACACTTAGCAAGATGAATCCAAAACTACCTATCGCCTCGCCGATGGATATAACTGTCCTCGCACCATACCGGTCAACTACCTTGCCGACAAAGGGTGAAGCCATGCCTGAGACCAAAAAGAGGATGGTAAAGGCAGTCATTATCTCACCTCTGCCCCAGCCTAAATCCGCCTGAAGGGGTCTAACGAATAAACTAAAGGCATAAAACCCACACCCTGCATAGATAAAAAGGCTGAAAAAGGTAGTCACCAGTATCCAGTAACCATAGAAGACCTTAGACTTTCTCAGAAGATGTGTCTTCTCCATATTAGTTGCTCTTCATAAAAATCTCCGCTGGATACCCCTCAGCTTGCTGTGGGGTACTTTACTCAGCGCTCTTTTAGTCTTACGTTGAGTCTACAGCAGCCACTTCACTCAATTCTGCCATAGCTGGAGCTATTATACCTTAATTACCAGTATAGCCATAAA
>SDBV01009967.1_pt1 | contig 12530 bp, 16 predicted proteins | sample 2277081 | NCBI WGS metagenome assembly SDBV01 (sample SAMN10402039, study PRJNA504765) | marine sediment metagenome | isolation source: marine sediment core GS10_PC15, 223 cmbsf | place: Arctic Ocean: Southern Knipovich Ridge | collected 2010 | reverse complement strand
GGGATTTGGGTTGAATTCAAGGATCATTTTGAGACTTTTGGGGCACAGGTAGAGAATTGGTTTAAAAAATGATGAATCCATCATGCGAATGGAGAAATGGCGGGTTTGTCAAAGGGTTCTATTCATATGAATGCTATGGTTGTATGGCCTGTTGTATTGTTAGTAATTGTTAAGTGGGGGAGAAGATACGCTCAATAATTGAAGCTTACGAGTAAAAATTTGTATTCCCGGCACGAATATTTTTTGCCTTAGCGCCCGGTTACGGCTACATTGGGCCTATGAAACCGGACAACAGCATCATAAAAATCATCCTATCCACCCATGACGATCTGCTCCAGGCCCAGGACCTGGCCCGGCTACTGGTTGAGAATCGAGCCGCCGCCTGCGTGAACCTGATCCCCAACGTGACCTCGGTATTCCATTGGGACAAGGCCCTGCAGATGGAGAGCGAAATCCTGCTGATTATCAAAACGGCCGCAGAAAAGGTACCGGAAGTTCAAGCATTACTTGAAAAGCACCACAGCTACGAAGTGCCGGAGATCGTGGAGCTGGACGGGGAGGTGCTGCACCAGCCGTATATGGAATGGGTGCGGGAATCTCTTTCCAGATGATCAAAGAGGGAAGTACAAGATGAATGAGCATAAAGCTGAACGGATTTCCCGGAAAAGCTTTCTAAGTAAGGCCTCGGCGGGATTACTGACATTCGGCCTTTTCCAAGGGGAACAGTTCAGGCCATCTGATTCACAATCAGAAGACAAGCAGACTTTTACCGGATACCGACTGCTCGGCAAGACGGGAATCAGGGTTACGCCGGTTGGCTTCGGCGCCTCCCGGACGATGGAACCGATGCTGCTTCGTAGTGCACTGAAAGCCGGGATGAACTTCATTGATACCGGTCGCTCTTATTTTAACGGACAGAATGAGGTGATGGTTGGGAAGGTGGTAAAAGGGATACGTAAGGAGGTGGTCATTCAATCAAAATTTAGATTACGCCCCAGAGAAATTGGTGAGAAACTCGACTCGAAAGCTGCCTCTAACAAGATTAATAAGATGATACGATCCTCACTCACCGAAAGCCTCAAGGCCCTACAGACAGATTATATTGATGTGCTCCTGATTCATGGTGCAAGTTCGGTTGATATCATCAACCACGATGCGGTAATGGAATTTTTCCGCGATGCCAAGGAAAAGGGGCAGATAAGAGCTTGTGGTTTTTCGACTCATTCAAATCAGGTAGAACTTCTCAAAGCAGCAAATAAGAATAAGTCATATGACGTTGTTATGGTCCCCTATAATCACAAGGGTTCTTATACGCATTCGCTAAGCGGCAATTATAGTGAATGGGATCAACCGGCCTTAGAGCGGGAAATGGCAGCTGCCGGCCGCAACGACATTGCCATAGTGGCGATGAAAACCTGCTCGGGCGGCCCTTACGCATTTGAGGGTGAAAGCAAACCTTCGTACAGTTCGGCCCTGAAATGGATATTAAACCATAGCTATATCAACACTATGGCTGTAGCGATGGGGAACCTGAGTGAATTAAGCGAAGACCTGCAGGCGATGCAATGAATACTGGCGGTTTAAGGAAAACTGATTTACATTATGCCATCATAATGACATCACTAAATGCATTCATTACGGGGGAATAAATGAAGAATATAACGGTTCGTGGTGTTGATGAGCCTATGTCGAAGAGGTTGCGGGAACGCGCCAGGGCGGAATCCTTGAGCCTGAATCAGTATGTTCTAAAGCTTCTACGGGAGTCGTTGGGCTTAACCAGGGAAAAAAGCCATACCCGCCGGTACACAGACCTTGATCACCTGGCGGGCCGATGGAACGAGGAAGAGTTCCAGGAGTTTGAAAAGAGCCAGGAACCTTTTTCCAGGATCGATGAGGAATTATGGAAGTAAGGCAGCATCTGATCGATACCAATGTTTACAGCCACGCCATGCGCGGCCGGCAATGGGCGGTAGATATTCTGGCGGAGTCCGATCATATCGGTATTTCAACCGTTTCTTTAGGAGAACTGTTAGCTGGTTTCAAAGTCGGCGGTAAGGCCGATGAGAATAAAAGGATACTGTATGAGTTCCTGGATCATCCCCGCGTGAAAGTTTATCCCGTTGGTGAAAGGACAGCAGAGTTTTATAGCAGTATCTATCAGGATCTTCGCAGCCAGGGCACACCTTTACCAACGAACGATATGTGGATTGCAGCCACCGCCCAGGAAAACGGCCTCGTTCTTGTATCACACGACCGCCACTTTGAAAATATACCCGGGCTGATTTGCCGGATTGGTTAAGGTAGCCTTGGCAAGATTTCTATGAAGGAGGTAAAAAATGCCCTTTCCATTCGACCAGCCATTTCCTTTCAGAGATAACCAAGAACGAAGACTGACAGTTGTCATCGAGCCGCATTCAGATTGCATTGATTGGGTCGATATTCCTTATACGATTACAGACGACGAAACTCAGGATACAGAACAATGTGTTCTTCGCTTCTCGCGAACCTATAAAAAAACCCGCGGCATGAAAATGACCGAAGAGGACTCATTTGCGGTCGAAAAGATGATAGGGGATATAATCTTAAGTGGAGAATTTAGCACAAGCAAGAATAAGATAATTGAAATTCACACTACTAAAATAGATTCTATCATTAAAGGCACTATTACGTTTGATGAGAATGGGAGGATGTGGTATAAGCGAGAACCTAGAATGATAATCCGTGAAAATCAAATAGCACGAAATCTTCTTTTGAAATATGCTTACTTAAATGAAAGTTCTAGCTTTCTCAGAAGCAACATCTTCGATTTGTGCCATTATTCTCATGACGCTCTTGAGAGGGCCCACGAGAATCTTGTTACGGCTGGATTTATTAGGGAGCTAAAGCACCCGACTATATTTGCCTTGACGAATAAAGGTCAGGTTGAATTTGAAAATACATATTTGCGCTATAGCAACAGCGTCTTTCTAATAGCGGCATGTAAAGACGATGTCGAGGAAACTATAAAAGAGGTCTATAAGCCAGTTATCGAGGGCGAATTTGGTCTGAAATTAATTTTTCAAGAGCGGGAAGAGCCAAGTAAGACAATCCATGAAGATATCTACGACTATATTGATAATTGCAAGTTTATCATTACTGATCTCACGCACCATCGACCTAATTGTTACTATGAATTGGGTTATGCCCGTGCGAAGGGGAAACAAATAATTCTATGTATCGAAGAATCACAAAGGAAGGAGATCCCATTTGATGTAACACCACTTCGATATACTCCTTATAATATGAGCAAAAAGGATAATTTCATAGGGGAGCTACGAGATAGGGTCAATATCGTGCAAAGCAGGCTTGGAAGCATCTGATGGCTAGAGAACTACTTTATAACTAATTGCGCATAATATATATTATGTATAGTCGCCGACATATAACGGAGCCACTAACATAACACCAGCTTCCTCCACCCCGCAGTTTATGGCTATGGCAACAACTAAAAACTAGAAGCTCGTAACCCGTCTACGTCCCGAATCATCGGGACTGCGCCAAGCAATCTCGAAACCAGGAACAAGGAACTCCGTTCCTTATTTAATAACGAAATTCACCACCCGGCCCGGCACCACTATCTCCCTGACAATCTCCTTCCCCGCCAGGTGTCGCTGAACGCCCTCAACTTTCCTGGAGACCGCCAGAACGGTGGCTTCGTCGGCATCCTTGTCCACCGTCACCTCGCCCCGCCGCTTACCGTTGACGGTTACGCCCAGGGTAATTACCTCCGCCTGGCACAGCTCCGGGTCGTATTCCGGCCAGGTAGATGAAAACACGCTTTTGCTGTGGCCTGATAGTTCCCACAGCTCCTCGGCCAGGTGCGGCATGAACGGCGCTACCAGCTGGATGAAACAGTCGCGCATCTCATTATGAATAGAATCATGCCCGGAAAGGGCGTTGGCCAGTTCCATCAGACGGCTGATGGCGGTGTTGAAGCGCAGCGCCTCCAGGTCGTTGGTGACTTCCCGGATGGTCACGTGCAACAGCCGGAGCAGGTCGGGGCCAAGTTCGGATTCTGTGCTTTCGGGCAGCTGCGCCAGGCGCCAAACCCGTTCCTGGAAGCGGGCCAGGCCGGTGATGCCGCTATCGTTCCAGTCGCCGCCTTCGTTGTAGGGCCCCATGAACATGAGGTAGGACCGGAACACATCTGAACCGTACTTGGTGATGAAATCGTCGGGCGAAACCACGTTTCCCATGCGTTTGGACATCTTGGCACCCTGATTGGTGATGATCCCCTGGTGCCTGAGGCTCAGGAAAGGCTCATCGAAGTGGAGCAGCCCGGCGTCCCGCAGGGCCTTGACGATAAACCGGGCGTAGAGCAGGTGCATGGTGGCGTGCTCCGCCCCACCGATGTACATGTCCACCGGCAGCCAGGCCTGAACCCGCTCCGGGTTGAAGGGGCCGTCAGCGTAGGCGGCATCCACGTACCGCAGAAAGTACCAGGACGAGTCCACGAAGGTGTCCATGGTATCGGTATCCCGCATTGCCTCGCCGCCGCATTCGGGACAGGTGGTGTGCACGAAACTATCCACCGTAGCCAGGGGTGATATGTCCTTGCCCTGAACCGCCGCCAGGTCAATATCATCCGGCAGCAGCACGGGCAGGTCCTCGCAGGGCACGGGCACCACTCCGCACCGGTCGCAGTGAATTACGGGTATGGGCGCGCCCCAGTAGCGCTGGCGGCTGATGAGCCAGTCCCGCAGGCGATACTGGATGGTGCCTCCCCCCTGTCCCATCCCTTCAAGTCTGCGTATTACTCCTTCAAATACCTGATTCGTCGGCAGGCCCGTCAATTTGCCGGAGTTAAGGGCGAATCCCTCGCCGGTATAGCACTGGTCTATGCCGTGTGGCTGGCCGTCGGGTGATACAACCTCGACGATCTTGAGACCATACTTGCGGGCGAACTCGAAGTCCCGCTCATCGCTGCCCGGCACGGCCATGATGGCCCCGGTGCCGTAGCTTATCAGCACGTAATCGGCGATCCAGATGGGGATGTCCTCCTTGGTGAAGGGATTGACGGCACAGGCGCCGGTGAAAACGCCCGTTTTCTCCTGCCCCAGGGCAATGCGGTCCAGTTCGGTCATGGCGCGGGTGCGGGCCTGGTAGGCCTCCACCTCCTGGCGGCGATCTTCGGTGGTGATCTGGTTTACCAGCGGGTGTTCCGGCGCCAGCACCATATAAGTGGCCCCGAAAACGGTGTCGGGGCGGGTGGTGAAGACGGTGATCTCCTTGTCCGGCGCACCGGACACCTTGAAGACGATGTCGGCCCCTTCGGACCTACCGATCCAGTTACGCTGCATGGTCTTGGTTCGCTGGGGCCAATCAATTCGGTCCAGGCCCTCAAGTAATTCTTCAGCATACCGGGTGATCTTGAAGAACCACTGCTTGAGCTCCTTCTGGATGACCGTAGTGTCGCACCGCTCGCAGTTGCCGCCCTCCTTCACCTGCTCATTGGCCAGTACCGTCCGGCAGCCGGGGCACCAGTTAACCGGAGCCTCTTCCTGCACCGCCAGGCCCTGCTCATAGAGCTTCAGGAAGATCCATTGCGTCCACTGGTAGTAGTCGGGGTGGCTGGTGTCCACGTAGTTGGACCAGTCGTACATGGCGCCGATCTCGCGCAGCTGGCGCAGCATGGTGGCGATGTTTTCGGCGGTACTCTTGGCCGGATGCACCCCGTGTTTGATGGCGTAGTTCTCGGCGGGCAGGCCAAAGGCGTCAAATCCCTGGGGATGGAAGGTGTCGTACCCCTGCAGCTTCTTGAAGCGGGTCCAGGTATCGGCCGGGCCGTAGTTGTACCAGTGGCCGATGTGCAGCCGGTTCCCCGACGGGTAGCTGTACATGGTCAGGCTGTAGAGCTTGCGCCGGGGGCAGTCCAGGTCGGGCTGGTGGTCGCCGGCTTCTTCCCAGCGGGCCTGCCACTTGGCCTCGATTTCTTTGAAGGGGTATTTAGGGATCATATTTAACATACGCACCGTGTTATCAGGAATCACTACCCGTTATTTTTTATAGGAAGCGATCTCTGTCTAATTCTTCTTCTTTCCACAACTGTAAACTTACCCATCAAGCTTACGCTTTCCATACTCAGCAATTTTAATAGGATGTCAGCTGGCTCTAATGGAGTTGCTGGATGAAGGCGAAAATATACAATTCCAGGGGGAGCGGTAAGACTTTGACGGAAAAGTAATTCCCCATAATCTCGATCAAAGGTAAGAACGATTCGTTTTTCTCGTTGGGCATGGGCAAAAACTTCTTGGTCTTTTGCTCCAGGAGTGTCTTCAACTACACTCGCTACATCATGATCAGCATCTCGCAACCATTTTATACTCGCTAACGGGAAATTCTCATTTGCCAGAAAATCCATCAAGCAGTCTCAATTGGCAGGGAAAATAAAAATTCCTCTTTCATACATTCTGCAGCAAAAGCAAAAACAGCCGTCAGGCTTTCTTTCGACAGCGTCGGATAGTTTTTTATTATCGGCTGCTCGGTCCATCCATTCGCATAGAGCCCCAATATGAATTCTACCGACAGCCGTGTCCCTTTGACCACCGGCTTGCCTGACAAGATCTCTGGGTCTGAATGAATATAGTCTCTCCACTCTATTTCAGCCATGTGTTCCTCCTATTTGAAGGGGTAGTTAGGGATCATGCTTGGTTGCTGTTTCTGGGATTAGTCATAAACGTTAATAATAAAAGAAAAATGATCGCCGCTAAATTAGCAGCTGCTGAGCAATTCGGCGAAGGGAAAAGAAGGGTGGTGAGCCAGTGAGTTAGTAGCCGGTACCGAAAAAGCCCAGAGGTTATCCCCCTGACCTTGTTTAAATCACCATGAAAGGGTTGTTGACGGCTACCCCGCTGCACTACGTTACGCGGAGCAAGCTGCCAAACCGCACCTTCACGAATATATCCATTCAGGAGCTATCGGAAAGACCCGCTAGCAAACGATCTCGTAGCCCGATTAATGTAAGTCCGACCACTTCTTTATGCCCCTCGTCATATCGCACAATGACCCCCTCCCCGATGTCTATACCTAAAGCAGCTTGAGGTTCTCCTATCGAGAGATAAAGCACATCTGCCTCTTCATCGTAATCCCAATTGATTACTCCTGGTTTTTCCAAAATCTTTAACGCTTCCATATTATTCTCCTTGCCGATGGCCGGTTGGTCAGATAAGCTGTCAGTACAAACCCGTCTTCGGAGCTGATCTCCCGATACGCCACCACTACGTTCTTACTGGTCAATGGTGTCTGGGGATAAAAACGGATAGCCAGTAATTCTCCAAAATCACCCTGTTGAATTATTTCGGGTTCCGACACTGTTTCCAGGACTCTTTCGCGTAAACTATCCATTTCCGGGTGCCGACGCATAATATGCCGCCATCTTTCTTCTGTTAAGCGAACAGGGACACCATTATGTGATCGCACAATTACCATAAAGACTATTCGAATACTCGTCTTGGTTTATGGCGCCAGAAGTTCAAAAGGTATCCTTTTTCCAACTCGCACCCCCAGACATTCCTTGATTGCCTTCTGGATATTCTCCCTCGCCTCCTGTTCGGTCTGGCCCTGGCTAACGCAGCCGGGGATGGCTGGACATTCGGCAATGAACACCCTGTCCTCATCCTGAAATATGCTAATCGTGAACTTAATATTTTCCCCCCACAAAGAAAATAGCCCAGCGGATATCCCCCGGGCCTTGCCAAAGCCACCAAGTCAGAATGCCACCCAGCTTCATATCCGCTACGCCGGACAAGCTGCTTACTGCTGACTGCCAACTGCCACTGACTTACCGTCGGGGCAGGGAGATTTGAACTCCCGACCTCTTCGTCCCGAACGAAGCGCGCTACCGGACTGCGCCATACCCCGATATGCGGGATCAATTCCCGACGGAAATTACACGCACTATAAGGCTGCGACAAGCCCCATTAAACTCACAGCAGCCACTTTATGACCAAGAATCCTCCCACCAGCAGGACCGCGAACAGAGCGGCCATCAGGTTGAAACGCCTCTCGATCAGGTCCTTGACGGGCGGGCCGAAGAAGTGGATCAGTGTGCCCACGGCGAAAAACCGCAGTCCTCGTCCCAGGATGGAGGCCGCCGTGAAGGTCCCCAGGTCGAAGCCGAACAGCCCCGAGGCGATGGTGAAGACCTTGTAGGGGATCGGCGTCAGGGCAGCCAGAAAGACGCCCCAGAAGCCGTAGGTCTCGTACTGCAGGCGGATCCATTCCATGGTCTCCTGGCCGTGGTAGAATTCCACCAGCGGCCGCCCCACCGCCTCCCAGCCAAAGTAGCCGATGCCATAGCCCAGGTAAGCGCCACTAATGGACCCGGCGGCGCAGAGCAGGGCGTACCAGAAGGCCCGTGACGGTATGGACACCGCTAGGGCGATCAGTAGCACGTCGGGTGGGACGGGAAAGAAGGACGACTCGGCGAAGGCCAGGATAAACAGGGCCGGTGCGCCGTAGGGGGTTTCCGCCCAGTGGAGCACCCAGTCGTACATGCGGCGCAGGGGATTAGCCATAGGCAGTGGCAGGTCGGGACAACATGGGGGTGAATTTAACGGCGCGGCGGACGGGGCGGCTATGACTTACTGGACTGCTAAAACTGGCAGGTCTGCATAGACGTATCAGATTCCTAACTGCTTCCTGATAAGATCGCAAAGGCTTTCTTTGATCTCAGTATGACGTGGTACAGGAGCCTGCATTCTATTCTTTGGGTTAGCATATATGTCGTGTTTTTTGCCATGACGTTTCAAGTAACAACCTGAATTGACGAGCTCCGTGATGAAATTTCCCCGCTTCACACTATATCCACAACAATATCCTTAGTTTTCGCCTCTGGGTGGTCTCTCGATTCTCCCTCCCCCATCATAAGCTGGTACGCTTCTTTGATATTTTCTTCTAATTCGTCGAGTGACTCACCCTGGCTGAATACACCAGGGACCTCCTGCAATTTTCCGACGTACCATCTCTCGTCGATCCAATATTCAAGCGTGAAGTGACGCTGCATCTAACTAACTCCTGTTTTCGATCATTAAATCGTCTCGCCTTATTTCCTGTTCGTCTATCATGCTGCAAATATACCTAATAAGTCAGTTATTTTCAAATATGTCCCGGTTTAGACGGGCGGCATCGAGCGCATCTTCTATGCGGCGATTCCTGCGGGATCGGCCCGGTTCCATATTGTAAATGTTAGTAGCGGCCTCGTCCAACAGTTCCTATGCTCCCATAACCCGCCCGAAGCTCTCCATATAGGCCTGGCGCAGCTGCTCCCGGTCAAGGTCGATGAGGTTGTTTATCTGTAGATAGCTGCTGAGGAGTGTTAGCCCGCTCCATAAAGGGAAGTTATCAGGCTAAGTAAAATCCGCAACAGGTACCGAACGCTCTATGGCCATATTGTGCCGATGTCTTTTAATGCGCTCAATCTCGTGTAATGTTTCGGCAGTGAGGTAACTCTCTCCACAATGAGAACAACTGACGACGGGGACATTCTCAATTACGAATAACTCCTCACCTTTGCCGTAACTGCGTGTTAGTTGGCGAACGCGAGCACCTTCTTTTCCACAAATATCGCAAATCATAGGTTTTCTCCTTGCTTTTACGCCAGATATAGAGTAATGATTACCAACTTGCCAGTCATACTGAATTTTGCAACTATAACAATTCGATCACCAGCGTTTGTTACTCCCTCAATCAGGTACGTCCACTCTTCTGTGAGGCGGTCTTTCTGGCGTTCGATAATTTTGCCAGCAAGGATACCACGCTCGACATCCAAAATGGACAAACCATCGGCATCCATTTCCTCTTCAGCGTGTAAGGTCATCACATACTGCCGAGTCCGGACTTTCTCCCGCATTCGTTTCAAGATGCGGTCATACATATGGCTCTCCTGACAAATAAATTGTAGTAAAATCCTACTAAACCTATATATACTACCTCCGATGACATCGTGATTGCCTAACGATTGAGCTCAGCTGCCGCTATGAAGCGCAGCGGAATAGCGGTCAGGTGCAGCGCCTTGTTAAACGGTTTCTTTCTCTTCCCTTTCTTCGCTTTGCTCTATCAACTTTTCGACCTGGCGGTTCAATGGATCCAAAGCGATGCGCCACTTCTCCGGTTTCTCCCAATCGTGATTGTAATTTATGGCCCATGAATGTAGTTCTTGAGTCCCTAGGAAGGCTCGACTTCTCAACTTGATCGGACGAAACTCTTTTGCAGGAAGAGATAGGTTAAAAGAGGTCGCAATAATAAGTTCAGATTTGTTTTCTACGCCATCCTCTATTTCAACTCCGCTCCGCACATAACCATACCAAGCAGAATAATCCTTTGATGCTGAGCAAAAATAATAGCCAACCCACGTCTCGCCGTGGCTAAGGCTACTCCCTGGATCAGGAAAGAAATCCCTCAGCTTCGTTACTAACGTTCGTTGGATTGGTGTTCCATCATCGTCGAAGCGGCGTTTAAGATGGGGTACCCAGTCCTTGAATCTTGGGATAAATGCAATTTTTTCTTTGAGAAACTCCATAAAGGAGTTCAAGATCATATGGGTTGTGGAATCGACTCGAACTGCTGCTTCACTAAAAGCTTCGAGTACATCTTCCCATGTAATTACAGTGAGGTGATCGTCACTTTTTATCTTCTCTTTTACATTAAAAAGCCTGCTTCTTGGTGCAATTACGACAACCGAATACTGAAGGCTTTCTATAGTACGAAGATTAGCAAGACCTTCTGCATATTTTTTAACGCTGCCTAGATATTTGTGAGGCTGTCCTTCCTGAAAAGCTGCATATAGTTTGTTTTCTATTCCTATCACAGAATCATCTGTTTCAATCAACAAATCTAGTCTTCCCCGACGTCCCGATGCCTTATCCTCTGTTGCGTATTGAAGTAAACACGAGAAATGTGAAGATAGGAGAACCGGACCTAATATTGAAGCATTCGATACTAAACGTATAAGAGATTCCCGAAGCTCTTGAGAACGGAGGAGTAAGACGCGTATAATTGCGGTTGCCAAGTCCTCACCCTGTAGCCCTTCAGTTTCAATGAATATATTCATTCCATGCCATACCTTTTAATTTAACATGTAATATCCGGCATTAACACCGCCTATCAATCTGTCAGCTGACGGATCAACAGCAATACCCGTCGAGCCTGGTACTGATATGCTGAATTTGGTATCTATTACCATGCTCCTCAGAAAGTATTAGACTTGGCTCATAATAATCAAGAAGTTTCCACAGCCAGCCCGCCAGTCCCTACGCCCCCATGATCCGCCCGAAGCTCTCCATATATGCCTCGCGCAGCTGCTCCCGGTCCAGGTCGATCAGGTCGCCAAATTGCAGGCGGCCGCTGCCGGTTACCCGGCCGATGGTGATGCAGGGCACCTGGTCATTCATGGCAATGCGCTGAAGGGGCAGCAGGTTCTCCTCGGACACGGTGATTATGATAGTGCTCTGGCTTTCGCCGAAGAGGATCTCGTCGTTGCGCAGGCGGCGGGTGAGGTGGATTTCGGCCCCCAGGCCGTCCGGGGCCGCCAGGAGGGCCTCTGTCAAGCACACCGCCAGCCCGCCGTCGGAAATGTCGTGGGCCGAGAGAACGATGCCCTGGCGGATACCTTCCAGGCAGGCGCCCTGGACGTGCAGCTCGGTCTCGAGATTGATCGCCGGGGGCTCGCCCGACACCAGGCCGTGCTCCATTTCCAGGTACTCACTCCCCCCCACCTCGCCGTTGATGGAGCCGAGCACCACGATAAAATCACCCTCGTCTTTAAAGCCGGGGGTGGTGACGTGTCCCAGTTCCTCGATCAGGCCCAGCATACCGATCACCGGCGTGGGATAGACGGCGCCGTCGGGGTTCTCGTTGTAGAAGCTGACGTTGCCACCGGTGACCGGGGTGTTTAACAGGCGGCAGGCCTCCCCCATCCCGGCAACGGCCTCCCGGAACTGGTAGTAGATTTCCGGGTCGTTGGGATTGCCGAAGTTCAGGCAATTGGTAATGGCTACCGGCTGAGCACCGGCGCAGACCACATTCCGGGCCGCCTCGGCCACGGCAATCTTGCCCCCCGTGTTAGGATTCAGCCAGGTATAACGACCGTTGCCGTCGGTGGAAAGGGCCAGGGCCTTATTGGTGCCCTTGACCCGTATAACGGCGGCATCGGCTCCCGGGCCTACCGCCGTGTTGGTGCGGACGGTGCTGTCATACTGCTCGAAGACGAAGCCTTTGTGGGCGATATTGGGCCGCGCCAGGAGCTGCAGCATGGTGGCATTATAATCCTTCGGTTCGGGCAGGGCGTTCAGGTCGAGGCAATTGGCCTCCTCCAGGTAGGCCGGCTTGCGGGCGGGCATGGTATACTGGGGTGCACCGCCGCCCAGGACCAGCTCGGAGCAGGGTACTTCCGCCACCCTTTCACCGCCCGAAAAGACCTCCATGTTGCCGGTGTCGGTAACCTCGCCGATGGGGGTACAGTCCAGGTCCCAGTGCTCGAATATCTCCTCAAG
>SDBV01009966.1_pt1 | contig 12531 bp, 5 predicted proteins | sample 2277081 | NCBI WGS metagenome assembly SDBV01 (sample SAMN10402039, study PRJNA504765) | marine sediment metagenome | isolation source: marine sediment core GS10_PC15, 223 cmbsf | place: Arctic Ocean: Southern Knipovich Ridge | collected 2010 | reverse complement strand
TGCTAGCACCTCCGGGTCCACGGCACATTTGCGCTCCGGCTGAATTTGCCCGGAACCCTCGGCTTTCTTCGGGAAAAACCACTGGATTTGGTGCGAAACACGAAAAAAACGCAACGGCATAGGAGTTGACCCCATTTCCTTCGAAGGTAAGGCCGGCCCCGGAAACGCACATAAACGGTTCCTGACACCTTTTCTCACCGGCGTTGCCGATAAGCCCGGGCTTCTTTCAGAAAGGCCTCGAATACGGCCGTTTGCGGGGGCGGGAGTTCCGGATGCCATTGGACGCCGACCGCGAAACTCCGGTGGGGTAACTCGATCGCTTCCACTACGCCGTCCGGCGCGGTGGCCGTCACTTGAAGTCCGTCGCCGAGCCGGCCGACCGCCTGGCCGTGAAACGAGCTTACCTCCCGCCGGCCGGCGCCCAACATCCCTGCCAATTTCGACTCGGCGGCGATCTCCACGCTGTGGGCTTCCATGCTGCCGAGGCTCAGGCCGTGAACTTCGGCCAGCTCCGGCCGTTGGCGCAGATTGCAGAGGGTGCCTCCCTGCGACACGTTGAGAATCTGGATACCTCGGCAGATGCCCAGAATCGGCATATCGCGTCGCAGCGCACCTCGGATCAGTGCCAGCTCGAAGTCGTCGCGTTGGCGGTCCACCAGTTCCGCGGTTCCGGGCGCGGCTGCGTAGAGCTGTGGATCGACGTCCCCACCCCCGGCCAACAGGAGTGCATCGATACGGTCCAGAATCTCATCCGCGTTCTCGTCGCCGGGCCAAAGCTTACGGGTTTTCCCCCCGGCGCGGGTCAGGGCGATCTCGTAGCTCTTGGTGGTGATCCCGGCCCTGGCGTGCCAGGCCGTGTCGCACGAGACGCCGATCACGGGGGCATCGCGGGGCAGCGACCGTTGCCAGATCTTCAACGCGACCACACCCGCGGCCACGAACAACAGACACACCAGCACCGCGCGGACCAGCAGCTTTCGCCACCTTCTTGGCCTGGTGCGAATGGGCTTCTGTGGTGGTTGTGCTTTCATGCTCGGGTCTTGCCGCGTCGCGTTGCGACCCGGCTATGCGGCTAGACGGGTAGGGTCGCGTCAGTAGCCAATTGCGCAGCCGTCCTTGCGGGGATCGGAGCCTCCAAAATAGCGGACAGGTTGTTCTTCGCGCCAGATGCCCTGATAGCCACCCCACACACCCACGCCGCTGTTGATCCTGTGTCCCATCTGTGCCAGTTTGTCTCTGACGGAATCGGGGACGTGGCGTTCGAGGCCCACGCTGCCGCCGTCGACCATCTTGCCTCCGGTGGGCGTGGAACTCTCGAAATGCACGGCCCGGGGTTGCTCGCCGGCCTGCTGCACCGACATGCCGAAATCCAACAGGTTCATCAGCACCTGGGCGTGTCCCTGCGGCTGGACGTCGCCGCCCATCACCCCGAACGAGAAGACGGGACTGCCGCCCTTGGTCACAAAGGCGGGAATGATGGTGTGGAACGGCCGCTTGTGCGGCTCCAGCTTGTTGAGGTGGCTTGGGTCGAGCGAGAAGAGCTTTCCGCGGTTCTGGAGGCAGAATCCCAGCCCGTCGGGCACCTGACGCGATCCCCACTGATAGTAAATGCTCTGAATCAGCGACACCATGTTGCCCTCCTTGTCGGCCGCGGTCAGATAGACGGTGTCGGAACCGCCGCGGAGTCTTCCCGGGGCGACCTTCCGGGCGGCCCGGCGGGGATCGATCAGTTTGGCCCGTTGCCGGGCGTAGTCTTTCGAGATCAGTTGCTGAAGCGGGACCCGGGCGAAATCCATGTCGGCGTAATAGACGGCGCGATCCTCGAAGGCCAGCTTCTTTGCCTCGATGAACAAGTGCAGTTGTTCGGCCGAATTAGGCCCCAGAGAGCCGATATCGAAACCCTCGAGCATGTTCAGGATCTGCAAAGCGGCGATTCCCTGGCCGTTAGGCGGAAGCTCCCAGACGTCGTAGCCGCGATAGGAGGCACTGACCGGGTCGATCCAGTCGGCCCGGTGGTCGCGAAAATCTCGCAGCGAGAATCGGCCGCCTTGGGCCCGCGAGAACTTGACGATCCGCTCGGCGATTTCTCCCCGGTAAAAGGCATCCGCGCCGCCGCGGGCGATGATCTCGAAGAACCGGGCCAGTTGCGGGCTTTTGAAAGTGTCGCCGAAACGTACCGGTTTGCCGTCGGGCATGAAGGCCGCCGCCAGCGTGCGGTCTTTCCGCGGGTCGATGGACCAGGTCCGCGCAATCACCGGCGAGACCGGAAAGCCGTGTCGGGCGTAAGAAATCGGCGCCTGCAGGAGCCGGGAGAGGTCGAACTTTCCGAACCGCTCCAGCAGCGCTTCCCAGCCGCTTACACAACCCGGCACGCTCCAAGACAACGGGCTGTCGGCGGGAATCTGGCCCCACCCCTGCGCCCGGGCGTCTTTCAGAGACCAGTCGTAGGGCGAGCGTCCGCTGGCGTTCAGCCCGAAGAGCTTCTTCTGCTTCTCGCTCCAGACGATGGCGAACAGGTCTCCGCCGGGGCCGCACATCATGGGCTCGACCAGGCTGAGCATGGCGTTGGCGCAGACGGCGGCGTCGACGGCTGTTCCGCCGGCCTCGAGAATATCGACCCCGGCCATGGCCGCCAGGGGTTGGCTGGCACAGACCATGCCGTTGGGGGCGATCACCGTGGAACGGTTCTGATTTCTGTTGGCCAGCAACCGGCGATCGAGGCCGGCTCGGCCGGCAGCCCGGACAGAACGTCGTGCGTCCTCGCCTTGGCCCCGCACCGAATCTGATCCCCACAACAGAGAGGCACAGGTACCGCTGCCTAGTTTCAAGAAAGCGCGCCGTTTCATGGTTGGTCCTCCGAATTGATTCTCGCGTCGACAGGAGAATCATTGTGGGCCAGCCGAACGAGGATGTCAAGAAATGGGGCGTGAGAGCCAGCCAGCAGGCCGTTGAACAAGTAGGGTGGGCAGAAGTAGGGTGGGCACTGCCCACCAAATCACAAGTGGACGGCGTCAAGCGGTTTTTGGTGGGCAGTGCCCACCCTACGAGCACAGAAGAAGCTGGGCACTTTGCGCCCGAGTGTTCCGATTATCGCCCAGTCTTCCGGCTGCGGTTGGTTTTCCGGTCCGGCTGACCCTGCCTGGCGTAGGGGTGGTACCTAATGTTCTGGCCCGGCGGGCTCCGATGAATTCCGGGCGGCCGGATGCGCGCATTGCCCGCTGTACTCGGGGCTTCACCGTTGGAAATATCGTTACACGATGAGCAACGTGGATCGGGTACTGGCGGCGGTGCTGGTCGGCCTTCTTGCGCTCCCCTGCGGGGCCTGTAGCCGGTCCTGGCAGTTTGCCCGAGCCGAGAGCCCGAGTTCCGCCGGCCCCGCGGCCGTGGTGCCGCCGTACGTTTCGCCTTACGTGGCGCCCGATGTGCCCCAGCCGGGTGAGTGGCCCCAGCCGTGGGAACGGCCCCAGGCTTCAGTTGCGTCTTATGACTCGTTTTCGCGCCTTCCACCGGCTGCCGTGGCCGGTGGCGCGGACCCGGGGCCCGTGTTTCAGCCTCCGCAAGGTCCGGCCTTCGAGCCGGCCGTCCTGGCTGGACCCGATGCCTCGTTTGCTCCTGAGGGCTTTGGCGCACGTCTGCGGTCGGACTTTCGGGAGGGGTTGTACCGTATCGGGAGCGATCACCGGAACTACTATAGCTGGGGCACGATGCGCGACCTCTGGTTGGGCGTGGGGGGCGGGGCCGTGCTGGCGCACACCTCGCTGGACGTGGACTTTCAGGACTGGTACCAGCGCGACGTGCGCAGCTCCGGTACCGACGACTTCGCCACCTTTTGGAAGACCTTCGGCGAAGGGCGGATCTTCATCCCGGCCTATGTGGGATTGGCGCTGGTCGGTGGGATGTTCCAGGACCGCCCGCTGATAGGCGAGGTGGGTGAGTTTTCCGACCGGGTTACCCGCGGTTACCTGGTCGGCACGCCGCCGATGGTCTTGATGCAGTATCTGCTGGGGTCCTCCCGGCCCGGCGAGCGCGGCGTCGGCTCGCAATGGAAACCGTTCGACGACAGCAACGGGGTCAGCGGGCACGCTTTCGTCGGCGCGGTCCCCTTCATCACGGCCGCCAAGATGGTCGAAAACCCCTGGATGAAGGCCACCCTCTACACCTGTTCCACCTTCACGGCCTGGTCGCGGATCAACGACGACGCCCATTATCTGTCGCAGGCCGGCCTGGGATGGTGGATGGCGTATCTGGCCTGCCGGGCGGTCGATGCTACCGAACTCGAACAGCGGTACGTCACGTTCACACCCCTGGTCACGCCGGGCGTGACGGGGGTGGGAATGGTGATTCAGCGGTAGGGCATGGATGCCAAGCCGCCGTCAATAGACAACCTTGTACTTTCGGCTATCAGCCAACTCGAGAATGCGGACTGGCCCCGGGGCAAGTCCCGCTTGCGGTCCTAGTCCTCCACCTTCAGCTTGATCTCGTCCGAGTTGGCCTTCAGCTCCGGTGCGTACATTGCCCAGGCCCGGGTGGGCAACGCGCTGAACTTGCCGGGGATCTCCGCCCGCACGCGGTAGGCCACGCTGTGCTTGCCGCGGGCCAGGCGGCGGACAAAGAAGACCACGCGGTTGTCGCGGAACTCCATGTACGCGCCCAGCGTGTTGCCGTTGTAGCCGCTGCGCAGATCGACCGGCTCGAAGCCCGCCGGTTTCATATCCTCGAAGACCAGGTACTCGTAGTCGTTCTTGCTGTCGATCTCCAGCTCGATCTCGCACAGCTCGCCACTGGTCAGGCTGGCCAGGTTGGGCAGCTCCTCCCTCTCGTACTTCTCCACCCTCTGGTCGACGACCTGGCCGCGCGAGCCGGCCGCCTTGACGGTCTTCTCGACCTTCTTCAGCCGGTAATACTTGCGGTTGACCTTGATCTCCAGGCCGGCCTTGGTGATGAAGTCCTCCAGGGTGAAGTTGGTCAGGTAGCCGTTGAAATAGAGCGGCCCGGTGCCCTGCTTCCTCAGTTCGATCTGGTGCTCTCCGGGCTCGACCTGCTCGCCGGTGAGCACGAACTTGTTGTCGAACAGGAACAGGTTCTTGGCCGTAATCTCGACCGTCTTCTGCCGCTTGCCGTCGTACCAGATCTCGACGGTCATCTCCGGCTTGTCCTCGCCGCTGGCCCGGATGAAGTCGGCCATGGCCTCGATCACCAGCGAGGTGTCGCGGGTGGAGTTCCAGTAGGTGGCGTGCTTGCGGTTGTTCAACAGGTACTTGACCAGCCGCGGGGCAATCTCTCCCTTGGGATCGGTCTTGGCCAGCAGCTTGAGGTAGTAGGCGTGGGCCTCGTACTCGCTGCCGTACCAGTGCCACCAATAGCCGCCGGGCAGATTCAGCCAGGCGGTCTGGTTCTCGTCGTCCTGCTGGAGGTACTGGCCGATGTTGCGGATCACCATGGCCAGCTTCTCTTTTTCGGCCTGCTTGTGCAGCGCCATCCCGTACATGGCCATGCCGTAGACGGCCAGCTTGGTGCGGTCGCGGTAGAGGAAATCGAGCATCTGCGGGTTCTTCACGTCCGCGTCGACCAGCACCATGTAGACCAGGGCGTCGACGTTGTCGGCCTGGTTCTTCCAGGGTTTTTTCTTGGGTTTCGCCAAGGCGTTGTTGAGCCGCTTGACCTGCTCGTCCTGGTAGCGCTTCAGCCAGGCCACGCCACGCTCGAGCATGCCGGGCACCAGGGCCACGTCGTTGTGGCTGGCGATTTGCAGGCCGTGGACCACCGTGGCCGTGGTGTGCGGCGAACTCCGCTCGCCCCAGCCGGAGAACCAGCCCCAGCCGCCGTCGGAGAGCTGCATCTCGGTAAGCCGCTGCACCCCCTCCTTGACCATGCGGCGGACCTCTGCCTCGTCGAAGACCGGGTTACGCTCGTAGCGCTGCCACCCCTTGGCCCGATCGGCGTCGTCGCCGATCTCCTGGGCGTTGAGGTTGGTCCGCTTGTTCTTGATCTCCTCCAGGTTCAGGCCCATGTCCAGGAGGATCTTCTGCGTGACCACCGTGGGCAGGAAGCGGTTGAGCGTCTGCTCGGTGCAGCCGTAGGGATAATCGACCATGTAGGGCAGGGCGTCGACCATGGCTCCGGCCAGCGTGGGCGAGTAGCGGACCTCCAGCCGCGACTGAGCGGGCCGCCGTTGGGCCGGCACCTTGACGGTGAACTTGCCGCTGCTGTCCTTGGGCCGGATCGCCCCGGAGTAGGAGTCCATCTTGAGCATCCCGTGGATATGGCACGGGAAGGTCATCTCCATGGCGTCGGATTCTTCGTCGGTCAGGGCCTTCATCCGCACCACCGCCTGGCCCTCGTCGAGGACCTTCACCCGCCAGTCGATCCGGGCCTCGCCTTCGGGCTCAATCTCGGCGGTCTGGGTGAGCTTGCCGGCGTCGATCGGCTCGAGCGTATCCCCCTCCAACTCCAGTACGACCTGCACCGACTTCTTGCTCTTGAGATAGTTGTGGACGTTGGCCGAGAGCACGACCTCGTCCGACTGGACGAAGAACCGCGGGGCCTGTAGCCGCACGATCAGGTCCTTGCGGGTGACCACGTCGGTCACCCCCTCGCCGACCTTGGTGCCGTGGCCCATCCCCCAGACCTTGATCCGCCAGGTGGTCAGATTCTCGGGCATCTCGAGCTCGACCTCGGCGGTGCCGTCTTTTTTGGTTTCCAGCGCGCCGACCCAGAGGGCCGTGTCGGCGAACTTCTTGCGGACGGTGGGCTGGACCATTTCCGCGCCGCTGCCGTTTGCAGGGTCCGGCGGCGGGGCCGCTGGGAGAGCTCCTGCGCCTTTTGCCATGGGTGCCGCAGGGGACATCATCTCTGCGTTTTCGGTCACCATGCCGCGGGCTCCCATTCCCATGCCTCCCATGCCCATGCCTGGGCCGGCCCCAAAGGCCATGTTGCGTCCGCTGCTGCTCCATTGCATGGCCCGTTGGCCGCGCTGCTGAAGCAGACCGTTCATTTCTTCGGCCACCGTGGCCCCGAACACGCCGATGTTGCCCATCCCCCGGGCGCCCTTGGGCACCAGGTTGCCGAAGTAGCGGCTGAGGTTGGTCTCGGTCCGCGGGTTGTGGCGGCGGCGCCACTTCCAGAAGAACTCCCTGATCTCCCGCACGTTCGAGCCGCCGGAGATATACTCGACCGACTTGTCGTAGATGGCCACCACCGTGGAACCGGCGAACGGCTCGCCCGAGAAGTCGGTCAGACGGATCTGCACCTTGGCCTTCTCGCCGGGCTTGTAGGCCTCGGAAGAGGGTTTAAGCTCCACGTTCAACACTCGTTTCTCCGGCGGGACGACGATCTCCTTCATCTCGGTGTGTACTCTCCCGTCGGCGATGGTCACCGCCTCGACGAAGAAGTTGGGCATGTCCTTCGTCACCACGCCGATCTCCCGCACGGTACTCTTGCCGTCGAGGCGGATTACCGTCGGTTTGAGATACACCCCGTTGGACGGGCGGGTAAACAGCAGCACGGTCCCCCCCACCCGATCGGTGTTGATCTGCAGCTTGACCTTCTCTCCGGGCTTGTACTCGCGCTTGTCGGGGATCAACTCGAGATTGTTGAAGCGGAACTGGGAGCCGTCGAAGCCCTCGCCGATGATGGTGAAGACGTAACCGCCTTCGATGGTGTGCTCCTTGGCGTCGGTGAGCTTGTAGGAGAGGCGGTACTGGCCGGCCCGGGAGGCCTTGAGCTTGATCGCGGCCACGCCCTCCACGTTGGTGTCGAGCTTGCGGCTGCCCACGGCGGTCTCCACCGGCTGGCCGTCCTTGTAGCTTACCCGCAGCAGGGTCACCGTCCCCTTGCCCTCGACCGGCTTGCCGTCGAGGGTTCGGGCGGAGTAGTGCGATTGGATCGTATCGCCCACGCGATAGTAGCCGCGCTGAACCCAGGCGTAGACCTTGAACGGCTTCCGGGCCACCAGCACCTCGCCGGTGCCCACGATGGTCCGCCGCGACCGGTCGACCACCTCGGCGGTGATCGAGTAGCGGTGGTCCTGGTCGCCGTGGATGGCCTTGGCCACGGCGGTATCGATCTCGATCTTGACGGTTCCGTCCGGCCCGATCTCGACCTCGCGGTCGGCGACCACCTCGGGCGGCCCCTGGCTCACGGGCCACCAGAAGGGAACCGGCCGCCGACAGCCCCACGACTTCCAGCCCGGGTACCAGGGGTAGTCGTAAGCGTACCACCAATAGCCCGGCCCGTAGAACCAATCCCAGGGCCCGATCGGGTACCACTGCTTGGCAACGCTGCTGCGCATGATCTTGTACTTGACCTTGGCCTCGGTTACCGGCGAGCCGAAGTAGTACTTGGCGGTGACGGTGGCGGTGATCTTCTCGCCCAGCATCACCGGCTCCTTGGGGGCGTCGACGGTGACCTCGAACTCGGGCTTCTTGTATTCCTCCACGCGGAAGCTGCCACTGCCGTAGCTCCGGGTCATCTGCCGTTTGCCCACGTCGGGCTTGCGGACTCCCAGGGGGCCGCCCCGAACGATCGGTGCGGCGCCGCGGCGGGCCGCGGGTGCCGGCGCCGGACCGCCAAGCTCGCCGACCCTCATCTGGTAGACGCCCAACGGGGCGTCGGCCGGCAGCTCCAACGTGCCCTCGATACCCCCGTAGGCGTCGGCCGTCAGCTCTTCCTGCACGATCCGCTCGCCCTTGGGGTTGCGGATCTCGATGCCGATCTTCTTGCCTGCAAACTGCGACTCGTCTGCCTTGTCGTACTGGGCGTGGCGGACCCAGAACTTGAAGTGCACCGTCTGCTTGGGCCGGTAGACCGGGCGATCGGTGATGGAGAACGCCTTGACGGCTTTGTACTGGGCGTCGTGGTGGCGGGGGTACCAGACGCCGGTGAAGCCGAGATAGGCCAGCCGGCCCTGGCCCGTGGTGGCCGTGATGATCCACTGAAAGTTGTTCGGCTGTTGCGACTTGTCGGGGATCACCTGGCCGTCGGCGTCGGTGAACTCGGCAAACTGCTTAGTCAGCACCACGTACTTCCTCGGCTGCTTGCGCGGATCGGGACGCACCTGGCGGTAGCCGAAGAACTCGACGTTGGCCTTGGCTATGGGTTTGCCGCTTACCGCGTCGGCCACGAAGTAATAGGTCTTCCCATCCAGCGGCTTCTTGATGATCGACGTGTCGCTGAGCCAGATGATCACGTGGCTGGTGTTGCCGCCGGCCATCTTGGCCGTGAGGAAATAGGCGCCGGGTCTCTGCAACGGCGTGGTCACCGTGACCCGCTTGTCGAAATGGCCCTGGCGCGGATTGACCACCATCTTCCACTTGGCAACCTGGTCGCCCAGATATTCCTGCTGGTTCTCCTGCACCAGCCGGTAACCGATGTTGCTGACGTCGACCTTCCTGCGGCGGTCGAGTTGTGCCGGGCTCGATTTCAGGTAGGCCTTGACGTCGCCCAGCAGCTTCTTGACCTTGATTTCCCGGGCCGTGAATTCCAGCGACGTTCCGTTGCGGAAGCGGTACTCGATGGTGGCCCCTTTGCCGGCCGGCTGCGACATGATCGACTCGAAGCGGCCCCAATTATCGACGATCTGGTCCAGCCGGGCCTGCCAGTTCTTTCGCTGGTTGGGGGTTCCGCGATATTCCTTCAGCAACCGCTTCCAGTAGTCGGCCGCTATTGGGTACTGCCGCCGGTTCTCGAAGATCTGGGCCAACTGCTGTAATGACGTGTCGCCGTAGCCGGTCTTCGGCTCCTCGGCGATCTGATAGTAGATCTTGATGAAGTTGAACTCGTCGGGCAACTCGAACCGTTTCACTCCGGTGGCCAGCCGGGCGATGGTTTCGTTTTCTTTCAGCGTGTGCAAGGCGTAGGTGCCGCTCTCGTCCTGCTCAGTGTCGTCAGAGTGCATCCGCCCGAAACGCCAGCCGAAATGGGCCATGGTCTGCACGCCGAACTGGTTGAAAAGGAAATCGGCGAACTGCCGGCGTACCGAGTTCTTGCTGCCCGGGTTGAACTCGATCGCCTGCTCCAGGCACCACCGCCAGCGCTGGCCGTCGGTCTGGGCTTGCTCGAACGACTTGGGCGTGTGGTGATAGACCGGCTTGCCCTCTTCGTCGACCGGGGCCCCTGCGGACTGCCGGTAGGATCCCCAGCCGGGATCGTAGTCGGGCAGTTCGCCAATGTCGGTGAGGTACTGCAATCGCCAGGCATCGTTCCAGCCACGGTTGTTCAGCATGATCTGCGCCAACGAGAGCAGGAAGCTGCCCACTTCGGCGTGGGCCTCGCCCTGTTTGGCCAGGGGCAGGGCTTGGACCATCAGTTGCAGGGCTCGTACGCGGTCGCGCTCGGTGGCGTGGACTACCTTTCCGCCCTGTGCTCCCCGCTTGCGTCCGCGGCGGAACTCGCCGGCCACGATGTAGCCCACGTGCTCGATTCTCATGTAGTTTTCGGCCGTCGCCCGGAGCAATCGCCAGTTGCCCTGCTGGACCTCGATCACCGCCTCGCGGAAGGCGTCGATTTCATTGACCCGATTGAGCCGCTGGAGGCAATACGTGGCGCGGTCCAGGTAGTGGCCCACGCGGCGGGGATCGGCCTGGGGGTTCAAGGCAAGTTTGCGGTAGCCTTCATAGGCGTCCTTGTAATTGCCCTGTTTTTCGATCTTGGCCAATTGTTCCGCGCCGAGTATGGCGGCCGGATTGTTCTCCTGGGCCGCAACGGCAAACACACAAAGCACGATGCCGGCCAGCATCGCGCAACAGAGCGGTCGGGTGATTTTCATTATTCGGTCTCCTGGATCGGTTCCAAGCCTCGCGTGCTTGATGTCTTCGGGCGGAACGTCACCGCCCGCTCTGCCACGCCAAATCGCGAGCAGCGACGCGGAGTTGTTTTTCTCCATCCGCGCGATTTCAGCTCGTCTCCGATGACGGTCGTGCCAATTTCGTCCTCGTGCATGGCAGATGTACTTATTTCTCTGCGTCTCCGCGCCTCTGCGCGCTGTCCTTAGAAGTGGTCAACGGTCACCAATTCAAGGCTCCGAGGAATCGGCGTTTCTCCCAGAGGAGGTTCGCGCCGAACCATCCGTTGCGGCCCCCCTACTCCGAGCATACCTCCCTGAGACTTGTGGCGCCGCGTGGAGGCACGCTGAGCCCGGTTGGAGACGCAGCGCTCAATAGAGAGACGTTCGCCGGCCCCATAAAGTTCCATGGCAGAGGATAACTCACACCGGCGACAATTTCGACCCCCCGGATTATGGCCGCGGGCGGAAACATGGGATCAGCGGGCGGAGAAGCCGGGGTGGCTTGATGACCCACCGTTGGGAGGCTGGGCGAACATCCGTTGACACGGCCGGCAGGGGGGATAAAATACTGGGTTTCCCCGTTCGGGACGTCCCGTGCGGGGGTTGTTGTTTTTTGCCCAGTTGCCTCCCCGAGGCGGTTCCGGGAGACGATCCCCTTGGAAGAAGCCATCCAAAAGGCCGACGTGCTGATCGAGGCGCTGCCGTGGATCCGCCGGTTCCGGGGGAAGATTACGGTGATCAAGCTGGGCGGCAGCGTGATGGAAGATCCCCGGGCGATGGCCGATCTGCTGCTGGACGTGGTCTTCATGGAGAGCGTGGGGATGCGGCCGGTGGTGGTCCACGGCGGCGGAGCGGCAATCAGCCGTGCCGTGTCCCAGGCCGGGCTGCAGACGCGGTTCGTCCACGGGCGGAGATACACGGACGATGCCACCCTCGAGATCGTTGAGCGGGTCCTGGCCGGGGAGGTCAACCGGCAGTTGGCCCGGCAGATTGGCGAGCTGGACGGCCGGGCCGAACCGCTGAACTTCAGCACGACCAACGTGTTGTTCGGAAAGCGGATCAGCCTGCCGGGCGACGGCGGGGAGCCAATCGACCTGGGCCACGTGGGAGAGGTTACGCGGGTAGACGGTGCCAGGATCGAGGATCTCTGCCACAGGGAAATTGTCCCGGTGATCCCCTCGATGTGCCTCGGCCAACAGGGCGAAAAACTCAACGTCAATGCCGACACGGCCGCCACGGCGGTTGCCCGGGCCCTTCGGGCCGAGAAACTGGTTTTCTTGAGCGACGTCAACGGCGTGCGCCGCGACAAAGACGACCCCGACTCCTTGGTACACTCGCTCAACGCCGCCGAGGCCCGAGAGATGATCGATCGGGGGATGGTCGAGTCGGGCATGATTCCCAAGGTGCAGGCGTGCCTGGAAACGCTCCAGTGTGGGGTGAGCAAGATCCACATTATCGACGGGCGACTGCGGCATTCCTTGCTGCTGGAGGTTTACACCAGCAAGGGCGTGGGTACGGAGATTGTGGAAGAGAGTGGGTAGTAGGGAATGATGAATGATGAATGATGAATGATGAATGATGAATGATGAATGCAGAATGAACTGAGAAGAGGACGCAGACAGATACTTCATCATTCATCATTCATCATTCATCATTCATCATTCATCATTCATCATTCATCATTCATCATTCATCATTCATCATTCATCATTCATCATTCATCATTCATCATTCATCATTCATCATTC
>SDBV01009965.1_pt1 | contig 12533 bp, 21 predicted proteins | sample 2277081 | NCBI WGS metagenome assembly SDBV01 (sample SAMN10402039, study PRJNA504765) | marine sediment metagenome | isolation source: marine sediment core GS10_PC15, 223 cmbsf | place: Arctic Ocean: Southern Knipovich Ridge | collected 2010 | reverse complement strand
ATAAAATGGGAATATTGTCATGCCGGGTGAGTAGATGGTTGTGGAAGCGGCGCACATCCCGCTTGACCTGCTCGAACGCCTCGGGCCGTTGGGCTTTGTCTTGGACCACCCGGCTTCGGACGATTTTATCCTCGAGGTCATCATCGCCGACGAGGGCCCCCTCGAAACGAACGGCCAGTTCATCGGCACAGATCCGGTTCGCCTGCCCGATGCAATCCGTCCACAAAATCCCTAAAAACGTGCTCTCCATATGGGTCAGGTTTTTATCATGATACCCGACCGTCCGATCATATCCCAAATCCTCGAGTTTCATGCCGCCTCCTTCTCCATCCGGAAAATCTCTGCCTGCAGTCTGGCGGAAATGCACTCTGACGTCAGCAACATCGCCTTTAACTGCTTGGTACTAAGGCTATCCGAACCGCTGCTTTCAGAATGCAGATCGTTCACCATTGTCGCCAACCGGTTAAAATTGTTCTTTTGTTTTGCCATACACACCTCCTTTAATCGCTCAGCCACGCCACGGCCGCGTCATACGCCTCTTCAAACCCGGCCCCCATGCGACGATACAGATCCCGCTGCAGATCTTTCGGCAGCCGCTTCCAGCAACTCCAGCAGACCGCGGCTCTCGGTCGTTTGTACTTCTGGCACCAGCATTCGTCGCCTTTAAGTACATCCAGATAGAACTTTTTATCATCGACTTTATCGTGAGCTCTCATAATTCCCTACCTGTTTTTCCGTCTCGATGCCTTAACCATCCGACGCCGGCTTAACTTCGCCCTGTCACGCTTTTTGCGGCACCCTTTTATTGGGGAATACGGTTTTCTTATGCGTTCTGAAATAGGCCTTTCCGGATCCCGGTTCATGAGGTCCATTGTATCCGCCATTGCCAACAACGTTTCAGCTAAGCTCATATAAAATCCCCTGCTACATCCCCGGCGTAAGTACGGTGACCGCCAAATTCCGGGTCGTGTCCACTTTAATAACCAGATCTCGCTTATGATTCCAATAAATCGCCAGCATCCGAAACGGATTGTCGTCAAGTGTGCGAAAATTCTTGCAGTCCTGTATCCGACGCGACTGCTGAATAATCTGCGTCACCTTTTTTTTTGACGGAACTCCCCCCACCCGTTTCGACCACTGCTCCTCAAAATGCCGCGTAAAACCAATCAAATTATTCATCCCTTTTCCCCCTGACCCCTGTCGGAGTGAAACGAAGATCCCGCCAAAGGCGGGGACACCTGGCACCTGACACCCGACACCTGCCCTTTTCCCTGCTTTTTCTGCCGATACGCCAAGGCCGCCACGATTTTTTGTAATCTTTTAGCATCGCAAAACTCCACCAGATCGATCTTAAACATCCGCTTAGAAATCCCGTCCGCGTAACTCCACCCAAGATCCATATCCAGCAACTGGGCGTTGATCTTGGACATGAGACGGTTTTTAGTACTAGGCGATTGCGGATCAAATCGGCCCCGGGTCCGCTTTTGACCCGGCTTTGATTTAAAACCCATTTTTTCAAAATGAGCCATCACCCTGGTAAAAGAGGCTGCAGTCAACTCAACAGACGAGGACGCCCCCACCCTGGAAAGCACCGCCCGGTACTCAACATCCGTCATCGCCAATTGCTGTTTGGCAATGTGGATGACCGCTTTTTTTTTATTGTCGATCGACATGTCAATTTGTCTCAAACAGGAGCCGCTGTCCGGGCAATACCCCCCCCTTGTGCAAAAAGATCCCCAGGATCAATCCGCCTCACCGTCGCCACATGGGCCGTTGATCCCAGCCATTTCGAAAGCGGCACCGATACACTGCCCGTGCAGCTGGGGCACCGCCGGTCCCGCGATGTCCGCATGTCAAATACTTCTTCACACTCCACACAAACCCATATATCACCAATTTTAGCCATGTTATTTCCCCTTTTCGATCAACTTAGCCAGCATCCCCACCACACCCTCGGCCTGTTTTTTGGCCTCCCGCAGACCCCGCAGATACGCCGCCTTATCATCGTTTTTCGGCATGTCCACCGGGTCGTGGATCAAAGAAAAGGTGCGGTTTTTGTTTTTTCGAAGCACGCCGTTTTTAACCATGAGCTGCAACCACTGCTGCACATACCCCCGGGCCGCCCCGGAGATCTCCATGAGACTCTCCACCGAGACCGTCCGTCGCACGCGCAGTGATTTCCACATCACCTGCTGCAGCTGCGGCCGCTCCTTTTTCTTCCCGATATATATATAAACCCCGGGCCGGACTTTTTTAATCTCCCCGGCTTTGCAAAAATCCCGCATCGTCGCATAGAGCGGCCGCTTCTCATGGCCGTAAACCATGTCCAGCCCATCCGCTATATCTAAGATCGCGACCTCATTGCCGCCCCGGCCCATATGCGACATCATCAATCTGACCTTATTGGCAAAACTGTTCGTCTGTTTCATCCCATCAATTCCCGGAAAGCCCGAATTTCAAAGCATCTCTCGCCATTTTGACCGTAACCTCAGTACTGTTTTTTTCCGAATTCACGATCTGCACCAGGGCCAGCACCGCCCGTTTGACGATCCTGAAATTGCCGTGTTTAATTCTGGACGGAACGCCCCCCTTTTCAAACACAGCCGCAACATCAGCGCTGATGACAAGCCCCGTGGTCTCCTTGATATAAAAGATGATATCGCTGGTCGCCACCGGCTCAAAGTGCAAATGCTGATACGTCCGGGACCAGACACGCCGGTTCTGCTGCATAAAAGAAACCAGTTCATCTTCACCGATCAGTATAAACGGCGCGCCGGTCATGTTGGTCAGATCGCGACAGATCTCTAAAAACCCCCGCGGCATCCGCTCGATTTCATCGATAAACACCGGCCGGGGATCTGTGGTCAGTTTCTCCACGATTTGGGTAAACACCGCCCCTTTGCGCCGCTGGGCCGCGGTCACTCTCAATTCGTTGGCCAGGTCCCACAAAAACTCCAGCTCACTCGTCCGCCAGATGTACTTGGTTTTGACGTAAGTGCTCTCGTCATGGTTGCTGTGCCACCACTCGGTGGTGCGGCTTTTGCCCCGGCCCGCCTCACTCCAAACCATCCCGAAGCGGCCTTCCCCTTCGGCCATCTTTAAGCTTTCCATCATAACTTCAAAATTGCGCACATTTTTCGTCCGCACAAACGCTGGCGTGTACTTAACCGGTTTCATAGTTGCCTCCCTTTTCAGATAGTCTATCCTATCGTTGAAATGGATTGTTGAGCGCGTTAATCGGTTTTGCCAAGCCGGTGAGCGCGTCGGTCAGCTGGTTTAGTGTATCCTCCGGCACATCCGCCGGCACCGCGCCGGTTTTCAAAATATCCTTCGCAAGTTTGTCGATCCGCCGGATCACCGATCGCCAGAACGCCTCCGGGCCCATAGACCCGCGGGTCGCTTTACTTTTGCCTGGATTTTCAGGCAAATCTGTGTAATACCAATCCTCCAGCGTCTTTGCCGGGATACCACTTTCAACCGAAAGCACCCGAATCGCCGCTTTTTTGCTCAACCCGGATTTTTCCACTTTGTGATTCACCTGCGTGCACGCTTGTATTTTGCATTGATCCGTCCAGGCCATGTTGCCTCCTTTATTTTATGAGTAGGTCAGCGATCTCTGCTTCTATCTCATCGGTTTTTTGTTTTAGCGCATCGATCTTTCCATTTAGCTCGTCGAAGGCTTTGGCGAAGACTATTATGACGGAGTTAATATACTGACTGTCACTAGTCTTTGTGGTAAATGCTTCAAATGCCTGGTTTAGGTATTTCTCAGCCATGTTTCACACCCCCTCCCCGCTGTTTATTTTCACCATGAGGCGGCAGCAACTCATTTATCTCAGGCGGCTGCAACGCATTTATCTCACGGGCCAACTCTTTAATTTCGCGGGTGGTCATAGCAGGCACCTCATATTCTGCAAACTCAACGCCGACCGGTGTGGCACAGGCGGTAATCACTCTCCAGTCAGAGCTAAATTGCACTTGACGTCTAAATGCTTTCTTCATTTTTCCGCACCGATTTCTCTTTATTAATACGACTACCCAATCACCGCCAACATCGCCCGCCGATCCTCGAAATAGCTCTTATGACGCTGATACTCATCCCCCATCTCAAACCGCTTCATGAAAAACGCCCACTCTTTCGTGACCGCTTGGCCCGTGATCTCCATCTCTAACAGCGCCTCATACCGGTCCACCTCGGTCATTTTCTCAAGCCTGAACCGAAGCTCTTCGTTCGGATCCACAATTTCAGGCCGGTAATCATCATCCTCGACAACATCCCGCGGCATGTCCCGGTTCATCTCCTCAAGCTCGGCAAGGTCCGCCGCGATTTGCTCTTTGTCAATAGGAGACGCCGTTTCCGGTAACTGCTTCGGCGCAGACTTGCCCCCGTCGATACTCAAACCCTGATCCTCGAGCCGCTTGCGCGCCTCGGGGATCAGCGTACTCTCGGCAAATGCCTTAAAACCGGACACTGTCTGTTTCTTGAGTCGATTCTTTTCTGCGATCTGATCCTGCAACCGCTCCACGTCCGCCTCACTCCCCAGGATGCTGGCCGCTGGATGCACTTTGTCCCGGCGGACAGCTTCGCAAATGAATTGATCATCCATATCGTAAACAAGGATGGAATCTTGGTTCTGCAAATCATACCGGATCCGGACCTGGTGTTTCCGCCCGTACAATTTCGGATCGTAATACCAGCGATCGCGCCCTAAAAACTGGATGCCGTTTCGCCGGATACTCCGCACCACCTCCGTCATCATCAGAAACCGCAGATGAACCGGATCGATCCCCTCGCCCTTGCCCGCTTCGAACACCTCGAGTGGGCATTTGTCGTTTAAATGGCCGGTCTGGGGACGCCGGATATATTCGTCAAAGGATGCCGCGATAAAACGATGGGCCTGTTCTAAGGTGGGATAAGCGCCGAGCGTGAGCCGTTCATGCAAGGCCCGCAATGTTTTTTCGCCCCGGTTCAGGTGCGGCGGCTTGGTCGCAATGGACGTGCCCACATAAGAGGGCGTCAATCGCTCAAACTCCCCGAGGAGCTTGAAAAACCCTTCAACCGGCTTTGATTGTGGATGATACGGCCATGCGAAAATGGTCGGAATTCCCAGCCGGGCGAACAGCCCGACAAATTCTTCATCTTCCAATTTTTTGCCATTGAAAAATTTACTCGAGATCGCACCGCCGTTATCTAATAGGATAGCTTTGAAAAACATGCCCGCAGTCAAAAGCGCCCGCATCAAGCTCGAATGAATCGCTTGAGTGCTCTCGGTCGGCATGATTTCCCAGCCCAAAGGATAGTTGGAAGCCATGTCATACCAGCAAAACAACGTCATCCGCTTCGGTTTGCCGGTCCAGGGATTGATGATTTCAAAATTAAGCACATGCCCGTCGGCCGTGACCAAATCCCCGACACCGATCTTGCTGTAATCCCGCTGCAAATAAGGCAAGCATTTATCATCCAGCCCCTTGGTGCCGTACCGTGGCAAAACCCATTTGTCATAATTGCGCTCGATAAACTGATTCAAAACACGCCGGTACGTATCATCCGAGGGCCCCGTCTCCATGCCCCGCATTTTCATCGCGTGCCGGGCCACACGAATGATCTCGGATTTATACGGGGTCACAAGTGACGCCACGCAGGCAAACAGAATGCTCGCCTGCCCCTGGGTGATATCCCGTTTACCCTTACGCGAGTACCCCCGGTTATCCGCCAGGCAGGTGACATCCCCGCCGTTGCTTCTTAATTTGTATTTCCACCCCTTGATCGTTTTGATCGACCGGATCCGGCCCAGGGTCTGAAATGTGCTCGGCCAGGCCTGCCCGCTGTTGTAAGCCGTCAAGAAATCATTTTCGAATCGCACCGTTTCGCCTCGCCCTGCTTTTTTCATATGTTTCGCAAAAAGGATCCCCACCGCCAACTTGGCCTGCAGCTTTTTTTCCTGTTTTGGATAAAGATGGGTTTCTAGGGTGGTTGGTTGGCGAGAATTGATGAACGGGTCGACAGGGACCAGGGCGCCGGAGGCCGGCAAAGCGTTTTCGCATACCTTATTATAATAGAGGGCCTGGATGTCGGAAGGGAGGGCGGAGAGGGTAAACTCTTTTCGGGGGTTCCCGCGAGCTTCGGCTAATCGAAACGACCATGATTCTTTTTTTGCTCTATGGTGAATTCCTTGAATTGTTTTTCCCGTTAACTTTGATATTTTTTCAACCGATAATGTGGTCTCTGATTGATTCTCGGTCTGGTTCATATTTCAGGCTCCAGTTTCCGCATGGTTTTTCGGGCAACCCTGGCGTTCTGATACGCCCTGGCCCACTCAAGCAACCGCTGATCTTCAGGCCCGATCATCTTATGGCCAGTCGGTTTGCATAAAATCTCCAGCGTGGTTCCGGATCCCACCACCGCGTTGAATATCGGGATCGCCTTGGCCGGGATCTGCCGGGTCAGATCCGCCGGGTTTAGCCATTTTTCCAGTGTGCCGATTGTTAAATACCGGCCGTTCCCTTTGACCAGGCGGACACCGTAGCGATCAGCCAGGGCGTTCATGTCATCCACGATCTCATCCCGGGACATACCGCATTTTTTAGCCGATCCGTTCATGACAACTTTGAGATCCACCGCGATATTGAAAGTCGGGGTATTAAAGAGCGACCTTTGGGTCAAAGATCTCATTTTGATTCCTCTTTGTCCGCGCATATCCGTCAACCCGAATGAATTTAATAGGTATTCGGACGTTGAAATTTACGATTAAATGGGTTATTATTAGACCTATTGTAAGTAATTATCCCTTATGGACGTTCTTGGATCCACGCGGCCGCCCCGGTTTCCGGGGCCCGCCGCCGTATAAATAAATGGAGGGCCAAATGCGCTTGATGTCGATATCAAGGGTTTTTGCAATGTGTTTTCGCACCCGGTCGGATGTGGTTATTCCATCAATAACCCGGTTGACGATCTGGGGTCTGATTCCGACATCTCTGGCCATTCCGGACTGGGTGACTTTCGGATTAGCCCGAAGCATCGCCACACGGATCTCGGTGGGGTCCATATCGCTGATTTTGTGGTTCATAATTATCCCCTTAAAATTTTTATTGTTGTCAAATTGAATGTTTTTCAATGTCAAATTAACCTAATAAACGCCTTTAAAAGCAATGTCAACATTTTTTTCGACTTTAAATAACTTTTTCAATTTTCTATAATACTGCTAGTTAATATTAGTTTATCATATTGATTACATTGATATAAATAAATTATTTAAAATGTTATTATAGATTTTATGTAAAATTTAAATAAAGGACTTTTTTATTTAAAGTAAAATAGGGGTTAAAATGACTATAATTGAAAGGTTGAGTGAGGTTATTATCGAGGTGATAAAGAATTACAATTTATCCAATGCTAAGATGGCCAAAAAACTCAATTGGAATATTAACGCTGTTGATCAACACCGTAGAATGGCGCGGAAACCAGATGCGCTCTTCATTGAAATTTTCTGTAAAGCTTACGGCGTAAACCCTTCATGGATAATTAGCGGCAAGCCGCCTCGTTACACAAAACAAGCCGTACTAATAGAAGATCGGCTCAAATTTCCCGAAGAGCAGCAACCAGAGAAGGGGGTTGGCGGTTTAAAGACGTCCTTGTTTGCGGTCCAGGGACCGCCGGTGATTCCAAAATGGGAAAAACCGGTGCAGCAGGAGCTGTTTGATTTTGTGCCGATGGCTGAAGCTCGGCTCAGCGCCGGCGGCGGATCTTTTGTGCTCTCCGAAGCCTCCAAGGAACACTACCCCTTCAGGCGGGACTGGCTCCAAAAGGTCGCCACCGCCGTGCGCAACCTGGTCATCATGCGGGTTGTGGGCAATAGTATGGATCCCACAATCATGGACGGCGACATCATCATGCTGGATAGGGGTCGGCCCGGGATTTTCACCGGCCAGATATACGCCCTGGGCATAGACGACAATATTTCCATTAAACGCCTCGAACTGATGGCCGGCACCAATGTCCGTATTATCAGCGACAACAAAAGCCAATATCCGGCATATGAAATAGATAGAGTGACTATACGGATCCTGGGCCAGATCATCTGGTTCGCCCGCCAGATGATCCGATCGGATTAGGAGGAACTAATATAGGAGATCGCAGGTGGAAAAAAAATGCAAGCAATGCGGGTACGAACGTCAGACAGCGGATACTGCTCCTGATTACGAATGTCCAAAATGCGGTGCGATCTATGCAAAAGTTGAGGCCCGGTTGAAAAATGATGCAAAAGATTCGCGGCTTCAAAAAGAATGGGAAAAATATGACCGCAAGGAAACGCTAAACCAGGAAAAACATGAGCAGGAAAGAGAAAACCGGGAACCGGAAGAAAATAATAAAATATCGAATAGTAAATTAATAAACTGCAAAGAATGCGGCAATACAGTCTCAAAAAAGGCCGAAACATGCCCCAGCTGCGGTGCTCCGGTAAAAAAGAAGCCAACGCAATATGGTTGCGGCGCTCTGATTCTCCTTATTTTTATTCTTTTTATTTTTAGCTACATATATACATCTAATTTTACGTCAGATTCTAAAACATCGAGCAAGCCCTCATCAACCCTCATTAAATTAAATACGGATATTAATTTCGGTGGCGAGCAATTCGTCATTCTAAATAAAGATCCGTTCGATTGGAAAAACGTCGAACTCGAGATCAATTCTAAATTTTTGTCAGGCGGATATTCACTCAGGACCCCCATAATGAAATCACTGGAGATCTACACTGTCGGAGCCATGCAATTCACAAACTCGGATGGTAAAAAGTTCAACCCGTTCACGCACAAAGTACTCAATATCTCAATCACAGGCGATACACCCAAAGGCCTTGGACATTATTATGGAACATGGGAGTAGATCAAAGTCACATATTTTGCCGGATAACCTTACAAAAGCAATGATATCCAGACCCGTATAACCACTTGTTAACGTATTTAAAATGGGAGAGTCTCATGGAGGAAATACTTAAAAACCTCGGTTGGCCTCATTTTTCTTTTATATTCGCGGTCATTTTTATTTTCGTATTTAAAAGGCCTCTTTCTTCCTTCATCGCTCGTGTAAAATCTATTGATAAGTCCGGAGTAAAAACATCAGCAACACCTGAGGCTCAAAGAGAAGAGGGTAAAAAGGAGGCTGTTCAAGAACTTTTAGATGCTATTGGTACCTCAATAGTTCTGAAAGATCTTGAAGATCGAATTAAGTCTGACTTGCATAAACGAGGTCTTGAAACAAAGGGCGATACCATCACTGTCCTTATAAAGCATATAGCAGGAACAAAAATGTTATTAGGTTTCGAGCAAATACATAATTTGATTTTTGGTAGCCAAATATTTCTATTAAAAAAGTTAAATGAAGTTGCTGGGCAAGGTAAACCAAGGGAATTCATTAAATCCCATTACCAAGCTGCACAAGAGCTCTTTTCAGAACAATTAGGGAGTTGGGTGCTGGATCAATATCTATCCTTTTTATTGGATAGACTACTAATCACAATTGACGATAACACTTATCACATCACGCATTTTGGTGTTGAATACTTAACATGGATTGTACGCAATGGTAAGAGAGATGACAACCCATTGTAGAACCGCTAACAACGGCATTAAGAGCGACGACAAAAAGCCGCCACGCCTTATACCGAGCGTTCGGCTAAAGGAGAAAATATGGCAACACGCAAAACGAAAGCCAATGGCACCAACAAGAAAGATGTAGCCTCACAACCCGCGCGGGCCGCCAAGAAGAAACCCAGCCAGAAGCGTAGTAGCCGAATTCCCCTGCACAGACAGATGCTCTATGATACCACGTTTTTTCTCAGAGATTTGGAATGTGTGAAAGAGATGTTCACCGTCGTTCTCCCAGTTCTGGCGCAGAAGGATGCTGAAAGGAAAAAGGAGATTGATAAGGCCCTAAAAAAGATAGAAAAGACAAAAACCAATATCAAGAAAGAAAGGTCGGAGGACATCATTGATACTATCCAGGTTATGGTCGAATCATTAGACAAACTCAACCGAGCAGACACAATGTTTCGCACCCATTCAATCGCCTGCACGATCTCCCGCTTTGACCTGTTCTTTGCAGATATTCTCCGCAGGTTTTTCCGCGCAAACCCTGAGCAATTCAACTCATCTGCGAAGTCCTTAACTTACGATGACCTCCAAAACCTCACATCCATAAGTGGAATTCTGGAAGCTTTCATAGATAAAGAGGTGGATCGCCTGCTACGTGATTCCCATGTTGAGCAAATAAAGTTTCTGGACTCTAGATTGAAGCTTGGTATTCAACAGAGTTTTCCTCGATGGAGCGATTTCGTCGAAATAACAGAGAGACGCAACCTCTTCGCCCACACCGGCGGAATTGTGTCGCCACAATATCTTCGTGTATGCAAAGCCAACGGGTGTGCACTTCCTGGTTCTGTGACCAAAGGTACAATTCTCTTCGTAAGCCAAGAGTACTTCCTAGATGCATACACTTGTCTATACGAACTAGCAATCTGGATAGGACAGTCTTCTGTTCGACGACTCTTTCCGAAAAAGCTCAAAGCTGCTGACGATGACCTCATTCATGAAATTGGCTTTCCTTTGCTTCAGGGTGAAGAATGGGCGCTGGCAGAAAGAGTCTTCTCCTTCGGAATGTCACTTCCTGACAAGCTGATCTCAAATCAGCATGCAAAAAGATTGTTTAGCGTTAACAAAGCTATTGCACTACGGCACATGGGCAAAAAAGAAGCTTCTTGCAAACTGCTCGACTCATATGACTGGAGTTCCTCACATCCACGTTTCCTCTTAGCCGTGGCCGTTCTGAAAGAAAAATACGATGACGCAGAGAAGATTATGCGAGATATGGGTAAGACGAAACCCTTTTCTGAAAAAGCTTACCGCACGTGGCCGCTGTTCAAAGATTTCCGGTATACATCACAATTTGGCAGGGCATTCAGAAAGATCTACAGCAAGACATACAAGCCCGAGATCTCGCCACAAGCAAGGAAACAATCAAAGAAACCATCGCCTCGACCCTTAAAAGAAAAAAAGCCGGACAAATGAATCGAGACATAAAAATCAAATCGCGCGATTTGATTTGATGGTCATTCAGAACATTACATCTCCAACATACCTAAGTTTTTCATCCTCGAGAAAGCCTGGTAAATCTATTCCGCACAGCAAATCAATGTGTTGGTCAGATCAATGCGACGACACCGTTTCACCCGATTCAATTCACCTGTTTTCATTGGCTGAAAACCAATTTTTTTAGCCTATTGTTTGACACCAAAACATAAACATGCGATAGGTGATATATCTATTACATATTTGAGATAATCCCTTTGATTTTAATAGATTAGATTAAATCTGTAATGCGACTCGAAGTCGCATATTTTGACGGATAAACTTACAAAAGCGATGATATCCAGATCTGCATAACCACTTGTTAGGCGTAAAGGAGGACACATGGCTGACTGGATGTTCAACAGGCGAGGTCAAGCGTGCCTCATACTCGATGGAGATTGTGTCAGAAGCAGACGAGGAGGCGTAGTTGGATGGATTAGTGGAAGTAACGTCTACTCATTGCGTGGCGCTCACATTGGCTGGTTTGATGGTGGCGTCATCTACGATAGTAGAAACTCCGCGCTCGTCTTTACCAGAAATCACACGGGATATTTGCCCAGTTCGCCTGGGATAGGTGGCACTCCCGGTATGCCCGGCTTTTCTGGCGTACCTGGAAGGCCAGGCTTTTCTGGTACACCGGGAATGCCAGGTCTGGGTGGCTGGTCCTCTGAAGATCCTGAGCATTACTTTAAGTCCTGAAGTCAGTCTATACGATTTACCTGTGCGCCAATTCTTGCTCTTACAGCGAAGCGCAAAAAAGCCGTGCCCGCTGAAGAGTCCGGCAGGAGATAAAAAATGGCATTAATTAGAGTTAAAAATTCAAGAAGTGCTTCTGACTTTTTGGTTTGTGTCGTGAATTCAAGGAGTGCAGCCGATCTTTTGGTGTGCGAAGTCGATTCAAGAAGTCCAGCGAGGAGGAAGGATGAATTATGGTGCTTTGTGGATTCTGATTCTGTAGCTGATTCGAAAATTTGTTATGTTGATTCCAGAAGTGTCGCTGACTTATTGGTTTGCTTCGTGAATTCAAGATCAGCAGCGGGATGGAGAAAAGAGCATCCATTAAAAGGAAAGATTGCCTAACAAACGGATTAACTCTGATCCAAAAAGCTGGCGCTTTTTGTCCAGGTTATCCGCGTCGTTACATCTCCAACATACCTAAGTTTTTCATCCTCGAGAAAGCCTGGTCAATCTATTCCGCACAGCAAATCAATCTGTTGGTCAGGTCAATGCGACGACACCGGCTCACCCTATCTAATTCACCCGTTTTCATTTGCATAAAAGTCCCTGAAATCAGCCAAATATCTTTGGTCGTTTTTTTCGACCCAAAATCCAATCAAATTCCCCATAAGTATCCAGAAAGTCGCACAAAAGTCTCACATTCGTCTCATAGAATCCCCATATACAAACAT
>SDBV01009964.1_pt1 | contig 12534 bp, 7 predicted proteins | sample 2277081 | NCBI WGS metagenome assembly SDBV01 (sample SAMN10402039, study PRJNA504765) | marine sediment metagenome | isolation source: marine sediment core GS10_PC15, 223 cmbsf | place: Arctic Ocean: Southern Knipovich Ridge | collected 2010 | reverse complement strand
GCTCTCCAGGCGGTCGAGGATGCCGGGATTAAAGATGGCGACGTGGAGAGCGCACGGTTCGGTGTTGTTATCGGCAACGGAGTCGGAGGGCTGGAAATGCTCACCGAGAGCATCAGGAGGTTCTTCGATCGCGGTCCAAAGGCCATTTATCCCCTCCTGGCGGCCGCAATTATCCCCAACGTAGCAGCAGGGTATATCGCCATCAGATTCAACGCCCAGGGACCCTGCCACACGATTGTCACAGCCTGCTCCTCGGGCACCGACGGCATAGGAATGGCCTACCGCTGGATCAAATCGGGTATGGCCGATGTCATGATAGCCGGGGGCACCGAAGCGGTCGTGACACACATGGGCTTAGCCGCCTTCTGCGCCATCAAGGCGTTGGCAACCAGGTACAACCATCAGCCCGCAAGTGCCTCGCGGCCCTTTGACAGGGAGCGTGACGGATTCGTGCTCGGAGAGGGCGCCGGGGTTGTTGTCCTAGAGGAGATGGAGCATGCCAGGAGCAGGGGGGTCAAGATCTACGCCGAGCTGGCCGGATACGGCGTCAGTTGCGACGCCAGCCATCTGACGGCTCCGCATCCCAACGGTGAGGGAGCGACCATGGCGATCCGAATGGCCATAGAGGGCGGCGGACTTCAGCCTTCCGAAATCGACTACATTAATGCCCACGGAACCTCAACCCCTCTCAACGATCCTGTCGAGACCGAGGCCATCAAGGCAGTTCTGGGAGAGCATGCATGGAAGGTTAAGATCTCGTCGACCAAATCCATGATCGGCCACCTCCTGGGCGGCTCCGGAGGAGTTGAGGCCATTACAACGGTAATGGCGATAAACCAGCAGTACTATCCCGGAACGCGAAACCTGGACAATCCCGATCCTGCCTGTGATCTGAACTATCTCCCAAACAAGGGTGAAGAGGGAACGATCAGAACGGCACTCTCCAACTCCTTCGGCTTCGGTGGGCACAACGCCGTGTTGCTGTTCAAGAGATACGAGGCTTAGCAGCCACATCCTCTGCCGCGATCCCGAGGGACTCGAAAAGGCTGATGGCTCCGCTTCCTGCTCGATCGTCCTATCTGATCCTCACCCCTTGGCTTTCCAGCGCGTTTTGCACTCTGGAAATATTCACATCCCTGCAGGTCGTGTCGTCTTTAAGCGACACAGCTGCCGCGACCCCGGCGCCCTGTCCGGTGACGGCGCAGCACATCATCTGCCTGGTGGCTGCGTGGGAGATCTTGTCCCCCGACACACACCGCCCTGCAACGAGAAGATTCTCCACCTTCTGTGGAAGCACAATACCGTAGGGGATCTGGAAATAGTGGCCTTCTGTTGGAATGTGCACGACGCCGTAGGCGTCGAGAAAATCGGGGAATATTCCAATCGCGTCTTCGAACCGGGCTTGGTTCTTCACATCATCTTCGGTGATATTGTATTCGCCAAGAATTTTTCGGGATTCCCTCGTTCCGATTGACATGGCGAAGGTGCGGAGCTTGGCATTTTCAAAGCCGGGTGTGTACTTTTTCAAGGCATTGAGGGCCCACATAACGTGCTGGCGTCCTTCGATCTCGGCTTTGGTCAGATCCCGCACATCCGTCGGATCGTAGCCGTAAAGGCGGGTCACGTTTATGTCATTGGCTTCTCCCGCTTCTGTGAGCGTATGCCAGGCGCCGCCCATTCGAACATCCTTGGGGATTTCTCCCGCCTCCCGAGCTTTGTTGAAGGGCTCTCCGAGGTGGGTGTCGAAGATATCCTGTCCGTCCTTGATCCATTTGCTGATATTGCCCGGGTTCTGCTTGATGTATGCCAGGAATTTCTCCACATCCACGCCGCTACAGCCGAAGTTCGTTGTCACGGGCATGAGCTCGTCTTTTGGATTCTTCCGGAAAGGGGCACCGGCCTGAAAGGCGATATCTGCATCTCCGGAAGCATCGATGACCCGTTTGGCGAGGATAGCATTCCGTCCCGACTTGCTCTCTACGATAACGCCCGTGATCGTATCTCCTTCCATTATGGAGTCCACGGCGAACGTGTGAAGCAGCGGCGTAATGCCCGACTCCTTTACCATAAGATCGCAGGTGTATTTGAACATGTCCGCATCCAGAAGCTCGCCCAGGGCTCTGCGATCTTTCTGCGTCCCACCGATCTCCTTAGTGCGTCGCTCGAATTCGACTCCGATACCCCCGGCGTCTATAGTCTTCTCTTGCCGGTACCAGGCAATGGACTCGACCATGCAGAGGGAGATCTGCCCGCCGAAACATCCATAGCGCTCGATGAGCATGGTGTCCACTCCCTCCCGGGCCGAAGCCAGAGCCGCTGACAGGCCGCCAGGCCCGCCTCCGACTACCAAAACGTCGGTTTCCGCTATGATCGGAATCCGTTTTGCCGGTTCCTCTATATGATTCATATCCGAATGCTCCTTTGCATCGTACTTGGAATTCCTCTGAATCCTATGATTCTATATCACACGGTAGTGGGGTGACTGAATGAAGATTTAATGCCCCTGGTTCTGGGTTTTCTTTTAGCCCTTGATGCCTGTCAGAACGATACCTTTAACAAAGTACTTCTGGGCCGTTATGTAGATGATCAATACAGGTAGAACAGCAAAGGTCGAAGCAGCCATCATGAGATGCCACTCAATGGTGAACTCGTCCTGGAATATCGTCAGCCCGACGGTGATGGTCTGCTTTATCATGGACCGGATGAAAATAAGCGCCGGCAGGAACTGATTCCAGCTCGTACGGAAGACGAACAGACCCAGCGTGGCCAGGGCCGGCTTGGAGAGGGGAAGCAGGATCCTCCAGAAAATCCCCATATAGGAGCTTCCGTCGATCAGCGCCGCCTCGTCCAGCTCGTGAGGCAGGGACATGAAGAACTGCCGCAGCAGAAAGACACCGAAGACATTCGAAAGAGCTGGCGGCATGATGAGGGCGTAGTGCGTATTGACCCAGCCGATGAGCCGCATCATTACGAACAGCGGGATCACACGAACGGTGTAGGGGATCATCATCGTGGCCAGCAGCGCCCCGAATACGATGTTCTTGCCCTTGAACTGCAGACGCGCAAAGGCGTACGCTGCCAGTGCGCTCACAAGGACGGAACCGAAGGTGGTGGATACGGCTATCTTGAAGCTGTTGAGCAGAAATTGGCCGAAAGGAGCGGCTTTCCAGGCGTCTGCGAAGTTGCTCCATACAACCGGGTTCGGAATGAACTCCGGCGGGTAGGCCATGGTCTGTTTGATGGTTTTAAGAGAGCTCGTGAACATCCACAGCAGCGGACCCAGCATAATCGCCACAAGGATGAGCATCAATGCGTGTTTGATGATCGCCATTACGGAGTTTCGGAGAAACCTTATAGTTTTCAATCTCTGCTTCTCGGTCATGGTTTCTCTCCTAGTCGTAGTGCACCCAGTGCTTCTGCATCTTCCACTGGAATATCGTGATCGCCGCGATCACGATGAACAGCACCCACGCCATGGCCGAGGCGTAACCCATCTCGGAGTACTGGAAGGCGCGGATGTAGAGATAGTGGATGTACACCGTCGTGGCGTATCCGGGACCCCCCGCCGTCATGACAAAGATCAGATTGAAGACCTGGAACGACGCGATGAACGAGGTGATCATCAGGAAGAAAGTCGTTGGCGAGAGCATCGGCAACGTGATGTGCAAAAATTTCTGTCGATGGTTGGCCCCGTCGATGGTGGCCGATTCGTAGAGGGATTCAGGAATGCCCTGGAGACCCGCCAGGTAGATGACCATGTTGTAACCTGATATGAACCAGGTCTGGACGATGACCACAGAGAACAGCGCCGTCTTGGTGCTCCCGATCCAGTCGGGGCCCTGCATTCCCATCATGTTGAGCAGCGAGTTGAGCAGCCCGACCTGGGGTGCGTAGATAAAGCTCCAGACGATGCCGATGGCGATCGTGGAGGTGACCGTAGGCGCGAAATAGGCCGTACGGTAGAAATTTTTTCCGTGCACCTTCATGTTTGCCAGCAAAGCAAGACCCAGCCCGAAGATCAAACCAAAGAAAATGCTGCCGAAGGCGAAAACAAAAGTGTTCATGACCGCCTGCACGTAGTACTGGTCTCCGCCCAGTATCTGTCCGAAGTGCTCGAGTCCAATGAACTTCGGCGGATTCATGGCGTTCCATCGCGTAAAGCTCATGGCCAGTGAAAACAGCACGGGGATAAAGCTGAAGACGATGGTCCCGATCAGCACCGGTATAATCAAAACCCAGCCGGTAATGTTCTGCTGACGGAGGAGTTTGGTGCTCACCTCTCTAACTCCATGTTTGCAATATGCGGGGAAAGTATGATCCCTCTGATTAGAAACGGGTGGGCCCTACGGCCCACCCGATGACAGTACGTCAATCTCAGTGAGTAAGTCAAGCTGGATGGACTACTTGCCTGCCAGGAAGAGCTCGATCTCGTCCTTTATTGCGAGCATATTATCCTTGGCGGTCTTCTCACCGGACCAGGTAAGCCTGTAGGTCGCGTCCCACAGAGCTTTGGCCCTGCTCGTGTAGACGGTGAACAACGGTGGATAGGCGTGCTCCAGGCCTTTGGTTACCACGGTCTGGCGGCTCGGCTTCTCTTTGGGCTGGATGTAGTACTTGTCGGCATACGCTTTGACCACCGGGATCCCGAATCCGAGCTCCGCCCAGGTCTGCTGGGCGCTCTCGTCCATCAGTGCGGCGGCGAAGAAGCCGGATTCCTTGGGGTTCTTGGTCTTGGCGGGCACACCGTAGCATACGAGGCTGGCCTGGGCGTTGCCTTGCACCTTCATGGGGTTCGACGCGATGTTCCACTCGAATTCGGCACTCTTACGCGCTATAGGGATCATCCAGCTTCCGGTCATCCACATACCCATCTGACCGGTCATAAACAGGTTCTGGGTATTGGCGCCCTTCTGGTTGATACCCCAGGGCGGCTGTACGAAGTGTTTGTAGCTCAGATCGACGAGAAACTGTATGGCGTTGTAGCCGTCCGGTGTCGCAGCGAGGAACTTCTTGCCGTCGGCGCTGTACATGTCGTTGCGACCGGCGATGTTGTTGTCGAGCCAGGTGGACGCAGCAGCGGCTTCGTGAGTAACGCTCCAGCCCCAGACGCTGGTGCGATTGCCCTCCTTCTTGGTGAGCTTCTTGGCTGCCGCCAGCGCGACGTCCCAGGTCCAGCTCGGATCCTCCCACTTCTCGGAAGGCTCGTTCAGGCCGGCCTGGTCGAAGAGGTCCTTGTTGTACATGTGGAACCGGACCTTCACGACAGGGGTCACCGACACCATCTTGCCTTCGAAGAAGTTGAAGTCCCAGAAGTTGGTGTAGGTGTCGTCACGTTTGATTTTCCAGTCTTTGGCAAAGGCGTCGAGTTCCAAGAGCCACTTGTTGGAGGCGTAGTACTTGACGTGGTCGTCGTTGACCTGGATCACGTTGGGTACGTCACCGCCGGCCAGGATGGTACGGATGGTCTCTTCGTACTTCGAGAAGGGGGTTCGCGAGATCTCGATCTCGTAGTTCGGGTTCTTGTCCATGAAGTCCTGGGCGATCGTTTTGTGGCCCTGCTTCTCCGGGTCATCCCAGATGTACCAAATCAGTTTTACCTTCTCGGCTCCTGCTGCGGGTTTCTCACTGCCGCCTGAAGCGAAAGCCGCCGCAGCGACGAAGACCAGCAGAAGAGCAAGCGTTAGAGCTTTTTTCATTGTGTTCCTCCTTACAGGATTGTTACACCAATTTCACTTTGTGAAACCGGTTATTGCCCTTTATTAAGGGTGCTCCAGTATAATAGGTCTCAGAAAGTGTGTCAAGAAGAATATTACCCATGTAGTAAGCATTTTGTGCATACGTGAGTTTTCAGCGGATCACCAATACGTCATAGGTGTCGAGGCGGGGTATTAAAAACCCGAGGTATGCTGCTGATCTGCTGCCCTGGAGCTCCTCTTTCCTTACAAGAGACCGGACCCTGTTCCCCGTGGTCCGAATCTTGATGTGAATGTTGTGGATCGGCGTCACCTCGGTGAGGGGCTTAGAGATCGATCCTGTGGCGTTCAACAGGTGCACCACCAGACCTGCCTCTCCTTCGGTCAGGCTTACCTCAACGCTCGAAGGGGCGTCTGTTAAAACCTCCCGTTCTCCATTCAGATAGTCGATCAGGTCTGCTATGAGGTGGCGGTATTCGGGAACTCCCTGGGTGTGGTAGAGCTTGCCAACGGACCAGGGGAGATAAGCCACACGCCCCTGCTCGTAACGTGTGACATACAGTCCATGCTCTTCTGTGGAACCGCTCCAGTAGGCAAACTCGGGCGTGTTGTTTTTCACGATTGGTGTGGCGGCGAGATCTTTCAGCAGCACGGTATTCGGATCCGCGGGCTCGACCCGGAGCAGCTCTCCGTTCAAAGCGATGAGATCCACGTCGTGGAAGGATTTTAATGTTTCTCTGTGGTGAATCACGAGGTAGGAGCCAACCATGTTCCGACTGCCATCGATGGCATATCCCATGCAGTCGAGCCCGAAACCATCTCGTTTCTCTCCCTGCTCATCGTAGAGCGAGGTCTCGTGGCTCGCGATGAGGTTGCCGCCCTTGGAGACAAAGTCGTCGAAGAGCCGCTGCTCCTGGCGATCCAGACAAGCCACGTTGGCTAGCACCACGGTGCCGTATCGGGAAAGCTTCTTCTCGTCGAGGGTCCCATCGTGGAACACGTCGAACTGGAGGTGAGAGTGAACGAGGGCCTCGTAGAAGCCGCGGTACTCGAAGAGGGCCCGTTCCCTGCTGTTGCCTCTCCCGTAAAAGTCCATGGTCTTCTGCGAGTAGTAGAGCATGGTTTTGGCCACACTTCGCGCACCGTCGTAAAGCCCTACATTGGACTTCAGGAAGTTAAAGGTTTTTTTGATCGCCGGCAGGGCCTTGCGGTCGTCCTGCTCGAAGGTCCCGCTCAGGGCCGCGTTGGGGTTGCCGCCGTGGGCCGCGGCCTGCATGATGTCGTAGGTATACTGGGCAGCCGGCTGACCGGATCGCCTGCTGGCGAACACCTCGGAGTAGGTCAGGCCGATTTTGGTCGGCTTTTCCATGCTCCGGCTGATTCTCGCCTCTTCGCCTGCCAGATAGATCCACTTGGGAAAGGGCCGACCAAGAGCGTTGAAGGCCTCCGTGGAGAGAACATCTACCAGGAGCATCGTTTTGGCCGACCACCCCGAGCGGCAGAGCCTCTCCGGCTCGTCAAAGGTGATAAAAATGGGAAGCGAGACAACGGCATCCGGTTTTCTGCTGTGTACGTAATCCTGAAGGCGCTGGGAGTACTGCTCGATAGCTCGGTAGCGAAAATTCACATAGGCCTTCCATGCCGGATCGTCCCAGTTCTCTCTTGCAGGAAGATCGTGACCACTTGCCTTCTTAAAGGCGGCGCGACAGCGTTCGCAGTAGCAGTCCCGGTATCGATAGGAGTTGTAGAAGAATCCATCGGGTTCGTACCTATCCAACAGTTCTTCGAGAATCTCGAAATTGCACTCCTGCACATAGGGTCCGTGGAGACACGTGGCGAGCATCTCCCACTCCCTGACCGGTTGGCCGTCCGCATCGTGCATGAACCAGTCGGGGTGTTTTTCGTACTGATGATCGTACTGCTTGCTGATGTCGACGCGCAGGAGAACCTTGATGTCCCGCCTGTGTGCCTCTTCTATCACCTCGCCGATAAAGTCTCCCTTTAAAAACTCATTGACCGGCTGATAGGGTAGTTTCGTCGGATACCATGCCACGATGCCAGCTGCACTGATCTGCGTGACATTGGCGCCATACTCCGCCGTGCGCTCCATCAAAGATCCCGCGTCAAGGTTGACGGCATCGATCTTTCGCATGTTCGGCTGCACGATACGCCACGGTTTTTGCCAAAAATCCTTCGCCAATTGAAAGCCTCCCTTCGGGTCAGTCTGCTCGTTTTCTGTCAGTCCACTCTATATTTTTTGATATAATCTTCATCAAACTCCAACCCGAAACCGGGGCGTTCCGGGGGGCTGATCCATCCGTCCTTCGGTCTGGGAGCGTTCACACACAGATGAGCCCCGATGGGATCCCGTTCCTCACGAAAATACTCGGGGTACAATCCCAGGGGCGTGGACGCCAGAAGATGCATCGCGATTTCCGGATCCTCATGGTGGGCGGATTTCACTCCATGGCACGAAGCGAAACGGGCGATACGAATCCATTCCGAAACTCCTCCGCCCTTGGAGATGTCGTTGTTTAGAATGTCCACGGCTCCTCCTTCGACCAGGGCTCGACAGCCCCAGCGGTCATACTCGCCTTGTCCCGCCGCTACGGGAATCGGGGAGCTCTCCCGGATCTTTCGCATGCTCTCGATCTCGTTGTACCACGGTGTAGGCTCCTCGAGCCACTCGATGTTGAACTCTGAGACACCTTCGGCGAAATCGATTGCCTGCTCCACTGAGTAGCCCTTGTTGGCATCGCAGATGAGAATGAACTCATCACCTACGGCTTTCCGAATCTCCCGAACCCGGTTGATGTCCACCTCCGGATCTAAACCGCCGACCTTGAGCTTTAACCCGGCATAACCCGCCTCGCGGACCTCCTCGATCACCTCGATGGTACGCACAGCATCCGGTTCGTCCTCGCCCTCGATTCGGTATCCACCGATAACGGTCGGCTGCAGCCGGGTTTGAGCGGCTCCCAGGAGACGAAAGACGGGCATGCCGGCCTGCCGGCCGATAAGATCCCAAAGCGCCGTGTCCACAGCCGCAAGGGCATGAATAATGATGCCACGGCGATAGGACTGAGGTACGGTCATGGCGAAGATCTCCTCCCATATGGCTGTCACTTCGCTGGGACGTCGGCCCAGAATCCGGGGAAAGATTTCCTCTTTGATGAAGTTGCAGATAGCGGCATAGTTATTTCGTTCGTCCCCGATAAAGATTTGCCCTTCGACACCTCCAGCCGTTTTCATGCGAATAATGAGAGTGCACCTTTTCGAAATCGGCATCCGGGAGATATAGAAGGTTGTGTCGAGGGGAACCTCCAGGGGGATAACCTCGGCAAAATCGATTTTTGTCATGACGGCTCCTTGTCTAACTTCTTGGAGTCGTTATAATTGCGGGAGATCGAAATGTCAAATGGGAGGGAAGATGAGCAAGGCATGGTGGCAGGACCGGCCCCTGAGGATATACCATCCCAATACCAGAGAGGAGGAGATGGGCGACCTCGATGTGAGGAGGTTTGTCGAAGACAGCCTGGCGATCAACGCCGAGGCCGTGGTTTTCAGCTCAGGGGGGATCTTTGCCTTCTATCCCAGCGAGGTCCCGTATCACTACATCAGTCCCGTTATTGGGGACAGAGATCTGCTGCAAGAGGTCGTGCAGGGGGCCCACGCGCGGGGGCTCAAGGTGATCGCAAGAGTGGATTTTTCCAAGGCACGGGATGATGTCTACGCGGAGCATCCGGAGTGGTTTATGCGAGACGCCGAAGCCAAAGCCGATGTGCGGCCGAAATCGATGCTCCGCTCGACCTGCCCGGTTGGGGCGTATCAGAACGAAGCCTTTGCCCATAAAGTGCTTAGAGAGATCTCCGGGAGATACGGGGTCGACGGATTCCACCTGAATGCGGGAGGATTTCACAGTTTCTCCTGCCACTGCGACGCCTGCCGCACGAGTTTCGGCGATCTTATACCCGAGGAGCCGAAAAAGGATCCAGAAAAGTGGTACCGGTTTCTGAAGTGGAGGGCCGAAGCCTTTGCCCGGCAAATGACCGGATTCTATCAGGTCATTAGCGAGAACAATCCCGAGGGATTCTTCATGGCAGAGTTGCCCGGACCGGAGCGCATCGAGTGGGGCGGACACGGCGGATACCACCTTCCCGCTGTCAGGGATTCCTTTAGCCAGCTCCTGCGTACCACGGGAGGCATGCGGGCAGCACGTTCGTCGCGATGGTGGCCGGCCCTCACATCCGATCAGGTTCGGGCCCTGCAAAGAAAGCCTATTGTGAATATCAAGTTCAATATGCGTGATATGAACCTCACCCAGGCCATCATGCCGCCGGCGGAGTTCACCTTTAATGCGTTTCAGGCGATCGCCCATGGGGCCGGTCTCAAACTCTGCACCTTCGGTCTACCTGAGAACCTTCTCGACAGACGTCCCCTTCCAACCATCGCACAGGTATTTGGCGTCATGCGCAGGCAGAGAGAGGTCCTGGATTCGGCTCAGCTGTTGACGGAGACCGCTCTTGTGTGGCCGGAGAGGGCCCTTATAAAGAGCTTTGCTCTGGAGAGCTCGACTCTGGGATCCCTGCGAGACGAGCTCGTGGGCCTCTACACAGCGATGAAGAGCCGGCACATGCTCTTTTCAATTCTGTACGATGAGCAGCTGTCCGAGGAGAGCTTGAAGGGATTCCGCTGCGCCGTCCTGCCTACAGCGGTGTGGCTCGAAGAGGGCGAGGCAGAGGTTTTGGCCGATTTTGTCAGGCGAGGAGGACGGCTGGTTCTTCTGGACAGCCCGGCTGCCTTTCCGGATGTCGAAGTCAAACCGATGCCAAGCGCTCTTTCAGATATAAGCGGCATTCGTTTCTCCAATGAAATCAACAGGGTGAACTACGCTCTGTTCGCGGATGCCTTTGGCCCTTCGGGAGCGCGGCCCGAGACCCTGCGGAATCTGGGGGCCATTGCGCTGACACAATCCTACCGAAGGATCGAAGCCGGGTCGGAGGTCCAGGTCTGGATGCGAGGCGTGCAGTCAGACGATCCGGCTTCGCCGGAGCAACTCGGCATGCTGGAAGCCACCGGCGATCCCATACTTGTGCGGACCGAGGTGGGAGAGGGTTCGATACTCTACTTTGCCGGCGGGCTGGGCAAGATGTTTGCTGATTTGGGTCACGCAGACTACGCTGCCCTGCTGAGTGCCATGACACAGGCAGGCGCAAAAACCGCCTCGGCGCTGCTCACCGACGCCCCCTCCTGTGTGGACGTCACTCTCGCACGCTGGAGCAGGGGAGTTGCGGTTCATCTCGTTAACGGGGCCGGACCGGCTCCGTTGGATGGGACAGCATCGCTGGGTCCGATCGAGCTCGACCTCGAATGGAAGGGGGGAGCCAAGGTTACGTTGCGTACGCCCGAAGACAAGACCCAGAAGCTTGCCTTTAAGAACAGGGGTGCCCGCATCATCGTCTCCGTACCCATCCTAAACGCCTATGCTCTGGTCGTTGTTGAGACGGACTGAGGAGTAATTATGCATAAAGACTTTTGGCAGAAGCCCTTCCTGATGCTCCAGCAGAATCTCCGAAAGATCGATGCCAAAGGTATCGTTAGCAACGAGCTGGCGAAGCAGCTCATCGATGAGATCGATGATTACGGCGGCAATGCCATCCTCGCTAATGCGGGGGGGATCGTAGCATGGTACCCCACGAAGTTGTCATTCCAGAAACCGAATGAGTTTTTGAAGGGCGATTTTATCGAGGATATTCTCTCCGAAGCCCACGGGCGAGATATGGGGGTCATCCTGAGGCTCGACATAAGCAAGCAGTACGACGGGCAGTACGATTCCCATCCGGATTGGTTTATCCACGACAGACAGGGAAAACCTGCACGGGAGTGGGAGATGCTTGCCACCTGTTTCAACGGTCCGTACTGGCAGAAGCACAACTTCGAGCTGGTCGATGAGATCCTGGGCCGCTACGATCCGGATGGTTTTTTCTATAACTCCTACCGCTACAGGGACTGCTACTGTGAGCGCTGTCGTGGGGCCTTCAAAGAGGCAACCGGTCACGAGCTTCCCGAGAGAGAGAGCTGGGACGATCCGCTGTGGAGGGAGTATGTGGGGTATCGGTACCGGGCCTTCGAGGACTATTCGATTCGGCTGAGGGACTATGTCCACAGCAAGAAGCCGGATGTCATCGTCGCTCTTCCCGTGTTTATCACCCTCGATGAGCCCGAGCGGCTCTGCCGGGCGGGGTGGCGTGCCGAAGGGATGCGGGTGCCTGATCTCCTGACTACAGAGGCCTTTAACGCCCTCGGCCGGCCCTTTCCCAAGTGGATCTACCTCGGCGCAGAGGAATCCCGTATCAGCCGGACCCTGGGGAAAAGCCTGTTTGTCGGTATCACATTCTCAGAGGTGTTTGCCAGCCGCCGCTCAGGTCAGCCCGCACCGCAGTTGGCCTACGACATCATGCAGGTGGCCGCCCACGGCGGGAATCCCGTTCTTGCTGTGAGCGGAACCTTTGACCAGGACGACCGAAAGGCTCTTCCTGCTGCAAAGCAAGCCTACCGCTTCCTCAAAGAACACGGGCAGTACTATGAGGATCTGAAGTCTGTTGGGAAAACCATGCTCTATTATTCCCAGAAGACCATGGATTTCTACGGACGGGGTCAGAGCCGTGAGAGAGCCCTCTTCGAGTATCGCGGGCTGTACGAAGCTCTGGTCCACAACCACCTTCAGTTCGATGTCATTCACGATGGAGCTATGGAGGGCGCGAAACTTTCTAAGTACAAGACGGTGATTCTGCCGAATGTTGCCTGCCTGGACGACGATGAGATCGCCCTGATCGACGGG
>SDBV01009963.1_pt1 | contig 12535 bp, 10 predicted proteins | sample 2277081 | NCBI WGS metagenome assembly SDBV01 (sample SAMN10402039, study PRJNA504765) | marine sediment metagenome | isolation source: marine sediment core GS10_PC15, 223 cmbsf | place: Arctic Ocean: Southern Knipovich Ridge | collected 2010 | reverse complement strand
AGTCAGCTTGATTCGAGATTGGCGGTACGATTCAGCATGAAAATTGAAACGGCCGGACAAATACCCAATGCCCGGCCGCTTCCTACATAACCTACCCAAGGGGACTCGAACAGGAAAACGTAAGCAACTCTAAAGACAAGTCCTTACGAAATCCCCCAAAATCATGCGGTGCAGGATCCGGTGCACAATCAGCCGAAAACGCCTCAAATCAGTCAAATCGCCTAGCCGTGATCGCCGACCTCCTAGCCGATCTGCCTGCCGATCAACGGAAAGAAGTCATATCCGAGCTTGAACCGGCCGACCGCTTGGCCGTTACACGTCTGTTGGTCCATAGTGGGCGTAAGGACCATAGATCATGAGTGCTCTGAGCCAGCTTCCGCCCATGCCACCAATGCGGCCACAGATGGAAGGAAAAACGCATAATGCTCCAAGATTTGCCATACCCCCTACGCTGTTGGCGGCTAGGCCCAACGTCCAGCCAGTAGATGCGTCTGCGGTCTACATAAGGCAACAAGGGAAACGACCTACCAATACGGCCGAATCTAACGCCCTTTCACCAGATTGGGGAGGGGTAGAGCCCCCCAGGGGTGGCCTTTCGTATATTCCCATTACCCCCCGCGCAAATTACAGCAGTTTCGTCTTTTTTCATCTGGCTCGGACCGTGATCGGCCGTGCAAAGCCTTCTTGGTTGCCAGCGTTTGCCTTCCCTTGCGCACAATTACGCAAGAATCAAGGTGTGAAGAGGAAAGTATCAGCTGAGGAGCGAATGCGATGAATAATACAATTTCTGATCCTGATCCTTGTGAGGCGTTGACTGTTAAGCAAGTAGCAGAATTGCTCGGCGTCAGTCAACCAACTGTTCGGGCATACATTCAACGTAGGATTTTGCCAAGCCTGGAACTTGGCGGATGCAGGCGGATTCTTCGCAGTGACCTTGAGACGTTTCTTGCCGAAAGGCGCCATTTTGGCTGGCGGCGATTACGTGACATTCGTGAGAGTAGTCTTGATAATTCACCTTCAAGTCATGAAGAAGCGGTATCGGATGAACGGACAGATGAAATTCCATTTTAATTGCAATCAGCTAAGACTGCTTGAACCCGTTCTTTTAGAAACGACTATCAATGGCCTAACATAAGCATGAAGGCCATCCCGTTCATCGCGACCAGCCCGACATATACGGAAGAGTTGGAAAAGGCCGGACTGCACCGGACCACCTTCTACAAGTGGCTGAAGGCACCTGAATTCAAGACTGAGTTGGACAGGCAGCGTGAAGAAGTCGCGACAGAGGCTTTCGGTGTCTTGCAGCAGAGCCTTACCAAGGCCACCGACACGCTGGCGGGTATGCTGGACAGCAAAGACGACAGGCTGAAGCGGCTTACTGCTAACGGCATCATCAACCACGTCCTGAAACACAAGGAAATCACTGAGCTAGAGGAACGGCTTTCAGTCATTGAGAACAAGCTGTCCGACAGGGCCTAATGTTTTCTACGCAATATCAACGCGACGAGAGAAGGGGATCAATGGTTTAACATAAGCGTGACCGGACCTAAGGACCCAATCTAGGTCAGGGGGGCTGTCGGCCAGATCGATGATCCATAGAGCCCATCGCTATTTTGTTCCGCTAAGATACCCCCCCCGCTTTGCTTTGCTCGCGGCCTGATACCTTCGACCTTACAGTCCCGACGTCTCTTCCTTCGCCACCCTCGCCGTTGCGAGCAATCTCATTCAGATCAAATCTTGCGAGAGATGTGCGTCCTAGGCGGTTGAGGCTTTATTTGGGCCTCAGCCAAGTCTTGGTCGCGTTTCCGAACCAACTGCTTTGCGCGTCGAAGCGTGGCTTTGGCTCGCTCTCGGTTTGCCTTCGCTTTATTGATCATATAACCCCTTTCTATTCTAGCTCAGGCTATCGCCAAATGTCGCCATATGTTGTACGTGCCTGATTACTAAAACATCGACTTAATTTAGGTGAGGCCTTTATAGTGAATTATCCCACCCTCTTATGGATACCACGTTGCGACCAAAAGAGCCTAACTTGTGGCTCAAAAAAAAATCCTGAAATTCCCTTTTTCTTCTATGATATCCAGGGCGCACTGGTATGATTAATTGTGTAAGTGAGGCTTCCATTACAAATTAGCCGCTAACATGTTCTTTTGTTAGTGTCGAAAACGCTCTATAAGTAAACGGATATAGGTGAAAGGAAGATACATGTCCACGGAAGAGCCGGGCAGCCGGAAGGAACAGGCTTTAACGCAGTTCTGGGTAAGCTGTGCAAAGAAGAACCCGAAACTGCAACAGCTTAATCAAGATCATGCGGCCATGGAGCACTTTCGCGGCCGGGTTAAAGCCAACAAGGGACTTCGGCAGTAGGGATCCCCGTTCCTACAATTTGGGGCTATCTGTTGCCTTATTATGTTCAGCTATCTGAGGTTCTCCATTGCAACTTCTATCGAATGAAGGAGTTGTTGTATGCCAATAGAATACAGGGATAATATTCAGAACATTATTGAGCTTGCCAAGCAGGCAAGTTCAGGTGCCAAGCACGTGTTCTTTGCCGACATAGCTAAATGGTTACAGAACCAGTTAGGATGCTTTATCTTTCTTGTGCCGTCACTGGATCACGAGTTTGCCGGTCAGGCACAGACCTTTACGCGGGTTATTCGTGTCCAGGTGACATGGTCTGATGGTCTGGATGAATACAGTCATAACGCATACGAGCATACGGTATTCTTCGACAAGAATCTTCCACAGGCAGAGGCGGCGCGCCTTACAGGGCATGAGCTCTATCACATTTGGAAGAATAACCTTGCCAACCCGCATCTAAACCGGGATGAAGAGACTGGCCTCATAGACTACGGGGAAGAGATCGAGAAGATAGCCGATGCATTTTCACTAGCTTTGCTGAAGAACCACTCTTACAAGTCCGACTGGACCCCGCCGACAACGGTAAAGGGTTTCATTGACTTCCTGGATAATGAGGCAGGATGGCCGGACTGGCTCACCCCGGACGAGGTACATGCGCTGGTAGAGAAACTCTACGCGACGCAGTAACAGTATCTCGTCGTAACTCTATGACACCTGCATTAGAATTTGCCTGCAAACTGCAATTCTCTGAGCAACTTACAGGCAGGTCCTGCGGAGTCAGATTTCACTCCGCTTTCAGGTAGGCAGTTAACTGGCTCAAATAGGCCGTTTCGACCAAAAACCAGATGATCTCCAAATCTCTATCGTAAGTCCTTGCTATATAGGGGCCGGAAAATGCTTGATTGCTAACAGCGGCAACGGCCTGGCGCCTTCGCTTGGCTGAGCATGTGTCGCAGCACCGTCGTCAAGCAGGGGGATTTTGTGCCACGTATAATAAACCGCGGCTACAATCTACTCGCAGCCGCGGCACGACGACCCCGACCACGCCGGAGCAAAAAACTCCTGACCCACCGCAACAGCGGCCAAGAACTTACTGCACTCTATGCTCATGGCTTGCGACACCGATCTCCCATGTAAACGGTTTCAAAAGTGGTTTTCCCCTCTCAGAATTCCGCTGAAGCTGATTCCGGTTATTGAGCTTTCCCACCAATTATTGTACCATTCCGCCATTCCCGGCACTTCAAAGCCGTAGATGGGGCTATGGTTCGGGGTTAGTCTGCTGTATGCCCCGTAAACGATACCGGACGGGAACCTGTGTAAGGATTGGAGCATGGCATATACAGATCAACTTCAAAAGGTTATCGATGCAGTCTCGCCGAAGACACTAACAGGCTTTTTTCAGGCTCTCGGCAAATTCAGGCCGACCCGACAAGATTACAGCCACGCGTTAAGCGAAGACCAGGATCTGCTGGACTCGCTCGAACAGCTTGGCGAAATTGAATGGGACAGTGCTGAACGGCTTATCGTGCTCACTGGCAAAGTGAACGGCGATATGACTCGACGCCGTAGTCGAACCGCTCAGTACGCTGTGGCCAAGAAAGTCATCAAGCAAGACTTTTATGATGCTGCCATTTTTGTGTTTTATGATGACGAAGGCCGCTTCCGCTTCAGTCTTATCACTGCCTTGTATTCAGGCAAGAAACGCGAATTCTCCACCTTCAAGCGATATACATATTTTGTAGCGCCGGATGAGCCGCACCAGACCTTTTTGGAGTGTGTAGGTTCAGCAGATTTTTCATCCGTCGAGGCAATTTTAGAAGCCTTTTCTGTCGAGCCGGTTACTAAGGATTTCTATAAATCCTACGCCAACGTTTTCAAAGAAACAGAAGACATCATCGCCACAGCCAATAGCTTGAACAAGAAGAACTCAGAACAAGCTGAAATTCTGCGTATGTACACACAGCTTTTGTTCAACAGGCTGATGTTCCTGCGGTTCATAGAAAAGAAAAACTGGCTGACGTTTGAAGATTCTGGGAAGAAGTACCTTTCCCGAATCTATCAAGCTGGTGGAATAGAGGGTAAGTCCTTTTTTCAGTCTCGCCTGGTTCCCCTGTTCTTTGAGGGTCTAGCTGTCGAAGGTGCAGGAATTGCCGGCAATTGGCAAGGTTCCATTCCTCAATGGTGGGCTGTTTGAAGGGTCGGAATGGGATGAGAGAATCATCGATATACCTGATGAGGCCTTTGATCCGATTCTCCAAGACCCCGACGGCCTTTTTTACCGCTACAACTTCACGGTAGATGAATCCACACCGACCGATATCGAAATTGCAGTTGACCCGGAAATGCTTGGCAAGGTATTCGAGGAACTCGTTACCGGCAGACACGAGACAGGTAGTTACTACACGCCTAGGCCTATCGTGAGTTTCATGTGCCGAGAGGCTCTAAAAGCATATCTCATCGAGCGAACCTCTGCATTGCCCAAGGCTGTCGAAGCCCTGGTTGATGAACATCGAATTGCTCGGAACTCGCTCACTAGCCAACAAGCCGGGGAAATCCTCTATTTCTTGCGCATGATTAAAGCGTGTGATCCCGCCTGTGGATCCGGAGCTTATCTACTTGGATTGATGCAGGAACTCATTGCAATACGCCAGACCCTCCAGAATCAAGCTATCAAGCAGGACTCCCAAAGTCTTTATGAACTCAAACTGAAGATCATTTCGGAAAATCTGTATGGCGTCGATATTGACCCATTTGCAACGAATATCGCTATGCTTCGACTGTGGTTGAGTCTTGCCGTGGAAGCCGAGAAGCCTACTCCTTTACCAAACCTGGAATTCAAGATCGAAACAGGTGATTCCCTGCTAGGGCCGTGCCGGCAACAAAGGCAGTATTCCTTTGGAATGTTTGCATTAGAGAACGACGCTAAGGCTCTGGGTGACAAGAAACGCGAATACCTTTCCGCTCACGGCAGCGAAAAAGAACACCTCAAACAATGGATTGAGGATCGTGAAACCCACATTGCCAAGGACCTAAAGGAAAACTTTGGTGAGGGGGTGATTGCTTGGCCGGTCCATTTTGCCGAGGTATTTTTCGCCGATACGGACAAACAGGAGACGACATTTAAGAACGAATTTGGTTTCATGGCTGACATCTTTGCCCAGAAAGCCTTTAAACAATCAACCGAATCAAAAACTGGAGGTTTTGATGTCGTCTTGGCTAACCCACCGTACGGCCTAGTCAACAAGCGACAGAATCAGTTAATGGGCTATGTTCTTTCTAAAGCAGAACAGAATTGGTTTAAGGGTTCTCCTGAGTATGCTTCTGTCTTGTTTGGAATGATAAATGTCTTTCAACTTTTTATTCGACGAAGCTTAAATCTCCTTTGTGAAGGTGGCATATTTGCTGAAATTTTCCCGATGAGTTTTGCTGCTGACAAATCCTGCCATAAACTCAGGCGACACATACTGCACAATTACACAATAAATCGGTTTGAGCTATTTCCAGAGCGGGATAACGAGAACCGTCGAGTTTTTCGTAGCGCTAAGATGTCCGTCTGTATCTTGGTGGCACAGAAGCAATGTCCAGTCGAAGACAACTCATTCCCACTCCGAATTCATTGGCGGCCTGCCATCGATCCGGATGTCCCTTTAACCTATTTGTCACCTAAAGACATCTTCGACCTTGACCCTGAGTATTTATCTGTGCCCCTTATCCAGCAAGATGATTTGTCAACGTTGCGGACGATTTATTCCAATTCGGTCCACCTGAATGACATTGCAAAGTGTTACACAGGAGAAGTGGACCTGACACGTGATAGGGATTTTATTGTGTCCAATACAGCATGTGCGACATTGCACAAAGGTGCGATTATCGACCGCTACATGCTTCGGACACAGATGAGCCAAGGTGAGATTGAGTTTCTTGATGCCAACGAATTTACTGGCGTACGTGGGAAACGACCATCATCTAAAGCGTGGCACCACAGACAAGCCCGTATCATTCTTCAGGGCATTACCGGGATCAATGAAAGCGTCCGCCTGAAAATGACCTACATTTCAGATGGTGCATTTTGCGCCAACTCTGTCAACTATATCAGAATGCACGACGATTATGTCAAAGACATATTATATGTGTTGGGTGTTCTGAATTCTGAGATAGCAAACTATGTTTTCAGATGTTTCAGTACGAACAGCAACGTAAATGGATATGAGGTGGATAACCTCCCAATTCCGAAGGCATCCTTCCAGGATAAAGAGGCGATTTCAAAGTTAGTGCAGAAATGCCTGAATGCCAATGGTGACGGGTGTGAGAAGTGGGAAGCCAAGATCGACCGGCTGGTTTACTCCCTTTACAACCTTACCGAAGAAGAAATCGCCATCGTGGAGGGGAATAATGTCTGATGATTCTTTAGAACAATGGAAAGTTGAAATGGAACGTTACAAGTGCGAGCTTGAGACGTTGAAGGTCGATACACAGTGTTCCCTGGTCCTGTATCAGCAAGTGAACATGCAGGGTCAGGCGGCAATGAAAGCGGCTTTACTGATAAACGGAGGTGCTTCCGTGGCCATGCTGGCGTTCATTGGTGCAGCCATAACCAATAGCGTAGACAGTGTGCTGCTATCAAAGCTTTGCTGTTCGATGGCAGTGTTCGCTACAGGCGTGCTTTCTGCTGCTTTGGCCAGTGGCGCAGCCTACCTGGCCGGATTCCTGAATGCCTGTTGTGTTGATAGTAGCCGAGACAAGGCAGATTCGTCTGACGAGAAGACGTTCAGTTGGTGGAAGGTGTGGTGGCATGTGTTAAACGGCCTCGCCATCGCTCTGGTTGTCTTTAGTTACCTGGCGTTCTTTTACGGCTCTGGCAACGCATATTGCGCGTTTACAACATCTTTGTCGTAAGGAACATGAAAACAGTGAAGAAACTTGCAGGCAACTAAGAAATGTCGAATTTCATAACCAATCAGAGAGATCACAAGACAGTTGCGGGCCGATTGAAGGCACTGGTCGAGCATTCGGCCGAATTGAAGTTCCTTGTGGGCTTCTTTTATTTCTCTGGTTGGGGCGAATTGTACGAATCACTCAAAGGGCGTGATGATTTGTCAATCAAGCTGCTCGTAGGCCTGGATGTTGATGAATTGCTCGGGAAGGCGATTGAACATGGCAATTCCAGTGGGAATGCGTCAGGTGACGAGAAGGTGGATTGTTTCTTCGATTCGCTGAGAGTTGCATTGAACAACGAGAATATGGACACCGAAGAATTTTACAGCCAAGTGTCTTTCTTTCTTGAGCTGATAGAGTCCGGGCGGCTGGAGATTAAAAAGACGCTCGAACCGAACCATGCGAAATTATACCTGTTCAAGGCAAAAGCAGAGCTTGGGGGTTGGAGTTCTGCAAAGTTTATTACTGGCAGCAGCAATCTTACACGGGCCGGACTTCGCGGGCAGAATGAATTCAACGTTGAAATAGGCGATTACGGTACTGAAGAAGCTGAAGATTACTTCGATAAGCTTTGGCGGACGGCCTTGGAGATTACGGCCGATGATGGCAGGCGGCAGCGGTTGATTGGATTCGTCAAGAATCAGTCTCAGGCGGCGGACGTTACACCGTTTGAAGCTTATACGCTGATGCTAAAGACATACGTTGAGCTTCAGGAACTCAAGCAAATCAGGCCGCAGGTTGTCCGTCTGCTTGAAGACAACGGTTATAAGAAATATACCTACCAGCTTGACTCGGTCTCTCAGGCACTGACGATAATTGATACCTATAACGGTGTCTTATTGGCGGATGTTGTGGGTCTGGGTAAGAGTGTGATCGCTTCGATGATTGCCAAGAGTCTTGGTCGGCGGGGGCTGATTATATGCTCACCGGGCCTGATGGGCAGTGAAAATGGCGATGCTGGCGGCTGGCATATGTATCGCCATCATTTCAAGCTGCATGATTGGGCCGTGCGCAGTGTTGGAAAACTGGAAGAGACACTTGAATATTTGAATTCCACAAGGGGGGAAGATATCGAAGTGGTGATTGTCGATGAGGCCCACCGTTTTCGCAACCAGGATACAGAATCGTATGAATTACTCAGCCATATATGCCGTGGCAGAAAGGTGATCCTGCTGACAGCTACGCCGTTCAATAACAGCCCGGCTGATATTTTCTCGATGCTCAAACTGTTCATGGTGCCCGGGCAGTCGGGTATCACATTGGATGACAATTTCGAAGACCGCTTTGCGTATTACAATGTTCTATTCCGCGATCTATCGTTCATTTCGCGTCACCATAACAGTGCAGATTCGGACAAGCGAAGCAAGGCTGAGCAGCTATATATAAAGATGTTCGATGATTTGCCCATTGATCTGCTCAAAGTGAAGGACCGAAGCCATGAACTGGCGGCCGATATTCGGGCAATGCTCGAACCAGTGTTGATTCGGCGGAACCGGATTGACTTGAAGAATGACCATTTGTACAGCGAAGAAGTGACCGAGATTCCAGAGACTCGTGATCCGGTAGAGCTTTTCTTCGAGTTGGATCACAGCCAGGCCAACTTCTACCAAACCGTGATCGAACAGTACTTCGGAGAAGGTGGAGATTTCAAAGGGGCGATTTACCAGCCATTTAACTACGAAGGTGGCCAGCCTGGGTCGGAAGAAGATGAATTCGTTCGGACCAGTCAGCGCAACTTATACGAATTCATGCGGCGGTTGCTGGTAAAACGATTTGAAAGTTCGTTTGGCGCCTTTTATGAGAGTATTTGCCGATTTGAGCGACTGCACGACATAGTCCTTCAGTTTATCGATAGGTCAGGGGGGCGATATGTGCTGGACCGAAAGCTTATCGAAAAGATGTACGAGGATGACGAAGAAGAGATCCTTGAGGCTTTGAAAGAGTTCACTGAAAGACTCGAAGAAGACGATGACTCCGGGGACCACGATAGGGTTTATCTGATTGAAGAGTTTCAGCAGAAAGAAGAATTTCTTAAAGACATTCGGGATGACTTGGCACTATTCACGCGAATCAAGGAGATGCTTGATACCTTCGGCCTGGTTGAGAATGACCCCAAACGTGATCGTCTTATAGAAGAGCTTCGTCGGATTCGGGAATCGAAAGAATCTCCACGACGGAAAGTGATCATCTTCACTGAGTATATTGATACGGTTTCGCATCTCAGGCCAGCATTGGAAGAGGCGTTTGATGGACAAGTGCTGTCGGTTCCTGGCGGAACGCTGACCAAAAGCATCTACAATAAAATTTACAACAACTTTGACGCTAGTGTTGATGAAGACAAGCAGGAAGACGATTTCCAGATTCTCATCGCCAGCGACAAACTTTCCGAAGGATATAATCTCAACCGGGCAGGGGCGATCATCAATTACGACATTCCTTGGAATCCAACGCGCGTTATTCAGCGAGTCGGGAGAATCAACCGTATCGGGAAGAAGATGTTTGACGAATTGTTCATCTACAATTTCTTCCCGACAGAGCAAGGAGCCAATATCGTCCAGAGTCGCGAAATAGCTGCTCAGAAGATGTTTCTCATCCACAATATCTTGGGCGAGGATACAAAGATCTTCGACCCCGATGAAGAGCCTTCGGCCGCGGAGCTATTCAAGCGAATCAACCGGAACCCCGAGCAGCTTGAGGAAGAGAGCCTGCTGACGATGGTTCGTAATCGACTCGACGAAATAAGGGAGAAATATCCGGCCGTTATGGACCGAGTCTCCCAACTTCCCGACCGTGTCAAAACCGCAAAGGGGAGTGATTCCAATCAACTTGTCGTTCTGCAAAAGAAAGCGTTGGGGCTTTTCGTTCAGATAGTTGCCGACACAAACTCAGATAATCCAAAGGTGAAAGAACGGAATTTTGGAGAAATGCTTCCGTTTATTGAATGCGATCTTGAAGAAGCTCGCCTTGGCTTAAGCGAGCATTTTTGGCCTGCGTATGAGGCAGTGAAGTCCTATCGGCATGTTCACAGGAAGACTCACAGTGAAAACGCTGTTGAGACAAAAGCAGAGATTTGTCTGAAATCTGCAGTGCAGAATTTTTCGGCGGAATTGGGCGACCTTCTGCCGTTTGTGCGAATGCTCATAAAGGATATATGCAAATACCACACCTTGCCGAAATATACCCTTCGATCACTCGCCAGATTTGAACATGGCAAGAAAGACGGTTTGAATGCCTTCAAGGAGGCCATAGAAAAACTGCGTCGGTTGTTGGGTTCGGATTACCTGGATGAAGTCACACGCCAGTCCCGCGATTACCGGAACAAAGTGATCATTGCTATTGAGAACTGTAAACGCCTTGGGGACTGATGCCGTGCCATTTCGACACTGTGGTACGGAGGACTATGGAAGTGTATAACGCCTGTCGCAAGTGAGTGAGCAGGTCCTTGGCAGGAAGGTCACATCAACGTCAGCGATTCCAAGGAGGGTTGAGATTATTCATAAGTAATTTTTCAATCTTCTTGCGATCAGAAGTACCTAAAAAAAACAATTCTATGGAACGCCCAATGGAAACGGAGTGGAGAATCAAAGAATTGATTCGGCAATTGGTTTGCTGCCCGCCTTTGTAACAATTGCGTGGTGAAATGTTGCCGTAGCCTTGGTTAAACCGATTCACAAGATCGACACATTCGCCTACATAGAGGACGGATGAGTTGGAGACAAGCAAGTAAACCCCCGACTTATTGGCCAACTTCTTGGAAATACTAAAGTTACAAAATGGGCCTCTGCCATACTTATGCAGGGGTAGTCTCTTGCGGTTATCGTATCTGGCTTGAGGCCAGTATTCTTGGGGTGTTTCCCTTGGGTCCAATAGTGGACGTATTTCGCATATGTATTCAAATGAGTAGCCAAGGACTGTGTATTTCATGTTTATAATTCGGCCAAGGAATGCGGTCCGTGATCCTTTTCCAAAATCATTTCATTCAATAAGTGCGATGAGGAAACGAGCCCGTAATTACTGTTCTGTATTCAAGAAAGTCACTTCTCAATGTCCGGCATGGGCCAATGTTTTTCGGCCCCCTCATGAACAATTGCCTTCAGTTGGTTGTTTGTTACCATTGGCCACAGTTACATAGTACCATGGTGTGGTGTCAGTCTGCTTACGTATCGTCTTGACTCATATCTTTGTCCCCGGTGGCGTCCGCCGTGTTCAGACCAAGTTCAAGTTGTGCTAATGAGATTCTACGGGTTCTGCTTACTTCCAGCAATTCGTTTCCTGGTACCCTTTTAACCAATCCTACGGCGCTATAGAATCTCCGGAAGTATAGCCAGGTCAAGCAGCAGTCAATCTTGACCATGTGAGGAGACTGAAGATGAATAATAGCGGAGGTCGTTTCCACACCGTTTTTGACTCTCTCGTTCTCCCTTATCTGGATGAGCGCGGTGGCTTTCGCAGTGTCGAAGAAGCTGGCCGTGCCGTAGAAGCGATATTGATCGAGTTTGACGGCAAAGGTCACTTCCAGGAACTCGCAGCCGAAACGCTCCTAAAGTGGGAAGACGAACTCAATAGTTCAGAAGAATACACCCGGCTGGATCTATCTCATATCCATAAGGTTACGAGGCCCAGTTACACTTTGGAGGAGAAAGCTACCATACTTCTCGCAATCAGGGACTATGTATACGTTCAACGCGATAGAAGGGAGGAATCTGAGCAACTTGGTCCACCTGACGAGATATACACATTTCTGATGCTTGATATTGAGAGACTGACCGATGTTCAGCTCTATAGCTTGGGAATCAAGGACTGGCTTCGTGAGTGGATAAAAAAATTCTCAAGCAAGAAACAGCCGGACTTTGAGGATCAGGACACACACCCGGTTCACCAATTGGCAGAAGCGATTTGGGACATGATCCAGAAGGCCGGAAAGTGGCAAAGTGCGGCTCGTATGTCCCACGAGGCCAATAACGATTTTTCCCAAGCGCCGGAAGCTGAGCGCAAGCAACTGAATCAACTTATGGACAACGCAGGCGACAAACTCGGGGATGCCGCAAAATTAGCACTCGAAAAGGTGGAGGGCACAGATGAGTACGTCAGAAAGATTAAAGGAACCGGGGATGGCCAATGGTCTACTGCACTCAATCGGGTTCTGAGTGAGTTTCACTCGGAAATGTATCGCCAGGGGGATGGTTTTACTAAGAGCGTGGGTGAACGGCCCTACGAAGCATTTCTCAAGTGCTTTCAT
>SDBV01009962.1_pt1 | contig 12536 bp, 15 predicted proteins | sample 2277081 | NCBI WGS metagenome assembly SDBV01 (sample SAMN10402039, study PRJNA504765) | marine sediment metagenome | isolation source: marine sediment core GS10_PC15, 223 cmbsf | place: Arctic Ocean: Southern Knipovich Ridge | collected 2010 | reverse complement strand
GGCACGGGCACGGGCACGGGCACGGGCACGGGCACGGGCACGGGCACGGGCACGGGCACGGGCACGGGCACGGGCACGGGCACGGGCACGGGCACGGGCACGGGCACGGGCACGAATTGATTACTTCATGATATTAGCGGCGATAGCCACTCGGGGCTCCAAGAAGTTTTTAAAGCAAAAGGGAAACCTGATCAATCTTCTTCAACTCCGATTGACCAAAGACGTACACATCAGACGGCTTAACCATCTGACATAATTTTCGAAAACTTTCATTGTTGTGAATGATATAATCGACATCCTTCAAGGATGTTAAGATATAAACCAATTCCTCACATGGCGACCCGTCCCTTAAGTAAATCAAGAGATCTCGGTCCGTCACCGAAAGCATCCGAATTGTTTGAAGAAGCTTTATTGAGAGTTGTGTGTCTTCTTCCAGACCCAACAAGGTCAATCCTCGCCCTCTCAACACTTCCTGAAGAGCATAAAGATGATCATCTCCGAATACTTTATTCTCGACATCCTCCTCAAGCAATCTATGGGCTAAATCCTGTAAGGTAATCCGAGCACAACCCAGCACCTCGATCGCCAAACCAGCGGCAATATTCGACAAACGACAGGCTATATTCATAGAGAAATTATTTGCGATACAAAAAGTTAATACGGAAAGAACTGTGTCCCCTGCACCTGTCACATCTTTCACCTGACGCACTTTCACCGAAAAATCTTTCCGACATCCCTGTTTAGGAAAGTAAGATATCCCCTTTTCCGATCTGGTAATCAACAGCTCGTCGCAAAGTGATCTTTGTAAAACTGTTTGTCCCACTAAGTCGATGTCTGTTCCCTCATCCAAACCGGAAGCGATTAATGTCTCCTTGTAATTCGGCTTTAGAAGAGTCGATTTTGCATATTTTGAAAAATCAGCGCCCTTAGGATCTGTAATGACAGGAATTCCCATTTCTCTCGCCTGAGTGATTAAGGCTGAAAGGACACGGCGCGACAAGAATCCTTTTCCATAATCAGAAATCGCCACAACTTTAACTTCTTCTAACAGAGATGGGATTTGATCGATCACTTCGTTTTCTAAATCCTCAGCAATCGGCACAAGTTCTTCAAAATCAATCCGTAACATCTGTTGATTGGAAGCGATCACGCGATTCTTAATAGGGGTCTTATAGGACTTTTGAGTCAGCAAACCTCTTGTTTCTATACCTTCGCTTTCTAATTCCCGTAGCAAAAGATCTCCAGACTCATCTTTGCCAATCCTCCCTAACGTGACCACTTTTAATCCTAATGAGATCATATTGAGGGCGACGTTACCCGCTCCACCCGGACGATGACTCACTTCATTGACATGGACAACTGGGACGGGAGCCTCAGGAGAAATCCTGCTCGTGCTTCCCATCGTATAGGTATCTAAGAGAAAGTCTCCTGCTACCAAGACCTTTTCCTGAGAAATTTGACTAAAGATTCCAGATAGTTTCATCTCCATCACCAATATTTTTTCGGAGCCAGATATTGACTCACATAATTCACAACTCCATCTTCAAACGGAGTAAAGTTAAGCTTATCACTAAGAACAGTAGCGAGTTTCCCCACATCTGCACAGGTATAATTTTGATATTTTCCAATTAAATCGCTTGGAAGGTCAATGTATTGGATTTTTTCTGGTTTGTCCAGCCCTTTGAAGACTGAGGAAGAAAGAGTATTCCATGTGTTGGGTTGGCCTGTGCCGATATTAAAAATTCCATATGCTTCATGGTTTAACAAATCACAAGTCAATCGCGCAGCATCTTTCACATAAATAAAATCGCGTAACTGACCCCCGTCTCGATATTTCGAATCATCGGACTTAAAGAGACGAACCTCTCCTGTATTCTGGATTTGAGATTTGAAGTGAAAAATTGCTGAGGCCATTCTTTCCTTATGGTACTCATTGGGTCCAAAAACATTAAAATATTTCAGACCGCACACCTTCTCCAACAGCCCCTGGTTTTTCAACCAAAGGTCGAACATATGTTTGGAGTACCCATACATATTGAGGGGACGGAATCTTTCCAATTCTGAATGATCATCAGAGAACCCTTCGCTTCCATCGCCATATGTAGCAGCTGAGGAGGCGTAAATAAAACGGTGATCGTTTTCTAGTGCATATTCCGCAAGACGGACAGTAAACCGATAATTATTCTCAAAAAGAAAAGAAGCATCCCGTTCTACAGTGCTGGAACAGGCTCCTAAATGGATAAAAGCCTCAATCAAAGACTCTTTCCCTTCAAGCCAGGTGAAAATTTCCCTTGGCGATACCATTTCCGCATATTTCTTTCCCACGAGATTCTTCCATCTTTCATCAGTCCCGAAATCATCGACAACAATGATGTTATCATAACCTCTGTCGTTGAGAGTGCGAATCACACATGAGCCGATGAACCCTGCTCCCCCAGTCACAACAATATATTGATCTTTAAACATTTTCATAATTCAATACCACTCTCCTACTTTTCGATTCACTTGACAGACTGACCATCGGGGCATTTCAAGTGTTCCCTTCTTTTTCCCAATACAGAAAAACGACGACCCTGCACCGCTCATCAACACGTGGGAATAAAAGGACTGCAATTCCTTTTTCAACCAAAGCAGTTCAGGTTTCAATTGAAAAGCCACCAACTCTAAATCATTTTCATAACAAACTTTCCCTTCTAAAAAGTGATTCAATGTCGTTTCAGAAGCTTGAATGGATCTGTCGGGAATTGAAAGGGTTTCAAACACATCTTTTGTGCTGAGAGAAGTCTGTGGCTTATAGATATTAAAATATTGGAGAGGTAGGGACTCAATATTTTGCACGATTTCTCCTCTTCCCCGGCAAAAAGCCGTCCCCAAAGAAAAGAAGAAAGGGACATCCGAACCCAATTCAGCTGACATTTCCTGCAATTCAGCTTCACTGAATGGTTGTCGAAATAATTGATTGAGACCCCAAAGAACCGTCGCAGCATTGCTGCTTCCTCCGCCCAATCCCGCTTCCGTCGGAATATTTTTAATCAAATGAATGGATACGGCATCTGACAATCCAGATTTTTTCCGAAAAAGCTCACGAGCTTTAATGACCAGATTATCATGATTTTCTAAGGATTTTTCCGAGCAAGAGAACTGATCCGACTGACTATGATTCAAAGTCACCATGTCAAAAAGAGTGACCGATTGGATAAGCGAAGAAAGCTCATGATAGCCGTCGGGGCGTTTGGAGTGGATATGAAGGAAAAGATTGATTTTTGCAGGTGAACGGAAACCCAGAGTCATCATTCAAAAACTCCAAAAAAAATGCCGGACTATATCGGTATCCGACATCAAAATATTATGATTCTTCAGCTTCAGAAGGCTCTTCCTTTGGCTCTTCGATTGGTTCAATTGGTTTCACAACATCTGAAATTGGCGCTTCGACAACTCTGTCAGGAACCACTTTCAATGTGAATTCAGCCTTCACATCTTCTTTCAGTTTCAATTCAATCGTATAGACACCTGTTTCTTTAATGGGATGAGCTAAAAGGACCATCTTTTTTGTGATGGTAATTCCCTTTTCCTCAGCCAACAGATGCGTAATATCCAATTGAGAGACAGATCCAAACATATGCCCCTCTGGATCGACCTTCACCACAGTGGATAAAGTGACTCCTTCAAGAGATTTTGCAAGTTGCTCAGAATCCTTCTTATCTCCAATTGACTGTTTCGCACGCTCTTCTTGAAGCCGATCTTGCATTCTTAAAGTGTGTTTATCTGCGTTTACAGCATAACCTTTAGGCAGCAAAAAATTTCTTGCATAACCTGGTTTCACATCAACCACTTCACCACTACTGCCCAAATCTTCTACGTCACCGATCAGTAATAACTTTGTTCGGTTGCTTGCAGCTTTTGTCATATTCAACGTCTCCTTTACGCACGGTCCACGAATGGCACTAGGGCCACGTTTCGCGCTTTTTTAATCGCATTTGACAATAGTTTTTGGTGCCACGCGGACACTCCAGTAATACGACGGGGAAGAATTTTACCTCGATCTGTGATAAATTTCTTCAACGTATCGACATCCTTGTAGTCAATTTCCTGAATCCCTGATGCAGTAAAAGGACATCGCTTCTTTTTCTTTGCTCGAGCCATTGTAGATCCTCTAGCTCTCATAGATCTCATAGTCATGAACACATCTCCTATTCACTTTCTAAAGTCTTAAATTCAATTTTTTCCATAACACTCTGTGGTGTTGTCACCATATGGCGGACTAGGTCCTCCATCAAACGATACTCCAATTTCATCTCTTTGATCGCTTGTGAATCCACATTAAAATATATAACGTAGTAATGACCTTCACGATGGCCACAAATCTCATAAGCAAGACGTCTGCGACCAAAATCATGATTCTTCATGATTTCACCGCCACGACTCGTAATGCCTTCCAAGATCTTATCCATTGCTTTATTTCGTGCATCATCATTCAGTGTTGAGCTGATGATGTACATACCTTCATAAAGATTTGTTTTTGTTTGACTCATTCTCTTTCTCCTGTCTAGTATTAACATCCTTCATCACACGTTCAATATCTTGCGTCACCAACCGCTCTAATACGTCAACGGCACTTTCAATCAAAAGGGGTAACTGTTCCCTCTCCGCTCGCGAGAACTCGTCTAGGACATAATCCTCAAGAGCCCGTTGCTGATGATGCTCACCCGCAATTCCCAATCGCAACCTAGGGTATTGACGCGTGCCCAGATGCTGCTCAATACTTTTTAATCCGTTATGCCCTCCTGAGCTCCCCATGGCGCGCAAACGCATCTCACCAAAGGAAAGGGCAATATCGTCAGTGACCACACAAACATCTTGCGAGCTCAGATGAAAATAATCCAAGTACCGCTTTAATGCCTGTCCACTGGCATTCATATAAGTTGCTGGTTCCAGGATATGGATCGTTTTGTCATCCATCACCCCTTTTGCCACTTTGGCCTTAAAGCGAGGCACATCTTTCAACTCCCAGAAATGCCGATCACACAAGCGTTCGGTCACCATAAAGCCAATGTTATGTCGAGTCTTTTGGTAACGTTTTCCAAAATTCCCCAAGCCAACAAAAACTTTATGTTTTGAATCACCCATACTTATCTCATCGCAATGACAACAGCGACCTCTTCAAGGTTGGCAAGAGGTCTGACGTTCTCAGGGATAGCCAGATCTTTCAACTTCCTGTACTGCCTAACGCCCAGATCCTTCACATCTACCTCAAAGACAGTCGGAATATCGTCTGGCAAACAATTCACTTGTATATAACGAATCACACGACGCAAAACGCCACCAAGTTTAATCCCGATACAATCAAGGACTCCAGTACATTCAATGGGAATCTTCACATTGACACGGACATCCTTCTCCAGGATCTCAAAGTCCAAATGAAGAATATTGTAAGTCGTAGAGTGATACTGGATATCTTTGACAATCGCTCGGCGCTCTTTTCCCGCCTTGCCCACAAGAGTAAATACTGTTGTAGATAGGCGTCCTTTTGGGATTGCTCGAAGCGTAGCTGCGAATTCTTCGCCTTTCACCGTAACCGTTTCCGATTCTATTCCGCGACCGTACAAAACCGCAGGAATGTCGCCACTACGGCGAATTCGATTCGATTCCCGTTTTTTTTCTTTAGAACGTTCAATAATGTTCAGTTTCATAAATCCTCCGAAAGGATGATGATTATTTACAAATTTTCATTCAATTGACGTCAATTTAGACGCCAATATAACTGTAAAGAGAATGAATGGACCCAGCCGAGTTGATGCAGTTAATGGCTTCTGCAAAGTGAGATCCCACAGAGACTATCTGATATTTCGTCAGCCCTGTAAGTCGATCAGTAACAGGTATCGTATTACTCATCAAAAGAACTTCAATTGGACTATCCTCCACTCGCTCCACTGAATTACCAACAAATAATCCGTGGGCCAGTGAACAAAAAATCCTTAAAGCCCCCTTCTCTCGGCACGCTTTCGCGGCTGATACTAATGTGCCACCTGTAGAGCACATGTCATCAGCGAGAAGAACATTCTTTCCTTCTATTTCACCTATTAAGGTGGTGATCTCCACTTCAGTCGCACACCTGCGAATCTTGTCGATCACGGCAAAATCTACTCCCAATAAATTGGCGTAGTCTCTTGCTAACTTAATACTTCCTGCATCCGGAGCCACAATCACCACATCGGGTAAATCAAGCCTCTTGAATGCATTTGCCAACAATGGCATAGAATTTAAATTGTCAACCGGGATATCAAAAAATCCCTGTAACTGGCCAGCGTGAAGGTCCATCGTCAGAACCCGGTCAACACCCGCCTTTTCAAGCAAGTTGGCCACAAGTTTCGCTGAAATCGGGACCCGTGGCTTATCTTTACGGTCTTGTCGCGCATACCCAAAATAAGGAATCACAGCGATGATGTTGCGAGCGGATGCCCTTCTCAACGCATCCACCATCATGAGCAATTCCATCAAATATTCATTCGGCTCAAGTGCGATGGTCTGCACAACAAAAACATCTTTACCTCTGACACTATCGAGAATCTGAACGGATATCTCTTTGTCAGGAAACCTCTCTAAATTCACTTCTCCTAAATCCATCCCCAAATGGTTCGCAATCTCTTTTGCAAGAGATGGATGAGAAGACCCTGATAAAATTACATAGTCATTGTCTTTTACCGTCATCCCACACCCCATTTGACAATAATAAGCTCTAAGGTAAATAAATTCTTTATTTACATTTTAAGTTTGGGGTGGAAGGATTCGAACCTCCGCATGGCGGTACCAAAAACCGCTGCCTTACCGCTTGGCGACACCCCAATTCACAAGCAGTTTTCACGCTTGTTAAACTAAAGATATTAATGGGGTTGAGATTTTAATGCAAGAGGGAAAAGGTAAAAATTTAGACAGGATAGACAGGATAGACAGGATAGACAGGATAGACAGGATAGACAGGATAGACAGGATGGACGGGTTGGACTGAATGGTCTTATTCAGCCAGGATGACTGGTTCAGGTTCTGGAGACTCCTCGGGGGGCGCATACACTTTTTTAACCACAACATGCACTTCACTGACATGAAGACCAGTATATTCGGTGATCTCTTGGGCAATTTTCGCCTGAACTTCGTCCGTTTTCTGTGGAATTGAATATCCATACTGGATTTTCACTTCTACTTTTAGAGAGACTGATGGACTGTCATCTCGCTGAATGACATAGACACCTTTGAGGCCATCAACGGTCTCACGACCAAATAAATGATCAAAAAATCCCCCACCATCGAGAGAAACGCCCTCAATTTTTGTTAGGCAATTTAACACAATTGTCTTGAAGACCTGATCCTCAATGTCTCTAACGAAGACCGTTTCAGGTAATTCAAATTCTTTAGAGTCAAGATCGCGACTTTTTTTCCAGCTTTTCATTGCCCCTCTACTTACGTTGACATCAATAAGTGCACTGTCAAGCTTGAAATTACTGTTTAGACCTCGGGGCTTACGCGAGGTCTAAACAGTAATTTCAAGCTTGACAGTGCACTAGTACTCATTTAAGATTCTAGTGATCTTAGATATTATCTCATAGGACAATTTTATGAACGAGTTTATAATCCTTTTAATCATCGTCTTTTGGGGATGGGTGAGCTCCTATTTTGCCCAACAACGTGGCCGAAATCCCTATGGCTGGTTTTTCCTGGGGTTCCTCTTTGGCCCCTTCTCTTTAGTCGCCCTTTTTATCATGAAAGACTACAGCCAAAAGACAGCTCCCCCTGAAACCCCAGGAATCAATGTTTCCCACCACTCCCCTTTTGACCACTTAGACTGGTACTATTTAGACAGCAGTCGTCAAACGAAAGGGCCCATCAGCTTTGAAGATCTAAAGAAGAGTTGGAAAGAAGAAGGTGTTAACGAAAACACTTTAGTTTGGTATGATTCGTTGTCTGATTGGAAAAAAGTTGTGGATATTAGTGAATTGAAGGAAGAATTAAACGCAGATTACCAACAATAATCTGCGATAATCATATTACCAGCTCGCTTTGGTGATCCCAGGAATTGACCCCTCAAGAGCCATCTCCCTAAAACAGTTACGAGAAAGTCGAAACTTTCGTGAGTAACCACGAGATCTTCCAGTCAATGCACAACGATTACGCAATCGAATATAACAGGTGTCACGTGGCATTTTATTCAACTTGAGGCGAGCTAACTCGCGCTCCTCTTCACTTAAACTCATATCTTTTGAAATACGTCTGAGATCAGATCGCTTATCCCATGCGCGCTTCACTATTAACTCGCGTCGTTTTTGCTTTGCAATTGAAGATTTCTTAGCCATTGTTCTCCTTAATCAATCTCTTTAAAATGATCTTTCTTAGCTCTCTTTCTAGCAGGACCTTTTTGTCTTTGCTTGCGGTTCGGATCTCGCTTGTTAATCACGTATAATCGACCTCGACGCCTTACTAAGACATCACCCTTCGAAGGATCCGCTTTTACAGATGCTCTTGTTTTCATCTCGCATTCCTTAGTTTAACTACCGTTTGATGCCCTAAAGTATAGCGAACAACGGCTTTTCATACAAGAAAAAGGGTAAATCGATATCAATTTATAATTAATTTTTGAAAGTCCAGAAAAAGAGACGTCTTTACAATTATCTTCATTTTCCCTACCATAGAGGGCAATACAGGAGGATTTCCGTGAAACGTACATATCAACCAAGTAAACGTTGCCGAAAAAACACACATGGTTTTTTAAAAAGAATGAGCACTGCAAATGGGCGTAAGATCATCAATAGTCGTCGTAGGAAAGGTCGTAAACAATTAACAGTCTAGGTTACAAATTTCCAAAATCCCGTCGTCTTTTATCAAGAAGGGATTTTCGTCGAGTAACGGTTGCATCTGAAAGACGAATCGGTCGTTACCTCATACTCGATTTCACAATCAATAATCATTCTCAACGTCGATTAGGCTTAGTTGCATCCAAACGATTTGGTAACTCGACCAGACGCAATCGTTTTAAACGCGTAGTTCGGGAAGCATTCAGGAAAACGTTATCTCAATTGCCTGAAGGTCTAGATGTGGTAATCAAACCCAGGCGTCTTGCAATGGATGCAAATTCTTGCCAGATAGCTGACGAATTGCTATCTTTGTTGCATGACTGTACTCATTGACAATCTCAATACACAACAACGAAAGGCTGTCGAGACGACTGAGGGTCGTGTTCTTATTCTTGCCGGAGCCGGCACAGGGAAGACTTTGGTGTTAACGACGCGGGCGGCTTTTTTAATCAAAAGCAAAGGGGTTCCACCTGAGTCCATTCTGGGCTTAACGTTTACCAATAAGGCAGCAGGAGAAATGCGTAAGCGGCTGGCGCAATTGGTGGATGAAGCATCTGCAAAGAAGGTCACTCTTTGTACATTTCATAGTTTTTGTATGCAAGTGTTGCGAAAGGAGATTCACCATTTGGGATACACGTCAAATTTTACGCTCTATCAACCCAGTGATGTCGAGAGATTGGTGAAGGCAATAGCTCATGACATTCTGGAAAGTGATGGAGAGCTGCCGTCTTTAGCTGCGACGATGGCTCAGATCAACCGAGCGAAAAATCTGGGATTAGATCCTGATGAAATTTCCGAAGGATCTGATACTTGGCACGATAAGTTTGTAAAGAAAGTGTATCGGCGGTTATTGGAGAGTATGCGAGCTCACAACGCGGTTGATTTCGACAACTTGCTCACGTTGACGGCAGAACTTTTCACTCATCACCCTGAAATTGCAAGTCGTTATCAAGATCGTTACCGTTATATTATGATTGACGAGTATCAGGATACCAATCCGATTCAATATCGTTTAGCATCGCTATTGTCATCTCAGCATGGAAATCTTTGTGTGGTCGGAGATGACGATCAATCGATTTATGGATGGCGCGGAGCAGACATTCGGAACATTTTAGAGTTCGACCAGGCAACAGTGGTGAAACTCGAGCAAAATTACCGGTCGACTCCGATGATTCTGAATGCGGCAAACGCTGTGATCACGAATAATGAAAACCGTCACCATAAAAATTTATGGAGCCAACAGGCTGCCGGGGATCAGATTCGCGTGTTTCATTCTCCTTCCGAAAAACTAGAAGCCGAAGCGGTGGTGTACCGCATCATAAAACTAAAAAAAACCTTAAAACTTCACTGGAAAGATTTTGCAATTTTATACCGATCGAACGCCCTATCACGACAATTTGAACAAGTTCTGTTGAGGACATCGTTTCAAATGGGAGATCACTGGAGAAAAGGTATTCCCTACAAGATATTTGGAGGCCTTGAGTTTTTTGAAAGACGGGAGATCAAGGATCTGTTTTCTTATTTGCGCGTTGTCGTCAATCGCAAAGATGAAATGTCCGTTTTGCGGACGATCAACCTTCCCCGTCGTGGAATTGGCGAGAGGACATTGGATCAGTTGACGCAATTTAATCGCGAGAATGAGATTTCTTTATGGGAAGTGATGAAGCTGGCTGTCGAAGGCGTTCTTCCGGAAGTGATCCAATCAAGTCTTTCGAAACGATCTCTCACAGGCATTCAAAATTACATGAATATCATTGAAGAAGCCTCTTCCAAATTCGATCAGTGGTCTCTGCGGCAAGCGACATTATGGCTTCTTGACACGATCGACTTTAAGCGCGCGATTCAAGAAGATGTGAAAAGTCAGAAAATGCGTGATTTTAAATGGGAAAATGTCGAGGAATTAGTGAGTTCGCTTGCTGAGTTTGAGGAAAGTGGAGAAGGCACAACATTGAATGAGTATATTACATCGACTCCCCTTCAAGAAAGTGATAGAAAGAACAATCAAAACGATGATGATACGGTTCAGCTGATGACCTTTCACAGTGCAAAAGGATTAGAATTTCCCGTATGTTTTTTAATTGGGTTGGAAGACCATATTATTCCCCATGAGAGAAGTCTGCAAGAGACGGGAGTTGAAGAAGAAAGGCGGTTGATGTATGTTGCGATGACTCGAGCCAAAAAAATGTTATATTTAAGTATGTCCCAACAGAGAAGTCGGATGGGAGTGCCACAGGTGAGCAAGCCTTCACGATTTTTGTATGAAATCCCAAAGGATTTACTTAAAATTTGTAGATTTGATCAAATGGAAAACGATTAGCATGGCTTTATCACAGAGCCCGAGCAATGGAGTCCATTCCTACATCAAAATGGTAATTTAGATAAGTCAACACGTTTTTATGCTTTTTTTCACCACAGAGGCACAGAAGAGTAATCATATATTTTTGTTTCTCCTATCTCTTTGCCTCTGTGTCTCAGTGGTGAAAAAAAAGTAAAAAAACTTTGAAAATTCGCCTTGAGATCTCAAGTTACTTAGGAGAGATACAGAGCAAGGAAGATTTCTGAGTTCTCTGTGTTAAAAATATCCGATTCATGATATGAAATGTCAAAAAGGAGATACCCCTATGAAAATTCTCATTGCCGGATCCTCGGGACTGATTGGAAGCGCCCTAACTGCATTCCTGCAAACTAGTGAACATGAAGTAGTCCGATTACTCCGCAGCGCAGGCGAGGGAATTCTATGGGATCCCAAAAATAAATCTGTCGACATCTCTGAATTAGAAGGATTTGATGCTGTGATCAATCTGGCGGGAGAAAACATCGCTGATTCCCGGTGGAATGAAGCAAAGAAGAAGAGAATGCGTGACAGCCGTGTTGAGACGACACGATTCCTTTGTGAAACATTTAAAAAACTTGAAAATCCCCCCAAAGTTTTGGTGAACGCATCAGCTCTTGGATATTACGGCAATGTCCCGGAAGGAGACGTCACCGAGTCCCACCCCGCGGGCAAAGGATTCTTAGCGGACGTGTGCCAAGAGTGGGAAGAGGCGACAGAGTGTTTGATGGGAGAAGATATGCGGATTGTTCTGCTCCGCACTGGGGTTGTGTTATCTCCGAAAGGCGGCGCTCTGAAGAAAATGCTAACTCCGTTTAAATTAGGGATCGGAGGTGTCATTGGAAATGGAGATCAAATGATGAGTTGGATTGACATCGAGGATCTCGTAAGGGCGATATATTTTTGCATCAAAAATGATTCCATTCGCGGTCCCGTGAACGTCACTGCGCCCCAACCCGTGAGCAATCGCGAGTTTACGAAGACTTTAGGAAAAGTTCTGTTTAGACCGACAATATTTCCAATGCCGGCGTTTGCAGCAAGATTAGCCTTTGGGGAAATGGCCGACGAGATGATCCTTACTGGAGCCAAGATTCTTCCGGAACGGCTTACATCAACAGGGTTTGAGTTCAAGTATCCGACGTTAGAAAGTTCTTTAAACCATCTGCTTAAATAATTTCTTGGAGTGCGCAGGCTTGCCCTTACAATTTAACACATCTTTTTACGTTCTCCGCTAAAATGTTTAATATTAGAAACATAAGGCTTTAATTGACAATCTATTAATTTCAAATGTTTTGGTAAAAATATCAGGATTAACAGGATCGTAAACGACAGGATAAACAGGATATAGGAGAAGGATCCTG
>SDBV01009961.1_pt1 | contig 12536 bp, 10 predicted proteins | sample 2277081 | NCBI WGS metagenome assembly SDBV01 (sample SAMN10402039, study PRJNA504765) | marine sediment metagenome | isolation source: marine sediment core GS10_PC15, 223 cmbsf | place: Arctic Ocean: Southern Knipovich Ridge | collected 2010 | reverse complement strand
ACGGCCGGACCTCCCGCGACGCCGGGCCGCCGACGCCCACGCCGACGCAGACGCCGACGCCGACGCCCACACAATCGCCGACGCCTTCACCAACACCGCCGCCGGCCGCCGAACTGACGATCGTAAAGACCGACTCTCCGGATCCGGTGGCGATTGACGGCACGCTGGCCTACACCGTAACCGTCAACAACATCGGCGCCATCACCGCCTCCAACGTCGTGGTCACCGACGAGCTGCCCGGCCACGTCACGCTGATCTCGTCCACGCCGAGCCAGGGCTCCTGCGACGACACCACCTGCTCCCTTGGCAGTATCGCCCCGGGCGAGGCCGCTGTGATCTCCTACATCGTTTTCGCCAACGAGGGCGCGGAGAGCCCGCTGCTAAACGTCGTATGCGTCACCAGCAGCACCGAGGAGAGCGACCTGACGAACAACTGCGATCAGGAAGAGACGACGCTCAAGACCCCGCTCGGCGCGACGAGCACGCCGGACGGCATACCACCGATGGGCGGGGCGCCGCCCAACGTCGACGGTGCTCCGGGGCTTTCACTGCTCCTGGTTTTCGGCATTGGATTTGCCGTCATCGGCGGCATCGCCGGCCTCGTTGCCAGGCGGCGCATGACGAACAGATAGCAGAAGTTAGGAGTCGGGGGCGGGGAAACTCGCCCCTTTTCGTTACCCCGCCGCGCGCTCGGTCAGCAGCTCGTCAACGTAGCGAGCGATGATGTCGCTCTCCAGGTTCACGCTGTCGCCTGGCTCGCGTCGAACCAGGTTCGTGTGCTCCTGTGTGTACTGCACCAGCGACACCGAGAACGACCCGGCGTCCTTGGCGACAACCGTGAGCGATGCGCCGTCTACGGTAATCGGGCCCTTTACGACACAGTGGCGCAGGATCTCTGCCGGCGCGTTGTAGCGCGCGATCAGAGCGTCGCCCTCCGGCGTCAGCGATACCAGCGTCCCCATCGCCTCGACGACGCCGCGCACCAGGTGCCCGGAGAGGCGCGTCGCCAGCGTCAGCGAGCGCTCCAGGTTGACCGTTGCGCCTTCCGCCAGCTCACCCAGATTGGAACGCCGGTAGGTCTCCGGCATGCAGTTGAACGTCAGCAGCGTGCCCTCGATCGCGGCGACTGTCAGGTCGACGCCGTTGATCGCGATCGAATCACCGAGTGCTGTCCCCTCCAGAATCGCATCGCACTCGATCACCAGCGTTCCCTCTTCCGCCCGGCGCACCGCCCCGACCTCTTCGATGATCCCCGTGAACATATCGCCTTGAAGTTACCACACGCGAGCACCTCCGCTCATGCTGAGGTTCTCGAAGCATTGCGTGCCTAGATCGGCAGGTGCGCGCGCACCAGGTTCAGCGCCGCGCCCGGACGCCGCACCGTCACCGCTCCCAGCGTCGCCAGCGCCGGCAGCGACCGCGCCAGCCGCAGCAGCACTTTCGACGGGTAGTCGATGTCCGCGTGCTGGTTCGTCAGCGACTGTAACCCCGGCGACCGCAGCGCCCGTACCAGGCGTTCGATCTGCGCACTGCTCATCGCCAGGCCGAAGTGCCTCAAGTGCCGCGACTTGCGAAGCTCGCGCCCGATCTCGCGCTTCCAGCGCCGCTCGTACGCCGCCAGAGACTTCGCGCCAAAGGCGTCACGCTCGAACGCCTCGCGCACGCTGATCGCCGCGTGTCGCGCCGCCACGAGGCTCGTGTAGATGCCGCCGCCCGAAAACGGCTTCACCTGCCCGGCCGCGTCGCCCACCAGTAGCGCGTGGTCGCCGTACGACCGCGGAGCGAACGCCAGCGGGATCGTCCCCCCGTACATCCGGATCGGCTCCAGGCTCGCGAAAAGCTCCGGAAACGCCGCGGCCATGCGCCGGTACGCCGCGATCGGCTTCACAGCACCGGTCGTGCCGATGCCGACGCGCACGATGCCCCGCCCGTCAGGGCCGTCACCGGTCGGGATGATCCAACCGAACCAGCCGGGGGCCAGGTCGTGCCCGACGAACACGTGCACGTAATCATCACGCCACTTCGCGCGGGCGTCGGGCGAGATACGGCCCTCGATCCCGAGATTGTACGCGTACTCCGTCGGCCGCGGCATGCCCAGCGTGCGCGCCACACGCGAGTGCGTACCGTCGGCGCCGATCACCATGCGCGCGGTCAGCGTCCAGTCGCGGCCGTCCGTCTGCGCCGTCAGCCGCATGTGGCTGTTGTCCCGCTCGACGTGCGTCATCCGCGCCCGCACGAGGTCGGCGCCCGCCGCCTGCGCCTGTTCGCACAGCGTCTCGTCCCAGGCGACGCGGTCGATGGCGACCGCCCGCGTCGCCGAGCCGCCCAGCGCCACCTCGCCGCCCTCTTGAGTGTGTATGAAAGCGCCGGTGAGGCGGTGGATCACCGCTTCCTCGCCGATCTCGGCCTCGCACAACGTGCGCAGAGAGATCAGCCCCGAGCAGTGCGATGGCACGCCGACGGCGCGGTGCTCTTCAAGCAGCCGCACCCGAAGACCGGCGCGCGCCAGATCCCGCGCCGTGCGCGACCCGGCCGGCCCCGCACCGATTACCGCAACGTCACAATCGAGGTGCATACGAGGCGATTATCGCCCAGTCCGTCGTCACGGGGTAGGGCCGTCACCCGCCGCGCTCGACCACTCCCGCTTGCCCCTTACGGCACCACGAGCACCTGGCCCGGCTTGATCACGTTCGGGTCGCTGCCGATCGTGGCGCGGTTGGCGTCGTAGAGCGCCCGCCAGCCACTGAGGCCCAGCTTCTGCGCGATGCCGCTCAGCGTGTCGCCGGCCTGCACCGTGTACGTCGCCGGACCGGGCGGCGGCGCCGGGGCCTCCCCGCGTAACCCCCGCACGTCCGTCTCCAGGCGGTCAAGCCGCGCGCCGACCGCCGTCAACTCCCGCGTTAGCTCCTCGTACTCCGCGCTCGACATCTCTTCCTCCTCCGTTTCGCCCGTGCTCATCCCGGCGGACGCGACCGCTTCCCACATCGCCTCCGACATGTGCTCGTAGCTCCAGAAACTCACCCCGCGTGAGCCTGCCTCAGCGGCGCGCCGCACGAAATCTCGCACCTCGTGCGGCGCCGGGTACGGCGTCAACCCCTCGCGGTACAGCCCGGCGACCGGGAACACCCGCTCCGGCGACACGCCCAACGCCGTGTAGTCCTCGTACATCCAGGCCAGCGCCCGCTCGTGCGGCCAGCGGAAGGCGTTCCAGTACACCTGCGGCGCCGTTCCCGTGCAGTAGCGCTCGAACGCCTCGTACGGGAACGAGCGGTGATAGCGCGCGATGGCGAACGTGCTGTAGTACAGCGGGTACGACGGCCCCAGCGCCTCCCGCACGCGCTGGCAGACCTCTTCGGCGGCCTCGGGATGGCCCTTGAATTCCGTCTCGACGTCTAGCACCAGCAGCTCGGCCTCGCCGTACTGCGCTGTCTCGATCGCCCGCGCCGCCTCCCCGGCAGGGTCGCGCCCGTAGAGATAGCCCCACCCGCCGACGGCCAGACCGTGCGACTTGAGCGCCCGGCTGATGTCGCGGAAAGACGGCCCCTGCGCGAACCAGCGGCCGCCGTCGAACGCTTTGACGATCGCGCCCCGGCAGCCCGCGGACCGCAGCCGCTCGGCCACCCGATTCGCATCGCCGCCGTCACAGCGGCGCCAGTTCCAGATCCAGACCCACTTACCGGCGAGCGTCTCCACCTCCGCCACCTCCTCCCTCGTGAGACGCAGGATCGCAGCCGCGGGGTGGAAGTCCAAGGGCCAAACGGCGTGCGATCTCCTGAACAGCGACCGTGATCGCGAGCGTGCGCAGTTCTTCCTGCTTGACGGCGCGCCCTCTCCTGCGATACTAAGTGCTTGCTCAGATACAAAAGGAGGCGCCCCATGGCCGAGACCGGCAAAGCAGCCATCTACACCGACGTCGGTAACCCGTTCGAGATCCGAGAGTACCCCGTGCCCGACCCGGCGCCCGGCGGCCTCGTCGTACGCATCACGTCCGCGGGCATCTGCGGCTCCGACCTGCACGTCTGGCGCGGCGACATCCGGATCACGATGTTCGGCCCGGGCGCGCGCATTCTCGGCCACGAGATGACCGGCAAGGTCGCGAAGCTCGGTGCCAACGTCAGCACAGACTCGCTCGGCCAGCCGCTCAAGGAAGGCGACCGCATCGTCTACCCCTACTTCACGCCCTGCCGCCGCTGCTACCAGTGCCTGCGCGGCGAGTTCGCGGCCTGCCCGGTGAAATCACTGCCGATCCCCGTCTCCGACAACGCACCCCACTTCTTCGGCGCCTACGCCGAGTACTACTACCTGGGCGACGCCGCCTTCGTCTTCAAGGTCCCCGACGAGCTCAGCGACGAGATGGTGACGCCCGTCAACTGCGCGCTATCGCAGGTGATCCACTCGCTCGGTAAGTCGGGCCTGCGCATGGGCGACTCCGTCGTCATCCAGGGCGCCGGCGGCCTTGGCGTCAACGCCACGGCGGTCGCCCGCGCGATGGGTGCCGGAACGATCATCGTCATCGACGGTGTGCCTGAGCGACTCAAGCTCGCCAAAGAATGCGGCGCCGATGAGGTGATCGACATTAACGAGGCGAAGGCGGGGCCCGACCGCGTCGCCAAAGTAATGAGCCTGACGTCCGGGCGTGGCGCCGACGTCGTCGCCGAGTTCGTCGGCGTGCCCGACGCGATCACGGAGGGGCTCAACATGGTGCGCGCCGGTGGCACCTACCTCGAAGTCGGCAACATCAGCCTCGGCAAGACGGTGGCGATCGACCCGTCGATGCTCGTCTGGCAGAACAAGAAGATCGTCTCCACCGTCATGTACGACCCGGCGACGCTGGCCATCGCGCTCGACTTCCTCGTCCGCAACAAGGACCGCTTCCCGCTGGCCAACGTCATCTCCGACACGTTCACGCTGGAGCAGACCAACGAGGCGTTCCAGAAGGCGGAATGGGAGGGCAAGCAGACCTCCGCCTCCCGCGTCGTCATCACGCCCTAACGGCTACAGCGACTTACGGAAGTAGTACTCGACGCTATGGCTCGCATCGTGTAACTCGCGCGTGTCCGGGCCGCGTTCGTATCCGCGCCGCTCATACAAGCGGTGCGCGGCCTCGAACCGCGTATCGCTCCACAGCATGACCGTCGTCGCGCCGCGACTGCGGGCCTCCGCCTCGGCCAGCCCGCACAGGCGCGCGCCCAGGCCGAGAAGCCGCACCTCTGACGACACGTACAGCTTCTTCAGTTCCATTGACCGTTTCGCGGCCGGCAGGATCGCCACGCTGCCAACGATCGTCCCGCCGCGTTCGGCCACCCACATGCGTCCGCCGGCCTCTGTGTGCCACGTCGCAGGCGCGATCAGCTCTGGCGCCTCGCCCTCGACGTCCAGAACGCAGCCCGGATACTCAGCGTAGCAGTCCGCGATCAGCCGGATCAGACCGTCGGAGTCGTCGTCGCGGGCGCTGCGGATCCTGACGTTCACGAGGCAGTGCTAGCGACGCGTTGCGGCGAACTCGTCGCGGGCCTGATCGGCCACGGACTCGCCCAGCGCGATGTCGACGCCGGTCATCGCCAGCGCCTGGCCGATCTGCACCATGTTCTCGTGCGCGGCGTCCGTCGCACAAACTTCGGTGAAGCCGGCGGTGTGGTTCAGCGCGAACGCCCCGATCTGGAACGTCGGGTGGATAGACGGCACCTTCCAGCTCACGTTGCCCATGTCCGTACTGCCGGTGGACGCCGCGACTCCTTCCAGAAAGCGACGGCCCAGCGCCTCGGCGTTCGCCTTGTAGAGCGAGACGAGCGTCGGGTTGTTGTTCATCGGCTCGTAGGCGAAGGACGTCCACTCGATCTCGACCCTCGTACCGGTGGCCTCGGCGCCGGCGCGGAAGCAGCCTTCGATACGGCCCTTGAGGTCTTCGAGGTACTGCGGCTGCAGCGCCCGCACCTCGAACTTACCCCTCGCCCTGGCCGGGATCACATTGCTCGCCTCGCCACCCTCCAGGATGACGCCGGCCAGACGCGCGTCCCGCCGGATGTGCTGCCGTAGCTGCGCGACCGCCTGGTACGCCGTCACCAGCCCATCGAGCGCGTTTAGTGCGGTCTCCGGCGCCACGGACGCGTGAGCCTCACGGCCGTGATACGTGACGTAGCAGGAGTAGACGCCGAACATGTACGGATCCGCGATCTCGACCGGCGCGGGATGCACCATCAACGCCGCGTCGACGCCGTCGAACGCGCCCTTGTCCAGCAGCATCTGCTTTCCGCCGAGGTCTTCTTCCGCGGGCGTCCCCAGCACGACCAGGCGCACGTCCGCCGGCGAAACGGCGCCCTTGAGGCCGATCGCGCCACCCAGCCCTGCCGTAGCGATCAGGTTGTGCCCGCAGGCGTGCCCGATGCCCGGCAGCGCATCGTACTCGAGCAAATAGGCGATAGTCACCGGCCCCTCGCCCCAGACCCCGCGAAACGCCGTCTCAATGCCGTAGACGCCGCGCTCCACCGCGAATCCCTGCTCTTCGAGCGTATCGCTCAGCAGGTTCGCCGCGCGCGTCTCCTTCAGCGCCAGCTCCGGGTGCGAGTGAATGTCGAGGCTGACCTCGACCAGCGACTCTTTCGCCTCGGCCACCGCTGCCTTCGCTCGCTCTTTCGCCTTGTCTATGCTCATGTCGTTCCCCCTATCGCATCGGTCACTTTATCGCCATCGCATTCGGAGGGGAACCGACGCCGCCCGGCACGTTCAGCGGCGCCGACGTAAACAGGAACTCGTACACACCGTCCTCCGCGCAGTCCGCCGCCAGCCCGTCCAGCTCCCACAGCTCGCCGATCGGCATCCCCAGCAGGGGGATCAGCCGCCAGTGCATGAAGTCGCCCGTCTCCGGCCTCGGCGGCCAGGCCTCCAGCGCCGGGTTGTCCGCCGCGACCGCCGCCACGTGGCGGTCCCAGAGCCAGGCCGCCATCTCTTCGGCGGGACCAAGTCCCGGCGCCTTCAACCGTCCCCGGTCCGAGATCTCCTCTCGCACCTCAGGCGTCGCCTCGCTCAAGTACCACGCCAGCCATCCCGTGCGCACGAGTAGCACGTCGCCCGTCTGCACCTCGACGCCCTGCGCCTGCGCGCACGCCTCCAGGTCGTCGGTAGTAATCAGCTCCGGCGTAGAGTAGTCGAGCCACCGCTTCCGCGCCGCGAAGTGGCGCGCCACGTCCAGCAGTACGCCCCGGCCGGCGATCCCCCTCCCGGCCATCGTGTCGATGCCAAGCTTGCCGCCGTCGCCGGCGACGATCTCGTCGTCGCGCACACCGTTGTACCAGCCGTACTCCGGATGACGGATGTGGCGCAGGCTGTCCCACTGGCTCGACGCCTGTGGCCAGAAATTGTCGAGGTAATCGTCGCGGCCGTCGCCGCCCTCGCCCGTAATCGTGTGCCGCACTCGCCCACGCCCGTACAGCGGCGGGTCGGGCCGATCTATCCGTAGGTTCAGCGGAAACGCGGCGCCTTTGCGTACAAGCCCCGCCGCGGCAGCGACCCGCTCAGGCGTCAGCAGGTTGAGGCACCCCAGTTCGTCATCGTCGCCCCAGAGGCCCCACGCCGAGCGCGGCGGCGCGCCCTTCTTCACGGGCAGCTTGTCGTACGAAGGTAGCTCAGGCATCGTGTCGGATTATGCCACGACGGTCGTCTCCCCCTCTCCCTGAGGGAGAGGGGTTAGGGGTGAGGGAACTTCAGCGTGATGATCTGGTTAGCCCGCAACGCGAGGCGTGAGGCGTCCACGTTCGCCGCGTTCTCCTCGTTCAGATCAACCGCGCTGACGCGCCCGTGCGCCTCGCCGAGCGCAACGGCCGCCTCGATCGGCTCGCCAGCGATGTTGTACGCTCGCGCGACGACGCCGTCATCGTCCTCGGCCAGCTTCACCGTGGATAGGACCAGCTCCGGGGCGTCGACCGTCAGCAGACTCCCCTGGAGCGGCAACCGGCCGCTGCCGCGGCTCGTACGAAGCGAGCGCAACGGCCGCCCGAAAGCATGCGCCTCTGAGAACGCCTCGCGCCAGCCGCCACCGTGCGGGATCAACGAATACTCGAACGTCCAGCGGCCGGGCATCTGCGCCCCTGGCGTCTCGAAACCGGGCCCGGCGTGGCCCCGCCGCATCGACAGGTCGTCGCGCGAGAGCCACCCAACGCAGCGCAGCAGCGTTACCGCCAGCGTCGCGGTCCCGTCGTCTTCAGTCATCACCTCGTACTCGGCCAGACCGCGGTTCGCAATCATCAGGCCGTGTTCGCCGTCGCTCAGGTCCGTGAACGTCTTCTGCGGATAGTAGGCGACCGGTGACTCCGGCGCGTTCGGCGCCTCGGGCGGGCAAGCGACCGGCCGCCTCACCACCCCGAAGTGCTGCTCGGCCTCGGAGTGCTCGGTGGCGACCCCGGCCGGGAAGAGCACCCGCAGCCTGTGGTCCTCCGCGCGGTTGTCGACGTCCGTCTCAACGTCCACACGAGCGACCCCTGGGTACAGTCGGACACGGCTCGTGATCTCGCACTCCACGCAACCTTCGTCCCGCGCGCGGCGGTCGGGCGTCAGGCGCGCCGGCAGGCTGTACGACTGGCGCACTTCGAGCGTCCAGCGCGCCGGACCTGCCTCCGTCACGGCGATGTCCACCGGGCCGCCCGGACGATCGACGGCGCGATCTTCTGACGGCGGGTCGTACGTGTACTCGTCGCCGCGGTCGCCGACGTCGAGGAAGCGGTTCAGTCCGCGCAGAATGCGACCGTCGCGTTTGTCCTCCACCGTCAGCGTGCCATCGGCCTCGCCCGTCACGCGGAAGAACTCGTTCTCGATCGCCGTCGCGCCCACGGGCGCCGGCGCGGCCGCCGTTTCGCGGCGTTCGAGCCGGAAGACCTTGTGCCCGAGCGACGGCACTTCGTTCGCCACGAAACCGAAGACGACGCGCTCGCGCCGGTCGACGGGCGAATTCAGGCCGCGCTCGACCGGCTGCAGCGGCGCCGCAACGCCGGACTCGGCGACCGCGTGCGTCGGCTCCTCACCCTCGCGCACCGGCACGCGAACGGTGCAGAAGTCGGTGCGAGGGACGTTGAGCGGGTTCCAGGCGACGGCGCACGTCTCGCCGGACGGCGCCGCCGCCTCGGCAATGTCCGACAGCGCCGCGAAGTAGACCGCCGCGCCGATCTGTTCGCACTTCTGGAAGCGCAGGCCGACGTCGTCGTAAACCGCGTCCACCGAGCACCCCGTCACGGAGTCGTGCGGGCCGTTCTGCAGCAGCAGCTTCCAGGCGTGCTGCAGCAACCGCCGATCTTCCGCCGTACGCTCAGGCGATCCGCCGTTCGGCGACCGGAGCAGATGCGCCCAGGCCGCCAGAGGCTCGGCGTACCGCGCCAGCAGGTCCTCGCAGTAAGCATATCGCTGCTTGAGCCAGGTCCGCGCCGACAGCACGCCCGGCAGGACGTTCGAGCGGTCGCTCGACCGGAACTCCCCGCTGAGCAGCGGCAGGTCGTCGTAGCGGTCGCCCAACTCCTCGCGCACGGCGGCTACGAACTGAGGGTACGTCCCGTGCTCCATCGTCGCGTCTTCGAGGATCTCATTCGCCGTCGCGATCACGCCGGAGAGTCCGCTGTGCGCGGGCAGATGATCCGTCCCGTTCGGGACGAGGACGTTGCGTGTGGTCGCCAGCGGCTCCAGCAACGAGCGCAGCGTCCCGATCGTACTCGCCAGTGCGTCGCGGCCCTCGGGCACCTGCGCCATGAAGCCGTATCCGTACGGAAGGTGGATCGCGAGCACTTCCGAGCCGTCCGGCGCCGCCCAGCGGAACTCCGATACCTTGACGTCGTTGCCAACGCCACGCCAGATCGCAACCGAGTCGATGCCGAATCCGCGCAGGATCGCCGGCAGATGCGCGATGTGCCCGAAAGCATCCGGCGAGTAGCCAACGTCCATCACCCCGCCGTACTGCCGCGCCGAGCGTATGCCCACCATCAGGTTCCGCACCCAGGCCTCGCCTCCGATCAGGAACTCGTCCGGCAGCATGTAGTTCGGGCCGATCAGCAGGCGTCCGTCGCGCACCAGGCGCTCGATCGTCTCCCGGCGTTCCGGCCTGATCTCGAGGTAGTCGTCGAGGGGCACCGTCTGGCCGTCGAGGACGAAGTGCTTGAAGCCGGGATCGCGCTCGAACAGCTCGATCAGCGCGTCCATCATCCGCACCAGCCGCGCCCGGAACGCCTCGAACGGCAGGTACCACTCGCGGTCCCAGTGCGTGTGCGAGACGACGATGAAGCGCCGCGGTGCCGCCGTGGTCACGGGACGAACCGGCCACCGGTGAACAGCGTCCGCTCATCGACAAAGCACACCGGGTTGCCGAACGGATCCTTCACGTAGAACGAGCGCTCGCCCCACGGCCGTTCGGCGATATCACCCATCTCACCCTCCGCCATCGCCCCTAACCCTTCCGCGGCTGCCGCTTTCGCGCGGGAGTACGTCGCCTCGAGATCGCCCACCGCGAAGTACAGGTGGTCCGAGTTCGGGTGAGCTTGCTCGCCGCTGAGCGGCACGACGCAGGCCAGGATCACGCCTCCACAGTCAAAGTAGTGACGCGCATCCGCCACGCGCTCCCCGGGCGTGTCCAGAACGCGCGAGAAGTAATCGACGGAACGCCCGAGGTCGCCTGCCGGCAAGATCACCCGATACAGCTTCGTCACTGCGCCACCCAGATTGGGTTCGTCATCGCCCAGACCACCTCGCCGCGCTCGGGCCGGCCACGGCGTCCGCGCAGCTCGGCGCGCACGTAGCGCCGCCCGCTCACGTCGAGCGAGAAATCGAGCGTCGCCTCGTCCGCTTCCAGAGGGACGATGTCGAACGGCTCACCGTCCGCGATCAGCCACAGACGGCGCTCGAAGCCACCGCTCACCTGCACGCGGAAACGCAGGACGCCGCCCCGCACCTCGTCGCCCATCATCTTCTCGTAGCGGCCATCGCCGTCCTCGTCTGCGGACAGCACCAGCCGCGAGCCGCGCTCCGGCGAGTCTGTCACGAACGCGCGCCCGGCGCGGATCGCCGCCAGCACGCCCGCCTCCGACGCCTCGGCTGCGTAGACCCACGTCGTCGGCTCGGCCAGCCCGTGCGGGTGCCGTGGTTCCGCCGGCGGTATCGAGTGAGTATCAGAGCCACCGACGGCGACGACGCGCTCGCCGCGCTGCAGCAGGTTGTCCCAGCGCTCGAGCGACTCCCAGTTGTAGAACCGCCACATCGCCTGCCAGACCTCCATCGACTGAAAGCCCTCCCAGCCGGTGAACAACCACGGCGGCCCAACGGACTTCGGGTGGTTGATCGAGAACAGTCCGCCCTTCTCGGCGATGAAGCGCTGCACCGCCGCCATCGAACCCTGGTCCGCGCAACGGTACTCGACCCACTCGCGCAGGCCCCAGGTGTTGGCGTGTCCCCAGTACGTCGTCACCTCTTCGCCGGGGATCAGGATGATCGGCAGCTCGGAGAGGGCGTCGAGGTCCTCGTGGTGCGTGTTCGTGTTGTGGTCCGTTACCGCCAGGAAGTCGAGCCCCAGCTCGATCGCCCGGTCGACGATCTCGCGCACCGTGTTCAGCCCGTCGGAGTGCACCGTGTGGCAGTGCAAGTCGCCCTTCAGCCAGCGCCCGCCGCGCCCGTCCACCCGCCCGACCGGCTTCACGGCCGTCGAGACCGCTCCGCCGCCAAGCACCGGCAGGTCGTCCGGTACTTCCTCATCGTCTTCGGCAACGTCCAGACGAACGTCCACGGCATAGCGAACGCCGGCCGGCTCGGCGCGCGCCACTCCCAGCACGATGTTCCACTCTCCGGGGAAAAGCGGCCCGCGCACGTATCCGGGCGTCGAACTCCCCGGCGCCAGGAAGAACCCGCTCCGGGCGGCGCCGCTCCAGCCGCGAAAGCCTGTGCCGTCCAGGAACTCTCGCCCCCGCGAGTCGAACACGCCGATATCGAGCGTGCTGCCCGGCCCCATTCCGAACGGCGCCGTGACCGGCTCGAAATACTCATACGCCACGTCGATCCGGCGCGTGCGTGGAGGAACGCTGAACGGCAGGTACACGTAGGGATCCTGCCGCGCCCGCTCGGCCGGGATGTGACCTTCGAGCCGTACGTGCTTCTCCATCGCCCCTACCTTAGCCCCGCCTTCGGAAGTCGGCAACGCGCGGCGACGTATGATGTTTCGCATGAGCCACCGAACCCTGCTCTCCGGCGCGCGCGTCATCACTCCCGACTCACGGACCGCGCCCGCCGGCGTCCTGATCGAGGACGGACGCATCGCCGCCGTCGGCCCGGACCTCGCAGCGAACGGCGCGGAGACCGTCGACCTGAGCGGCCACGTCATCGCGCCCGGCTTCATCGACGTGCACGTCCACGGCGGCGGCGGCCACCCTCTCATCACGCCCGACCCCGGGGAGATCGAGGCCTACGCCCGCTGGGCCGTCTCGCAGGGCGTCACGTCGTTCCTCGCCACAGTCTGCACGCCAACACCCGACACCGCGCTCGGCTGCCTCGTGGCCTGCGCCAACACCCGCGAGGCG
>SDBV01009960.1_pt1 | contig 12536 bp, 13 predicted proteins | sample 2277081 | NCBI WGS metagenome assembly SDBV01 (sample SAMN10402039, study PRJNA504765) | marine sediment metagenome | isolation source: marine sediment core GS10_PC15, 223 cmbsf | place: Arctic Ocean: Southern Knipovich Ridge | collected 2010 | reverse complement strand
ACATAACGCAATTTCCTGCCCAGCCAGCGACTTCCGGAATGCACTGGGTGCCGTTTAATGGACTTGTCAGGAAACAGCTCTTTGAGCTTCTTTTCAAGAAATTCATACCTTTCGGAAGCGACTAAGAACTTCCATTTCAGGTGAGGGCGGACTTCAACATAAGCCATCACGTATTTCAGGTTGGGGTTGATGGCAACGGCTTCGTTGGCCGGGAGCGTCCACGGCGTGGTCGTCCAGATGACCAGAAAGAGGGTCTCATCTCCGGAGACGTCTGAAATCGGGTTGGCGGAATCTGGGACCACGGGGAGGGCCACGTAGATGCTCGGATCCTGTCGATCCTCGTACTCCAGTTCGGCGTCGGCCAGTGCGGTGCGGTTCTCGATGGACCAGTGAACGGGCTTGAGCTGCTTGTAAACCACACCCTGTTCGACCAGGCGAGCGAAGACCTCCAGCACGGCGGTTTCATACCGCGGGTGCATCGTGATGTACGGATTGTCGAACTCGCCCATGACGCCCAGCCGCTGGAACTGCTCGCTCTGAAGGGCGACGAATTTCTCGGCGTATTGGCGGCAGATGCGGCGGATTGTGAGGGGCTCCATCGCCAGGGCCTTATCGCCCAGTTCCTCCATGACCTTCGCCTCGATGGGGAGCCCGTGGCAGTCCCATCCGGGGAGATACGGTGAATCTTTACCGGTCATGTTCTTGGTGCGCACGACGATGTCCTTCAGCACCTTGTTCAAGGCCGTGCCCATGTGGATGTTCCCGTTCGCGTAGGGCGGCCCGTCGTGCAGAACGAACCGGGGCGATCCCTTACGCGCCCGGCGGATCGTCTCGTACAGACGCGACTCGCGCCAGCGGGCCTGGATGTCCGGTTCCTTTTTCAGCAGATTCGCCCGCATGTCGAAGGCGGTTTTCGGGAGGTTCAGTGTGTCTTTGTACGATGTATTTTTCTTCGTCATGGGAAAACCCTTTTAACAATTCCAAACAGCAAAAACGCCCTAAAGCCAATAATAGCCTCAGGGCGCCGTATCTCAAGTATTAATCGGTCTGTTAGGCTGCCTAAGGCATACAGTGGGGGAGGCGTATGGGAATTGCCCCTGCGCGGGGACGTTCCACGATCCCTCCAACGGAACCACCGGAACGGATCAGGATGTCCTGACGTCTCCGCATGTGCACTCCTTGATTCTGCATGCCGATACTCAACGAAGCTAAGAGTATATCGACAACAGGAAGCTTGTCAATTCATATCTTTTCAGTGGAGCGGGATAAAACAGGTTTCGACTTGCAGATCGTCGATCAAAAAGATACAAGAAGTCGGGCTCTTAGCTCAACGAAAGGCCGAAAAATTACGATGAAAATTCGCCCGTACAGGCTTTCACAGATATCGATGGGAGACTTCACGCTGGTCGGGTACAGCGTGGCGGGGGAGGAATCCGTCGTCATCGCCCCGGAACTGGACGTTAGTTTCGACATCGGCAAATGTCCGCGTGAGGCGCTGGCGATCAATAACGTCCTGCTGACGCACGGGCACGCGGACCACAGCGCAGGGCTGCTGTATTATTTCGCCCAGCGGGATTTCCAGGGCATCGAGGGGGGAGTGGCGGTCGTCCCGGAGAACCTTCTGGATCCGCTGGGCGTGTTGCTGAAGGCCTGGGGGCGAGTGGAAGGGCACGTTCCCCCGTATGAGCTGGTAGGGTTAAAACCGGGCGAGGAATATGAGATTCGTCGCGGGCTGCTGGCGCGAAGCTTTCCCACCCGTCACGTCCCGGGCAGTCTGGGTTTTTCGGTTATCGACGTTCGGTATAAACTCAAGGAGCAATACGTCGGACTTGCGGGCCCGCAGATTGTCGAGTTGAAGGACAAGGGCGTGGAGATCACGCGGCGGTTGGAGGTGCCTATGGCGGCCTATCTGGGCGATACGGAACGGGCCAATTATTCCGATCTGCCTTTCGTCCGCAACGCCCGGGCGCTGCTGATCGAGTGCACCTTCTTCGACGACGAGCACTCATATCGCGCCAAGGCGGGAAGGCACGTCCATCTTGACGACCTGCCCGAAATGCTGGAGGGCATGAACAACGAACGGATTATCATCACGCATATGACGCGGCGGACGAACCTCGCCATGGCCCGCAAACTCCTGCGAAAGAAACTCTCCCCCGAGATTCGGGAAAAGATCACGTTCCTGATGAGCGGGCGGAATATCCAGGAGAATTGAAGCAGTTAACGATATTTCGTGGCGATCACCACTCCCAACAACGCAACCGGCTCGGTCCGGGGGCGATCCGGGAATCCTCCCGGTTCACTATTCTTTCGGGGGGGTGTATACCGACGGGCCGAAGTCGAGCGGAGGTGAACTCGGCCTGGCCGGCGCCTGTGGTGGTGGTTCCATCAGCGGTGCCTGTAGTCCCAACCCCATCGCCGGCGCCTGTGGGATCGACGACGCTGTCTCCGTCGTGACATCAAAGGGCTCGCGGAGCAGCAGAACCCCGCAGACGATGACGAGGAGATACAAAATCCCCGAAGAGAACAGGACAGGCGTTGCGCTGGTCCGAAGAAGCTGGGCGACCTGGTCTTCCACCTGGAGCTGCTCGTAAGGGTCCTCCATGTTCGGAGGGTAGGAGAGTTTTTCCCGCTTCTCATTATTGTATGCGATCAGGTCGTCAGCGTAGTCGACATTGATCCCCAGCACGCAGAGCAAAAGTCCCACGACGCTCAGGGCCACCATCGCCTTCCCCCAGGGTCTAAAGGCAAGTTTGCCCCGAAGAATCGCACCGCCGCCGATTAACAATATCACCGGAACCGCCAGCCCCAGGATGAACCATGGCCTGGCGCTGACGACCTCTGAAAGTTTATCCTTTCCGTCTGATGGGCCTAGCTCGGGTATTATGTCCCCGACCGTCAGTTGCCATCCGTTTGCGTGAGCAAGGGTGACGCCCCTTCCCTCCAGTTCCATCTTCTTCGGGAAATCCCCCGACATTTTGGCCGCATCTTTCATGTCGCATCGGAGTTCCAACCAGGGCAGGAAAAAGAGGACCAACAATATTATCGCCGTCGGAAGCGATACCAGGGTTCCAAACTGTGGGCCAATGGTCATTCGGTCCGTCATGTCGCTCATCTTTCCCGGAAGATTCCGGAGTTCCGGGGCCTTGGCCCACAAGTATAAATCGGGAGATGAGTTGCAATAATAAAGGTTTTTTCATATTTTTTCCGTGTGGTATGATTCCTGGATAGTGTTTTATCGAGGATAAGGAGTTCAACAAGGTGATGCGAATATCAAGGTGGGGTTTTGTTAGGGCGTTTAAGGACTTCACAATTTCTTTTGCCAATCAGTGTCAGGAGTAATTATTCGTGGGAAGATTCAAGGCATTGGAAAGTCGCTCGTTTCAACCAAACTGGGAAGGGCTGATAGATACCATATTTCGCAGGGGCACTCCGGACCGCGTACACCACATCGAACTGTTTCAGGACCAGGAAATTCGCGACGCAATTGCGGATCGGTATGGACTGACCAGTTGTCTCAGCCTCGATGCCCCCGACTTTGAACGAAGGAAGTATCTCGCTGTTCAGCGGTTCTGCGGTTTCGATTATGTTCGAGTCGGGCTGGTGGACATGGAATGGCCGCTGTTCGGGCAAACCGCCGCCGACACCGCCGATCTCGCACACGAAGGGGGACGTCGATATCAGGACGAACACATCGGTCCCATCACCAACTGGGAGGAATTCGAGAAATATCCCTGGCCCGACCCGACCAGGACGTCGGTTACGCGTGAACTGGAATGGTATGAGAAAAACCTCCCGGACGACATGTGTGTTATCGGCTCGGGCGGGTTTGCGCACTTTTCCGAGCACCTGACGTGGTTGATGGGCTACGAAACGCTTTGCTTCTCGCTGTACGATCAGCGGGACCTTGTCGGGGCCATCGCCGAAAGACTGAAGGAAATCTACAAGCTCGGCGCGCGGCTCATGGTGCAGTTCGACCGCGTGAAGCTCCTCTGGGGCGCTGATGACATGGGATACAAGACGGGATTGCTCATATCGCCTGACGACATGCGCCGGTTCGTCCTTCCGGGCCATAAGCTCATGGCGGAAATATCCCACGCCTCCGGCCGTCCGTACCTGCTGCACTCCTGCGGGAGGCTGACCGATATCATGGACGACCTCATCGACGATGTGAAGATTGACGCCAAGCACAGCTTCGAGGACACGATTGAAGATGTGCGCCGGGTTAAACATACTTACGGTAAACGGATCGCGCTGTTAGGCGGGATCGACGTGGATTTCCTCTGTCGCAGCAACGAGACCGCTATTCGCCGGCGGGTGCGCGATACGTTGGACATCTGCCACCCCAGCGGCGGATACTGCCTCGGGACGGGGAACAGCGTGGCAAACTACATCCCGCTGGACAATTACCTGTCCATGGTGGATGAGGGAATGAAATACGACGGCTAGGAACCTCGCCGGTACTGACCAGGCCCGACCGCTTCTCCTGGGGCAACTATCCTCCCGGATTCTGCGTCCTTTTGCCATCGGGCACGTCTATATCTACGGACAGTGAATCACATGACAACCAAATGAAAGGGACAATCATGGCTGAACAAAACGTCAACAACTTCGCTAAGGCGCCCGAACCGGACAATCGGGACTCACAAGCAAAGGCTGGCCCCGCCTTTAGCTGCTGCGGGGAGGAAGCGACGGAGGCGGTGACCGAATGCCCGTGTGCATCATTCTTCAAGAAGCACACGCTGGCGGCGGTGGGCATCTTTTCGGTAATGCTGCTGATGTTCCTGATCAGCCAGGTCGGCGGTATCCTCGGAATCATTGCGTTCATCCGGACACTGTAAGGCCAAGTGGCGAGAAGCCGGAGTTTCGGCCATCGCAGCACAGACAACCAACTACAGGAGAAACTACCATGAAAGACATTAAACAAGCAGTACGTGAACAATACGGGAAAATCGGCGCAGCCGGTGGCGCAGATTGCACATCAAGCTGCTGCTCGCCCAATACCGGTGGGTCAACGGCGTGCGGCGGGCAAACCTCGGCGAACCTCGGATATTCCGAGACGGAACTTGCTGATTTGCCCGAGGGCGCCAACCTTGGTTTGGGCTGCGGCAACCCACAGGCCATCGCCGCATTGAATGAGGGCGAGACAGTTCTCGACCTGGGCAGCGGCGGAGGAATCGATTGCTTCCTGGCCGCCAGACAGGTAGGTGAAACCGGGAAGGTCATAGGCGTGGACATGACGCCCGAAATGATCGAACGTGCTCGTGAGAGCGCCACAAAGGCAGGCGTGGAGAACGTGGAGTTCCGACTGGGAGAGATCGAGCACCTCCCAGTGGCCAATGGAACGGTGGACGTTATTCTCTCCAACTGCGTCATCAATCTCTCGCCGGACAAACCCGACGTATTTCGCGAGACGTTCCGTGTTCTCAAGCCCGGCGGACGCCTTGCTATTTCAGACATCGTCGCAACCGCCCCCTTGCCGGATGAGGTTCGCAACAATGTCGAACTGCACGTCGGTTGCATTGCCGGCGCTGCGACGGTCGAGGAATTACAGTCGATGTTGACGGACGCCGGTTTCAGCGATATTCGAATCGATATTATCGAGTCTTCCCGCGAGGCAATCCGCCAGTGGATGCCCGATAGCGGGCTGGAGAACTATGTCGCATCGGCCAACATCCAGGCCCTGCGCCCGTAGAGGCTTTGGGGGGAGCAATTGCAAGCAAAAGGAGCTTAACAATGTCCAACGAACTATCGGTTACTTACGAAGGATCGATGCGGGCCGTGGCGAGAATTCCCAACGGCGAATCGAAGGTGGTTATGTGCACATGTTCCTGTTGCGGCGGGACGGGCACGGACTTCACGCCTCTGGACCTGCTAGCTGCGTCATACGCTGGATGTGTGATTATATCCATGGATATCGTTGCCAAGAAGAACGGCCTCGACATCGCCGGTGCGGAGGTCAAAGTGTCGCTTGATACCAACCCCAGCGGCGGGCCGGTGGTCGGCGGAATCAACGCCACGATTGTCCTCCCGAAAAAATACACCGACGAGCAATTGGACTTGCTGCGAAAAGGCGAGAGATACTGCCCCGTCCACAATGTACTGCGGCCGGAGATAAAGACCAACCTGACCTTTGAGATGCCCTGACGAGGCAATCGGGGGCAAATAAATCCTCGCCGCCCCGGCAGGGCTCTATGGGGTACAATACCAGACGAACATTCAGCGGGGACTGAATTGCCCGCACGGGCTGAAGCGATTATGACTGAGACCAACCAGACAGAGCGGCTATGGAACGAGATGCACGACCGGCTGCTGGGCTATATCCGCAACCGCGTGGACAGCACCGACGACGCCGAGGACATTCTCCAGGACGTCTTCACTAGCGTCCATAAGAACATCGACACCCTCAAGGACGACCAGAGCATCACTGCCTGGATGTTCCGAATCGCGCGAAACGCCATTACTGACTATCACCGCGGGCGGGCGGCGGCTGCCAGGGCAATGATTCGGCTGGTGGAGGATGCACCGGAGACCAGCGAAGACATCGACGAAAGCGATCCTACCGCCGAGGCCGCGGCTGACTTCACGCGCTGCCTGCAGCCGCTTCTCAATGAACTTCCCACCGAATACCGCCAGGCCCTGGAGCTGACGGAACTGGGCGGTGTGTCCCAAAAGGACGCCGCGGAGCGGCTCGGACTGTCCGTTTCGGGCATGAAATCGCGTGTTCAGCGCAGCCGGGGTAAACTCAAGGACGCCCTGCTGGACTGCTGCAGCATTGAGTTCGACCGGCGTGGTGGCGTGGTGGATTACCACCGGCGAGAAGGGGGCGACTGCGGAGGCTGTGACTGCGGCTGATCGTTTGTCGCCGGCCGGGGGGCTGGGCTCTGCTGCACAAGATCCCGCGAAACTTGTTACAAGGGACTCACAGATTAGCGAAGAATGCTATCAATCCAACAGCGCGACCGGAAAGCGGGAACTGCTCTGCTCCAGAACAGCCATTCTCCAGCTAATCAAAACGCTGGAAAGAGTTTTCGGTATGGACAGGGGCTTTGTGGTGAGGCGCCGTCAGTTACTTGCCGCCTTGGCGCGATCCTTATGATCCGACTCAGCACGAGCCACTGATACCTCAAACTGGTACTTCTTGCCATTGGCATCTATGGTGACTAGGGCCTTCTGGCCGACCTTCTGTAGAATTCTCGGGCGAGCCAATGACAACACTTTCACCAACCGAAACTCAGTCTCTGCTTTGCCGTCCGGGCGTACCACAGTCTCCATGGTGACCCGCACATTGTCGTCTTCCGCAGCCACATTGGCCACTTGGCCTTCCCATGCGGTCGCACTGAGAGTAGCCAAGCGATGCTCCGATGCTCTCTCGACACTGGAGACGGTGCCCTTAATAATGTACTTAGCTAGTACTGGTGCTTCGACTGACGGGGTCGTCTGTCTGTCCTTCGTGTAAGCAAAACACGCCACTGCCACCAACGTAGCCGTCATTGCCGCTATTACAACAATCGAACTCAGTCTCATGATCAGTCTCCTTCTTCTAAGTCTTGCGATTCTAGTTAATTCCGATGCCAACCCTGCGGCGTTGCCGAAATCCGCCAAGGCCTTTGACACAGCTTCTTGCCTTGATAGGCCTTCTGCCAACAGTTCTTCGGTCTGCTGCTGCAAGTGATCCCGCATCTCGGTCGCTATCTTCTCTCGCTGCTTACCACTGAGACGTAGCAGACCCGTCAGAAAAGCCAAGTAGTTTCCAAATTCAGGTTCATTCATACCAGCCAGTCCATATGCTCTACCCAAGCTGGAAGGAAGGCGAGACCTTCCCGTCAAAGGCAACGTTCAGGAGTCGGCGAACACATTTGGCGTATTCAAGCCACTGGCTGGCGCGGCTACGCAACTGTCGCTTGCCGGATGCCGTCAAACGATACCACTTGCGTTTGCGGCCCACGCTGCTTTCGAGTTTGCCCTTGACCCACCCGTCCCCCTCAAGACGGTGAAGCAGTGGGTACAAGGTACCCGCCTTCAGGTCAATCAGGCCTGCCGATGCCTTGATGACCTCCTTCTGGATGAGATAGCCGTAACTCGGCCCGTCAGCCAGCACGGAAAGGACCATCAAGTCCAAGCTGCCTCGCACCAACTCCCGGTCAAATGAGTCTTTCATGGCATAGTCCTCGTAGAAGATAGCTGGTCTATGTATTGGATATCTATATATCGGATAGCAATACATATCTTGTCAAGTCCTTTTCTTGCTTTTTTTTGCCAGCGGTGTCCCTGCTCCCTTCCGAAAATTCCGTTCATGTTGATTTATAAGGACTTATAAATCTTGGGGAGATTTGGGGTTTGGTCTATGGTTTGCCCTTTTTGAAAAACCATTCTCCAGCTAATCAAAACGCTGGACAGAGTTTTCGATATGGACAGCGGGTTTAGGCGACATCGAGATTGACGGGCACCGCCTCTGAAAATACAATCATCCCAGAAAAGCCTGTAGCGGGGGTGGGCGATGAGGTAAAATGGGAAATCCCAGTTGGGGCAAGATTCGCTGCGAGCCTTTAACCGCGATTAAAGAAGTATCTATAAGTCCTTATCATTTGCTGAGTTGCTTGACTTCTTGGGCCAATGGCTATCCGTTTGTAGAAACATATTCTGAAATCGCGAGTGAATAAACCAGGCTCATTTGAGTCTATAAAGATAGAAAGGTCCGTACATGGATGAATTTCTCGCTAATTTCAAAGGTTTTCTGAAACCCGAAATCATCTGGGCTCTGGTGGGTATCGTTCTGCTGCTTTTAGAGTTCACGATGCCCGGGCTCATCATCGCCTTCTTTGGCGCCGGTGCCCTGATTGTGGCCCTGGTCTGCTTAGTGACTGATGTTTCTCTGAACATTCAGTTGGTCATCTTTATTGTCTCGTCGATTCTGTTGCTGATTTTCTTGCGCAAATGGCTCAAGGGAATATTCACCGGAAACCTTGGTTCTGAAAAAGGTGCCTCCGGGGACCTCAAAGAATTCGTAGGAGAACGAGCCGTCGTCAAAGAACGCATCACGCCTGAACTGGATGGGCGAGTCGAGTTCCACGGGACCAGTTGGAAAGCTCAGGCAGATGAAGAAATTCAGAAGGGCACCGTTGTTCAGATTACGGGCCAGTCAAACATAACACTTAAAGTTAAACCCTTATAACCGAAAGGAATCCAATCATGTTCCTAGCACAGGTAGAAGCCTTCACCGTTGTCATTATTGGTCTGCTGGTACTGGCGTTGGTTGTATTCTTCAAGACCATAAGGATCGTCCCTCAGAAGTCAGCTTATATCATCGAGCGTCTGGGGAAATACACCAACACACTCGAAGCCGGTTTTCACGTGCTCGTACCATTTCTGGACAGGGTCGCTTACAAGCACACCCTCAAAGAACAAGCCGTCGACGTGCTTCCTCAGATGTGCATTACCAAGGACAATATCGCTGTCGAGGTCGATGGTATTCTCTATATGCAGGTAGTCGACCCTAAAAATGCCTCTTATGGTATCGACCGCTATGCGTTCGCTTCCACCCAACTCGCCCAGACCACTATGCGTAGTGTCATCGGGAAGCTCGACCTGGACAAGACCTTTGAAGAACGCGAAACCGTAAACTCCGCCATAGTCGCGGCCGTGGACAAAGCCTCCGACCCCTGGGGCGTAAAGGTCACCCGCTATGAGGTCAAGAACATCACCCCCCCGCAGAGCATCAAGGACGCCATGGAAAAACAGATGCGTGCCGAGCGGGAAAAGCGCGCCACCATCGCCGAGTCCGAGGGCGATCGACAGGCGAAAATCAACCGGGCCGAGGGCGAAAAGCAGAAGATGATCGCTCAGTCCGAGGGTGAAAAGCAGAAGCGGATCAACGAGGCCGAAGGACGAGCCATCGAAATTCTCAAGGTCGCCGAAGCCACCGCCAACGGCATCCGCGAGATCGCATCTGCCATCAACGAAAAGGGCGGCGTCAATGCCGTCAACCTCCGTATCGCCGAGCAGTATCTTAACGAGTTCGGCAAATTAGCCAAGACCAATAACTCCATCATTATCCCCTCGAACCTTTCCGACATAGCCGGGATGATCGCCTCCGTAGCCACCGTTATTAAGGACCAGACTCGGACGGCAGAGCAAAGACCTGCACTTGGCGAGTGAAGTGCCTTTAAGGTTGTAAGTTGCGCTCGACATCGGCCTTCCACTGCCAATGGATGAGCAGCTGTTCCTCCCGAAAATTCCGTCCAAATTGATTTATAATGACTTATGAATCTTGAAGAGATTTCGGGTTCGGTCTATGAATTGCTTTTTTTGGCGAACCCGAGGAGGGCAAATTGAGTATCCAGGGGATTGTTGGGGTCATTTTTAGGTCGCTACCGAAAACCTCGTCCTTCTTATCTTATGAGGCCTTACGTATCTTGAGCAAATCCCGATTCTGGCCAGATTCCCGCCTTCTCTTGGACGGATGTAGTTTTCGGAAGGGACAGCCCGTACCCTACGCGGGGTACCTTCCACTTCGCGGGCGTGCGAATGCATTTAGGCTGCACGGACGCTGAGCTGAACTGGGAGGTTGTTTCAGAAACCATCCACCTGTCTGGGTCTCGAAGTCGGCGTTGTTCCCCGCCTGTCCCTGCCCCTGGTGGGAATACCGGCGATGATCTTCGCAGCCGTGCCCGTCTTAGGGATTACCTTCACTCTCATCCCGGCCTTGAGATTCTCCACCTTACCGACCTTGCCCGGAACCCTTTCCACGCCAAGGAAAAAGACTTTTGTCTTTTCATCAGTTTTAACGGTCACTTCCTTAGGTCTACGGCGCCCCACCCTGAGAACCACGTTCTTCCCATCAATTTTAACTATCGTGCCCTCCATGCCTCTGGAGGAAGCTCCAACACTGAGCCTTGCGGGCCTGGTGCGCGAGGCCGGCAGCGAAATGATACTGACATGCATTTCAGGCTTCAGGTCCGCCAGCTTCCCGGGTTCAAAGTCCACACTGAATGTTGTCTTCTCGTCGGTGGGAACGGTCACTTCCTCGAAGATCCGCCTGGCATTGATGATCAGTTTGTTCCCATCCACCTTCACCAGCCTGCCCCACACATGCGGGCCCATCACACGCTGCTCCCCTCTGCCGGGGGTGGCGGTGATGATCTTCGCCGCCGTGCCCGTCTCAGGACGTACAGTCACTCTCATGTCAACCTTAAGGTCCTCCAGCTTGCCAACTTTGACCGGAATCCCTCCCACGCCAATGAAAAAAACTTTTGTCTCTTCATCAGTGCCAACAGTCACTTCCTTGGGCTCGCTTCCTCGGCGGCGCCGCAACCTGAGGACCACGTTCCTGCCATCGATTTTGACGATCATGCCCCCCAGGCCTCTTCTGGAGATCGCCACAACCATGAGTCTGGCGGGCTTGGTGCGCAAGGCCGACCCCGAAATGATACCGACTCCCATTCCAGGCTTCAGGTCCGCCAGCTTCCCGGGTTCACAGTCCACAATGAATTTTGTCTTGTCGTCGGTGGCGACGGTCACTTCCTTGGGTTTCTGCCTGACATTGACGATCAGATTGTTCCCATCCACCTTCACCAGCCTGCCCATCACACCCAACAGCCTCGATTTCGGGGTGGTCGCCGGACTGTCAGGCTGGGACAGTGCCGCTCCCGTCACGCTTAACATTATTCCTGCTGCCAATAACAGTCTCAGGTTCTTCATAGTGGCGTCTCCTTTTCTATGTCCACGTTGTGCTGTATAGCCTCGGGGGACAGCGAAGGCCCCGACAGTCGCAGCGTTTCCTTATCCGACATTTCCCATATGTCGTACGCCCAGGACCGTTCTGGGGCGTCGAACATGAGTAGTATTCGCTCATCTCTGGGTTCTTTCAATGACTTTCGCGGCGGCCAGTACTTGATGGGTGTCCATACCGAAATCCTAATCGCACGGGTTGATCAGCCGGAGAACGGATGCTCAAGACCGACGAATGTTGAAAATCGCGAATGGTTTAGGTCCGAGAACACGTAGCGGAGGGTTGACTCTGCTGCTTCCTTCACCCCCTGTTGACACCTTACTCTTAACCTTCGGCCATGTTAGTCTTTGCGGTGAATTCACGCAACACAATTGACGCGATGGGGGGTGACCCTGCGGCGTGAGTCACCAATAATTGGGGGACGAAGAACCGCAGCTTAGATTTGCAACAGTTAATGACGGAAGCACCGTAAATCCTTGTCCTTCCTGATGGACGAGGTTTTCGTTAGGGACAGTGTTTTCAACAGAGCAGAAGGTACTCCTTTTTTCTCTTCCCCTTTCTTCTCCCGGATCAAAAAAAATTATTTTTTATTGAATTGCAAGTACAACGCAATACGATATAGTACATAGGGCAGTAGTCTCGCGGCGGAGTGAATATGAAAACGTGGGTATCACAATTGCGTAAAGGCTTGGTCGAGTTGTGCGTGCTTGGTGCACTCAAGGACGGCGAGGCGTATGGGTACCAGATTCTTAAGTGTCTTTCGGCGGCAGAGGAGCTGGCGACCACTGAGAGCGCGGTATATCCG
>SDBV01009959.1_pt1 | contig 12537 bp, 9 predicted proteins | sample 2277081 | NCBI WGS metagenome assembly SDBV01 (sample SAMN10402039, study PRJNA504765) | marine sediment metagenome | isolation source: marine sediment core GS10_PC15, 223 cmbsf | place: Arctic Ocean: Southern Knipovich Ridge | collected 2010 | reverse complement strand
AATATTGGGCGAATCGCCCCGAAAATGCAGGGTTTTATCAATGTTAGGCGGCAGTTCTCAATTTGGCGGAGCCAAATTGAGAACTGCTTGTCAATGAACTGGGTATTCCCCGGCGATCGGGCCGGTGACAGCAGCCCTGACGATCGTTCGCCGTAGCAGTGTTGGAGTGTTGTCCTGCGGGTTACAATCTGATATATAGATATATGGGGCAGCGGACCAGCTGTAGCAATTTGAAATGACGTAACGATGAGGCGACAAATAGGCCCGCAAAACTCCTCAGAGCAGTCTGCGGTCTTGCTCACTCTGTTGTGCTTGCTTGTTTCCATGAGCACTTACGCTTGCTCTCCGGAAGGTGCCTGGGATTTGCTGGGCGGGTTTTTCGCACCGGGTGCAGAACGCACCGATGAAACCCGCGATATCTTCGAAGGGCTGCTCGTGCGCTATACCTTTGATGAATCCGCTTCGCCCGTGGTAGACGATTCTGCGAATGGCCACGATGGCGTCCTGAATGGGGCGGCGTGGGCAAACGACAGTGCGCGAGGCGGGGTGCTGGGCTTTGACGGCAGCGGTGACTATGTCGATGTTGGCGCGATAGCAGGCAGCCTGGACGCTCTGTCGTTTACGCTGTGGATGAAAGTCTATTCCCTAGGCCCCTCCCTCGACTCGATTTTCCACAATGATACGTGGGTCGCCTCCGACATCCACTACATGGTCGGTAATCCAGGCGAAATCCGCTTTTCTTTGAACGGCAACGTGGCCACAGACTTCGATTCTGCTTTTGCTTTCACTCCCGGAGATTTCGATAAGTGGGTTCACATCGCCACTGTCTACGACAAAGTCGCCAAGACTGTCGCGTTCTACATCGACGGCGAGCTTGATGTAACCCGTAACTACACGACTACGGTTGCTGTCAATCTCGGACCCGCTTGGATCGGTGGTTGGGCCGGCGGCGCCCGTTGGATCGACGCCAGAATGGATGATTTTCGCATATACGGCCGAGTGTTGTCGGGCGCCGAGGTCGAGACTGTCTATCGTGTTAATAGATGAGTGCGGGCTAACGCTTCGTCTCTCGGGCGCGTTCGCTGCCAACGAAAATCAGCGATTCCCGCGAGGCGCATCCGGCTCGAGCTGCGGGATCCCCGGGATCGCACTCTCGCCCTCAGCAACCCGATCAAGATCGAGGCCCGGCCAGGGGAGGACCGTCTGTATTGGGGTGACTTGCACTGCCACAGTGATCTGGAGCAGGGTTTGGACACGCCGCAGTTTCTCTACGAATACGCGCGGGTCACGCAGCAGGACGGCGAGATGGCCTGGACTTCACCGATCTGGGTGACGGTAGGGCCGGGGTGGAAAGGACGTGTAGAACCATGAAAGTTTCATTCACATTGCTGACAGACGAGGAGCTGAACAGGATCCATCGCTCCAGCCTGGCTGTGTTGGCCAAAACAGGAATGCGCTTCGAGTCGGAGAGCATGCTGGGCGGCCTCGAAAGCGTGGGGGCGAAAATCGACCGCGGCAGCCGAGTAGCCCGCATACCCGAAAGGGCGGTCGAGGACGCGATCGAGGGCAATCGCCGGCTCATCGATGCCGGCCGCAAGCTGCACCTGCTGAACGGTGTTACCTCCGAGGTGACTGGAGGGGAGGGTATCGCAGCCAAGATCAGCGGGGGCTGCGAAACGTACCTGGATTGGGACACGGGGGCCATGACCAAAGCCAGGGCCGGGGAGTTGCTGCGCTTCATACGTCTCGGGGAGAAACTGCCCGATGTCACTTTCGTCGGCAATCCCATCGTAATGCGGGAAGACCTGCAGGGAAACGTGATAGAAGAAAAGATGCGCAGGGTGAAGACGGCGGCCCTGGTCGCCAAACACACCCGGAAGCTGGGGTCCATGGAAGTCTGGAGCGTGAAGGAGGTGGATCTATTAGTGGAGATGGGCATTGTGGCCATGGGCGGCAGGGAGAGGTACTACGAGAACCCGTGCTTCGTAACCGCCAAGGAAACGATCAGTCCCCTTTTTCTCGATGCCGATGCCTCCGAAATACTGCTGGCCTTTGCCGAAAGAATGCTGCCCTGCACGATTATTCCCATGCCCATCACCGGTATGAGCGCCCCCGTGACCAGGCTGGGCAACGTTATCGTGGGCAATGCGGAGATACTCGGGGTAATCACCGCCATCAGGAGCCTCTGCCCGGAGGCGCTCGTAGGCGGTGGAACCATCTCCGGCCTCATGGATATGAGCACTACCGCCGTTTCGTTCAGCGCACCGGAGGCCATCCTGCAGGATATCGCCATCGGGGAAGTGCACGCGCGGCTATACGGCCTCAACTATTTGGTGGGCTCGGGGTATACGGACGCCAAGTTTCCCGACAGCCAGGTGCTGGTGGAAAAAACACTGAAGTTTTTCCTGACCTACCTTTCGGGTCGGTACAGCTATCCCCTGGGTTTGATCAACGGCGGTTCCGTGTTCAGCGCCGAGCAGGCCCTCGTCGACCTCGAGATCTGCCGCGGCATTCACGGCCACTTCGGCGGCGGTTTCGACCTCGCGGGTATCGATGACGTTACGGCCCTCATTCAGAAGGTCGGTGTTCGCGGAAATTTCCTGGAGGAAGACCATACTCTCGAGCACTTCCGGGACAACTGGTTCCCGCACATTTTCGACCGGAGCAGCTTCATTTCCATGGAGCAAAGCCGCCGGCAGGACGTGTATGACCGCGCTCACGCCATGGTCGAGAAATTGCTGGGGGACGGGCAGTTTTGGGAAATCGAACGCGACATGGCGCGCGAGATAGACGCCATCGTCGAGAAGGCGGAAAGCGTTCTCTGACGCCGGCCCGTCAGTTCTTGCGGGCGAAATGCTTGTCTTCGATTTCTCTGAACCTCAGGTAGGCCGCTTCATGGGCCGCAATTCCGGCAGGGTCGGGATGAAAGACCTCGTCGACCTGCACCATTCGCCCGACGGCCGTGGCTACGTCGGGATGCACGCCCAGCGCGACGGCTTGCAGGATCGCCACACCGAGCGAGGCCGCTTCCGGGCATTTCATGGTGGTGATCGTCGTTTTCATGGTGTCGGCCTTGATCTGGTTCCACAGGCGGCTGTTTGCGCCTCCGCCCAGGGAGCGAACGTCCGTGCACGGCATACCGAGCCCGGCCATTAGCTCCAGGTTCTGTCTGAGCACGAAGGCCAGAGACTCCATTACGGCACGCACGAAATGAGCCCGCGTGTGATGAAGCTCGAGGCCGTAGAAAACGCCCCGCACCTCCGGGTCTATGTCGAGCGTGCCGGTGCCCGCCATGTAGGGAAAGAAGAGAAGGCCCTGGCTGCCGGGTGAGATGTCTTCCGCCAGCGCCGTCAGAGGCTCGTAGGTGCTGCGGTTGGCCTTCAGCGCCGCATCCCGTTCGGGGCCGAAAAACGTGTCGCGCAGCCATTTGAGCGTCATGCCCCCAGATGCGCACCACCCCATTATCAGGTATTTATCCGGAATGCCGTGGTACTGAATGGCCATGCGAAGGTCCCGGCTCTTCGGAAAGGTATCCAGCGATTGGCAGATGACCAGCGCCGAACCGGTGGTTTCCGTTACCACTCCGGCCTCTATGTTCCCGGCCCCGACCATGGCGGCGGTCTGATCCATGGCGCCGGTCACGACTTTCGTTTCCTGCGGCAGGCCCAGTTCCTTCGCGGTGGAGGGCAGGAGCGGGCCTACTACCTCGCCCGGCTCGCAGAGGTCGACCAGCTGTTCCTGGCGTAAGCCCACGAAGTCGAGTATCTCCGACCACCAGGATTTGCCCACCACGTCCAGCATGTAGGAGGAGCTGTAGAGGGCGTATTCGCCCTTGAATAGGCCTGTCAGGCGATAGATTATGTAGTCTTCGACCAACAGGTATCGGCGGGCCTTGCTGAAAACGTCGGGTTCGTTGTTCCTGAGCCAGAGTATCTTGGTAACAGGCCAGGTAGGGATGATCTCTATCTGACCCGTCGCGGGATTCTCCCCCAGTTCGGCGGCTATCTGCCTGGCTTCTTTCCGCGATCGGTTGTCCATCCAGACGATGGCATTGCGGAGCGGCTTGCCGGCGCCGTCCAGAGCGATGAGGGTCTCCCCCTGGCTGCAGATGCCGATGGAGCGTATGCGCCGCGGCGGCACACCTGAAGCGGCGATCACCTCGCGAATCCCGCTGCGGCAGCGCTCCCAGTACGTCTCCGCAGCCAGCTCGATGATGTCTTCCCTGGGAGTTATGAGGTCGTACTCAAGGTTGGAAGCCGCCGGCATGTCGCCGGAAGCGTTGAAGAGGGCTGTCTTGACGGAAGTCGTCCCGACGTCCAGGGAGATGAACAATTCCGATCGATCGGAGCACATGACGAAATCCCTTCCGGGCGGGCTAGCGCCGCCTGTTATGCGCCTATATCCAGGACGGGTTTGATATCGAGCAGGTAGCAGAGCTCGATGAGCTCCTTGTGGTAGTCGCCGAAAACGGCGCCGAAGTGCTGGGATTGCACGTGATCGAGGATGCTGCGCACGCCGGCGTCGGGGTAGAACTTGACGCTCGGCCAGGACGGGAGGGGAACGCCCATTTCCACCCATTGGGGCGGTTCCTTGCCCACGCCTGTCACGATGTGCATGCGGTAACCGTCGCCGTCCTCTGAGAGGCAGGCCAGCGTCATGCGCCCGGTCTTCATACGCGAGCAGTGGGCGATGCCGTCGAGCAGCACCGTGGAGATGTCTTTGATCTGAGGCTTGCCCTCGATGAGCTGATCCGGTATGTAGCCGTCTATGCCCAGGAGGATCCATTCGGGGTGATGCTCGTAGTGTTCGATAAAGGCGGGGGTTTTGCCGGAAAGCCACTTGAGCATGAGCTCCACCAGGAGGTTGCCGATGTCGTTTTCGTCCACGTACGGGTATCCGGCCGAAGCAACCAGGGAGGAGGGCACGCTGTGCACGGCGTTCATCTCCAGCGATATGCCCTCGACGCACTTGTACGAGAAGGCGCTGAAATTCTTCTCTTTGCACATTTCCACGGTGGCCATGTACATTCTGACGGATTTGTGGATAGCCGCGTCCTTCGGTTTCCCGAGGGGGTATTCCCAATTTTTCGTTACCCTGGCGGTTTCCTGCCTGACAGCATCGTCGTCCAGCCCGTCCATCTTGTTCTGCAGTTGAAGCATGTCCATGCTCTCGACCTCCACGCCGATCTTGTTCCGCAGGGTGGTGACGTTGTAGCCGGTCGAGTAAAGGCCCATGTCGTTGAAGCCGATCATGCCCAGGCGAGCTTTGCGCAGCCTCTTCGCGACCTGGGCGGCGCGCCCGAACCTGGCTATGCCCTGCACGTCCATGGGGGTGTCCGGCGCGTTGAACAGGTATTTGAGCTTAAAGCCGAATTTTTCCAGCGGATAGCGCAGTGATGTCGAACCGGCGCCGGCCGCCGGGGAAATCAGGGTGTCCCCGTCTGTGAACCCGCCGAAGCTGTAGAGCACCAGCGGCTCGTTTCGAAACTCGTAGAGCACCCGGATGACGCCTCTGTAGTCTATCCAATTAATGATATTGGCAATCAGAAAGTCCCACTTCTGAGATTTGAGCTCGGCTATTGCCCGCTCCACTTCCCGGCCCTCCCCGTAAACAGGATCGGTGCGGGCCAGCTCGATGCCCGCCTCGGTGAGCTGTTTTTCAGCCCTGGTGCTGATCTCTTTCAGTTTTTCGGGAACATAGAACGATGTGCCGAAGGCCACGTATCCGGCTTTCAGTGCTTCCATTGACTTCTCCTTGTGTTGCTTCCTGCTGCCGATCTTCACTGCTTAGCAACGGTGCCGCCCGGGTTTCCAGAGCAGAACAGTTGCGGTATCGGTGGTGGCCATTATAGGATAAACGGCTCGGGCCGACTACTCTCCTACCCAGCCCATCTTGCGCCAGATTTTCCGGGCGTAGGCCTTGGCATCCTTGCTGGGCTGGAGATCACCGAAGATGCTCGGCCAGGGCTGCCCTTTCTTGTGCCGCGCGGGCTCAGGCGACCAGTCGTCTCCGGCGAATTTTTTCAGATCTGCGGCTTTGCGGAAATCGGGAATCTCGTAAGAGGCGGAGTCTTCCAGCGCCGACTTGTAGCCCAGGATGCCGACGACGGACATGGCCACACCCCTGTAGACATCGAAGTAGGGCTGTCGGCCCTCTCGAATGGCTTCCGCGAATTCCAGGAGCACGAAAAAATCGGACCCGTCGTGACCGGCTTTCATGGCCTTTTCCTGCAAGCGCGGAAAATCGGGAGTGTAGATCTGCTCCACCGCTTCGCCGCGCTTCTTGTTGAAGGGCTCCTTGCGCACCCGCAGCATGCTCTGATTCGTGTGGCGCAGATTCTCCATCAGACCCAGGCTGCCGTGGACGCGCACCCAGTTGCCGTGGCCCTGCAGGTAGATCTGCAGCAGCTTGACCACGGAACCGTCGTTCATGCGGACCGCCAGCATCGAAGCGGCGTCGTGGCGCCGGACAGACAGGGCGTTTTGCCTGTCGTCGTCGCGGTAGGGGATGACAAACGCGTTTACCTTGACCGGCATCGTGTCGGTGATGTACATGATCGGCGCCAGGGCGTGGGTGCAGTAGTAGGTAGCGGGCCGGAAGTTGCGCCAGTGGTCCATGCCGGGGGAGAGCTGATTGTACTCGTGGGCGGAGTGGGGATGCACGTACTCGCCCTCACCGTACTGAAACTGGCCGATTTTGCCCGCCCTGTACAGGCGTCGCATTTCCTGATTGTAGGCGCGATACGGGTAATTCTCCCCGAGCATGTAGATCTTGCCGCTCTTTTCGACCTCGCGTACCAGGGCCACGGCCTGCGCCACGGTGAAACAGGCCGTAGTCTCTGAAAGCACGTGTTTGCCCGCTTTCAACGCTTCGATCGCGAACGGGGCATGCTCGTGCAGGTAGTTGGCCAGCATGACGGCGTCTGTGTCGTGCTCGAGAAACCGGTCGTAGTCCGTGTAGGTCGTCGCGCCCAGGCTTTTGCCGGTCTTGATCAGCTCCTTTTGCCACGAGTCGCAGAGAGCGACGAGCTCCACCCCCGCCGCAGAGGCCAGCCGTGCGTAGCTCGAGCCTCGTCGGACGCCCACCACGCCGATGCGAATTGTTTTTTTGCTGTTTTTGCGTGCCATTAGCCTATCATTCCTTCCTGTGCTAAATGTCAGAGTGATGCCCGGCAGTTCGCCCCAGCTTGCGCTTGCAGCACCCCGTGAGCCCCATTGTGAACGATCACATTGCATAATAAAGCGGATGAACACCTGTGTCAAGGCACGCTCGCAGCTTTTTCTTTTGCTTATTCATGGGAGATTCTTGTGTTTTGAACGAATATCCGCGACAATAGCGGACAGAGGACCTGATGAAGCCAGAACTCGACTCCCCCGTTCCCAATTACAGAGACATGTCCGGCCTATTCCGCGATGACAAGGCCAGAGGCGAATCGCAGATATGCTATTTTCGATTATTGCTTGTCTTGTTGCTGGCCGTGTTCGACCTTACGTACATCGTGCTGCTGCAACAGGGCCATCTTACCGTATCGGAGATTGCGGATTTTATTTGCGTGGCGATCTCCATTGTGCATTCGGGCGTTATGCTCATGGCGTTGAAGCGGCTGAACTACAGGAGATACTGGGGTTTTTTGTCGATGAGCGTCGACAACTTGCTGATCCTCGTTTGCGTGTACGCGATACGCTACGGGTATAAGGTTAGCTCTCCTGTCTTCATCGTCTACAGCGCGCTGTTCATGCTCTATGCCTTAACGATTTTTATCTCGATGCTGCGGCACGATCCCGTCAACTGCCTCTACACGGGGGCCCTTTCGGGCGTTTTGTATTTCTGTATCGTGCTCGTTCTGCACGCCGAGGGCGCATTCGGACTCAGGTTCGTAGCGCAAAACGGGGAGGTGTTTCAGACGAGCATGGCCCTCGAGATCTTCAAGGTGCTTTTGCTGTTTCTATCAGGTTTTCTGGCCTACCTTGCATCAAAGAACAACTTCGCGCTGCTTTGGCGTTCCATGTTGGCGGAAAAACGGATCCGGTCGTCTCTACGAGAAAAAGAGGTTCTGCTACAGGAGATCCATCACCGTGTGAAGAACAACATGCAGATCATCTCGTCACTGCTAAAGATGGAGAAAAGAAAGCTGCACGGCGAAGGATTACGGCAGGCGTTCGAGGAGAGCCAGGGCCGAATCAGGGCTATGTCCATCGTGCACGAGACCCTGTACAACTCCAGGGACCTCAGCGAAATCAGGCTCGAGGATTATCTCAACAAGCTGTCGCGCGATATTCGCCGTACTTTCAAGGGAAGCAAGGAGGTGGATATCCGGTTGGATATCGAAGACACCACCTTGAATCTGGAAAAGACGGTGCCCTTTGGACTGATTATAAACGAGCTGCTCACCAATTCCTTCAGGCACGCGTTCGCGGCGCGGAAGCAGGGTCGAATAGAGATATCGCTGCGACGAATGGGTGATAACGAGATCGAGCTTACCGTGCACGACAACGGCCGCGGTATCCCGGCAGACGTAGATACCAAAGACCCTCGTACGCTGGGACTTCAACTTATAACGGGATTGGCGGAGAAGCAGCTTGCCGGCACCTGCGAGATAAAAAGCAACGGGGGCACCACCATAGAGATCCGCTTCCGCACGGACTGAGCAGGTGTCGCCTCTATTCAGGGGTTCTCGGACGCTCCAGCTGAATGTCAGCGATCGGGTTCGGGTCCAGTCTATTGTTGGATAGGCTTGACCTCGATAACCGTTACCTCTCCTTCCTGCATTTCTTCCAGCTGCTCCTGGAGCATGGTCATGAATATGGAGTTGCTCAAAACCGTGTCGTTTGCCAGATCTTCCGCGAGGGTTGCGAGCATCTCCATTTTCTTGTCTTCGTTTTTTTCCAGTCGCATCAGGTAGGCTTGATTGGCAACGGCAATATCGACTTCGGCGAACGTCAGTGACCCCGGCTTGATCCAGTTTTCCTGATCCTTTCTGTCCCCCACCACCTTGACCCAGTCATCCTCCTCCTTGAGAACGGCGACGATGTCCATGGCTTCGTATTTATAGCTCGTTTTTGAAATCAGAGACTTCTTTTCGTATATGCCGGTGACATCGGTTATCGCGGCGGGCTTCGAATTGGGAATCAGCCACTGCGCCAGGGCCCACGTTTCCTTGCCCTCGGCATCTATGATCTGGTAGTAGTCCTGCTCGTTGCCGGCCGTGTCCTTGGATTTTTCGGATTTGCCCGCCCACATTACCAGCTCGCCCTTTCTCAGTGACCCGACTCGCTTGCGGGTCTTCGGATCCAATTCTGTCCAATAGGTCAGATTATTATAAATGCACACGGTTTGCACCGACTCCGGTTCGGCCGGCTTGGGTTCGGGCGCGACCTCTTTGTCGGCCGCGGTTGTCTCGGTTGGCCCCGTGTCTTCCTTTTCTCCCTTGGCGCAGCCGCCCAGGAGGAACACGATCAGCAGGAGCGACAGCAAACCGCCAGTCATTGCGTATGTTCGATTGCGCACCATTGTTCTGACCCCCTTCGACGCTTGTGCGACTCAGATTCCATCGTATATTAGTTTGTGTCAAGCGGCGCACGGCGCGACCCGCCGGCAAGTGTTTTCCGAGCTCCCCCAGGTTGGCGAACCAGGGGTTCAGGTTCAGCGCATGCGTGCGGTGGAAATCCTTTTTAATGCCCAGGATGTTCGTGATGAGCAGTACCGCCTCTGGGTTGTGGTGCAGTACCCGAACCCGTATTCTCCTGGCCAGGGCGGTGAGCGCATGTAAGTAACATCCTCGGCGCCGGCGTTTTTCAAGGCTTTGACGAGCTCGTCGCTGTGGTACACGCCGACCACCTGGTCTGAGGCTTCGTGCACAAGAAGGAATGGAGGTGCGCCTGCGTTAGCGTAGGTGATGGGAGAAATCCTCTTTCGCAGTTCTTCAGGCAGATCGCGCGGCTTGTTGCGCAGCAATTGGCCGGGCAAGGCGTTGCTCTGCATTCGTTCTCTCTGCCTGTCAATCATCGGGCCCATGAAGCCGGCCGGGGTAGCGCCGGCCACAACCGCCTGGACCGCGCTGGAATGCTCCTGCCACGGCCCGTCGCCTTCAAGTCCCGCGGAGGCGGGGCAAAGCGCCAGCATCGCTGCCAGGTGAGCGCCGGCTGAATTGCCGTATGCGCCTATGGCGGCCGGATCTGCATTGTACTGCCCGGCATGAGCGCGCAGCCATCGTACGGCGCATTTCACGTCCTCGATGCCCGCGGGCAGCGGCGCCTCGTCGAGTAGCCGGTAATTGACGGTCACGCAAACATACCCCTTGGAGGCGAATTCCAGCGCCGGGGCGAGAAACGGCTCTCTTCTCTTGTCGCCGAAGCGCCAGCCGCCTCCGTGGATGAAGACGATCACCGGCTGCGGTTGTGTTCCCCTTTGCTCCGGCATTGCAAGGTCGAGACGCCACGCGCCGCTCTCACCTTCCCGGTAAGCGATGTCGGGACGAACCACCACTCCCTGAGGAACAGGAAGCCCCCCAATTCGCCGGACCTTGTTGCCCTCGAGCTCGATATCCTGCAAGTGTTTGTCAAAAAAGGCCGCCGCCATCTCGAAGAGCTCCTCGGGGGTGTCTTCTTCGGCATTCCGGAAGCCGTGGCCCGCGCCTTTTACGCAATAGAGCGTAACCTCCGCAGGACCGCTCTGCAGGGCATCACAGAGCAACTCGCTCTGGTTGTACGGGACTAATCGGTCGTCTTGGCCGTGCATGATTAGAAAGGGGGGAGCTCCCATGCTAATGTAAGTGATGGGGTTGGCCATTGCGGCTTTACCCCTGTTCTGCTGAATGGGGCCGCCTATCAGCCGCGATTCGGGCGATTCGGCGGCATCGTGATCCTGATCGCCCGCGAAATCGTTCATGCGGGTGAAATCCGTGGGGCCAAACCAGTCGCAAACCGCTTGAACGCGGCTGCTTTGCTTGATGTTGGTCCCCACCTCTCGTTCCAGCTCCGCTACGCCCATAGAAGTTCCGAGCATCGCGGCCAGGTGCCCTCCCGCGGACGAGCCCCAGGCGCCGACACGTTGAGAGTCGAGGCCGTGCTCGCGAGCCTTGGCCCTTATCCAGCGCACCGCGGCCTTGCAGTCTTCTATCTGCGCCGGAAAGACGGCTTCGCCGCTGAGCCTGTAGTCCACGCTTACAACGGCATAGCCCCGCGCCGGCATTCCGAGCGCCGGCCCTGTCGTATTCTTGCTGCCGCGGGCGAAGGCGCCGCCGTGAATCCAAAGGATTACCGGCAGAGGGGCGCCGGATGCTTCCGGTAGATAAAGGTCCAACAGCAGGTCCCGCGTGCCGACCCTGGCATAGACGATGTCACGTTCCACGCGGGTGCCGGGCGGCGGCTCGGGGCTCCACATGGACAGTGGCCGACCCTGTTCTCGATCAGCACGCTGTCTCGCTGATTTTCCATGCTCCATTCTCTTCTCCTTATGTTTTTTGCCCCTCATCGACGATACTCGGCGTTCTCACGAGTGGATTCCCGCTTGTTCCGAGGGTGTCGTACCTCTGTTGGTCGGTGTAGATCACCACGATGTTGGGCTCGCGCTGAGACACCAATTCTTCCTGACGCCTGTCTTCAGCAGGCAGCGTCCATCATATCAATAACGCAGCACAAATCAAGCTTTCAGTTGGGTCACCCTGCGCCTGTGCACTCCCGCATGCCTGCCCCCCGGGCCCTTCGAAAGCGTGCCTAAGACCACGGATTATCGTCGGTTCTACGACCGTGTGAAATGGCAGTTGACGACGGTCGAATAAAGAGGGATAGTGTTGCCGGGGATTTCTATCCTACTTCAGGCAACTTTTTCAAAAAGGGCATGCGCCCTTGTTTATGTTTGTTCGCTTCCTGAGCAGGCCATTCGTGTTGCGAGCTTTCCCGATTATCGTCCTTGCCGGGCTCACCGGCTGCGTTACGGCGCCCGTTGATTTACCCGAGCATTCGACGCAGACGGTTGGCCAGAAGAACGCGAAACTCGACGCTCCGGCCAACAGACTGGCTTATTACGGCCGTGCCCTCTCACTCCCGGAGGACTGGGAATTCTTTGGGCCGCGTGATCCCTTGCGAAGGGGCATACTCTTTCAGTTTCGCTCGCCGGAAGGACTCAAGGGCTGCGTGGAGCACATCTCTTTCACCTACGATATTTCAGCTCAAAAAGTAGCGGAGTATTTCGCCTCCAACATTCTCGGTCGATTCAAGGACGTCGATGTCGTAGAAAAAGAATCTCGATCCGGCCGAGCGTTCGAAATCGAGGGCAGCTACAGCGGACATCGCCTTCGGGCCATGCTTCTGGCCAACGGCCGCAACGTGGATATCTGTCAGATTATTGGGCTCGAAAAAGCCATGCAGGCCCGGAGTGTTGGCGTGACCCGACTCCTGCAAAGCTTTGCCGTCCGGGTGCAACCGATGCTCCGCTCGTTCTATGAAGCCAGACCCAAGGCCATGCCGGGATTCTCTTCATGGGAATTGGGATAAAGACGTAAGCACTCTTTCTCAATGCGAAATCGTGTGAACTCAT
>SDBV01009958.1_pt1 | contig 12537 bp, 10 predicted proteins | sample 2277081 | NCBI WGS metagenome assembly SDBV01 (sample SAMN10402039, study PRJNA504765) | marine sediment metagenome | isolation source: marine sediment core GS10_PC15, 223 cmbsf | place: Arctic Ocean: Southern Knipovich Ridge | collected 2010 | reverse complement strand
ATTCTCCGAAACGAATTATCAACGATTACCCACGGGTGGTCGCTCCCACGAAAAATCATCGACCTGGCCAAAAGCCTCATGGCGATGGCCACCTAACCTGAAGCATGTTTCAGAAAGTGCAGTCTCTTTGTCAGGGCAAGCACCTTGGCGGCAGACAGTCTGGCCAGGTCTCGATGGTGTCCGTTGACGTACTTGTCGGGCGTATTCCCGCTGGTTGTGCGGACTTGGACCTCCACCGCCGCAAGATGGTCCTGCGTGAAGAGCAGGTAGTCGAGTTTGTCGGCCTTCTCTCGGCTCGCCGCTAATGCGGCCACAACACGATCCAAATCGTGGTTGTCGTTATCAACCAACCACACCGACACGCTGTTGTCACTCGTGTTGGCAAAGTCGGCCATGGGATCCGCCGGGATATCTCCCTCGGCGAGCCAGTCGAGTTTCCCCGGCGAGTCCCAACGGCTCTGCCGGATGAGGCGAAGCACAACTGTCACGGCTGAGGACCCTTCAATTGTTCCAGGAGCTTGCACATGTTGGTCCGCAACAGCGTGTAATCCTCGCGCGCCGCCGCGGCCTCAATCGCCGGAATCGCGCTCGGGTCGCTTAAGTCCGAAAGGCCAACCACGGCGCCATCACGGGTGACGTGCGAAGAACACGCCAGACAGCGTTCCAGAAGTCGTCGGCGGGTATCGTGAGTCGCCCGGTTGACCATCTCGCCAAGACAGCGCAAGGTTTCAGCCGCCACTTCGGCAGCCACCCTGTCGCCGAGGATCAGGTCGGAGATGATCTTCAGGGTCATCTCGCCGTACCTGAGCACGAGGCGTTGCAGTTCCAGCGACAATACGTTGTCGAAACCGTCCTCGAACGTCTCACTCCCCGCGGCAGCAAACAGGGCTTCGATCTCACTGACCAAACCAGCGCGAATCGAGTCTTCGCCCCCCGGGGCCAAGAACGGGCAGTGCCGATCCAGGATCTGCCAGAAGCGGCCCTGATCCATGGCGTATTTGCCGTCAGGCCCGATCAGCTTCAGAGTGGTGATCAGCAGACCTTCGCAGAGAAACGCAGTGAAGAGTTCTGCGTTGCCGGAGTCCCGTAGTTTCTTGGCGACGTACTCGAGCGTTCCTTCCTCGATCGCCACACGCGCATCGACAATCGCCTTATCTTCGTCGGGAGAGAGGGCCGGCTGCCCCTCTGTCGCCTTGCGGCTACGCGGCTCGTGGTCTTTGGCCATCCGACCCTCGTTCATCGCTCGAATCGGAACCGGTGTCCGAGAGCAACTCTCGGCAGACGGATCGTGCCGCTTCGGCTACCGTGTCCGGGCCAATCGGCACGGCGCGCCCCGCGTCTTGCGACAATTCTACGGCCACCTCACGGAGTCGGCAACGGAACCGCCGCGTAAGCCGATCCATTTCCCGGATTGCCGTCAGCAAGATCTGGGGATTGTCCGGCGGGTGTTGGTCAGACATGCATTGGCTCTTCTTGGGGACCCTGTAGTGGCGGGAATGGACACAGGTCCGGCAGCACGCTCATTATGTGATGTGATCTGAAATCGACTCGTCCACTCACACGATCTCTGGATCGCCGCCAAGCCAACCGAGCGGCATATAGCCAGCGACCCCAACACCGTGTGGGTCGCGGGGCAGCCTGAAGAGCACGAATTAACTCGTCCCTCACCCCCGCCACATAGGAATGACCATACCCTGTCAGAGGGAAGAAACGAGTAATACTGCTACGGCTTGGAACGGCGAATTACGCTAGAATGCTCGCCCTAGTGGGATTCGGAGCATTGGCGTCGGCGATGACAATAAGCCCGGCACAGGTGTCGCTCGGGCTTCCAAAACCCGGCGAAGTGGGGTCCAAACCCGCTTTCTTGAATTCTTTCCCCGGCAGTCGACTGCCATCGGCTGTCGGGATTTTCTGTTTTGTACCACTACTTCCGCGAGCGGGAAAGTACCCGACGGCGAAGTCTAGCTAATCGGTACACGCTTCCCTATTCCTCTCTTGCCGGCGGAATATACCGTAGTCCATCGTAGCCAACAAGACCATTTTTACTGTATTTCGGTTATTCTGGAGTATACTTTACTACTAAAGAGCAATCTATCAGCCATTTCTACTAATCAAGTGTCGCTCCACGTTGACCATCGACAATCCACACCCCGAGATGTTCGCGGTCGCCACGGCGACGGTTGGCAAACAGGAGAGGATTTCCATTCCGGAATCGATCGTTCGAGTAGTCCCGTGGATCAGGGAAACAGAGGACAACCCCTACCCCATTCACTGCTTCGCAATACCGGGCGCGGCGGGAGGAATCCAGGTGATTCCGGCAAGCGGCGCGCTCGAAGCCTTGCGGGCGGAAGCGAGAGAATTCTTGTTGAAGGGCCCTCCCGAAGACAATGAAGCTACCAAGGAGTGGATGCACCTCGTACGCCTCCTCGCGGGTGGTTGGAGCAGCAAGATAACCGTCCCACGCGCGCCGAAACTGCAGATCCCGAAAGACTGTGGCGTGCTGTGCTTTGAGCACCGGACGCAACTCGTCGTCTTTGCCAGCGGCTCGATACTGGAGATTTGGAACCGCCAAGCATGGAATTCGTACCTCGCGGCAGTAACCGCCAATGCGACCGTTCAACGTGGGCTCCAACAGCCGTTTGCAAGAACCGTCGAACCAGGGAGTGGTGTGCTGGTCCAGCGGAAGTGACGGGCCCGAGAAAAGTGGACGCACTTTTTTTTGTTCTCTTCTCTATTCTCCGACGTACGCTTCCGCCGGATGGCCCCCCGGTTGGATGCGAATTAACCTGGGGTTAATTAACCAGGTATGCCGGGTTGATAAACCCGCGGTTGATTCCGGTTGCGACCAGCGACGGGAAGCGGAGGCGGTCGTAAGGTGAGAATCTGCAATGAGTTCGGTGCATGGTGTTGCACCTGTCCGTCGCCGTAAGTCGCACGCGCAAAAAGCCGCGTCAGAACCGACCCCTGTGAATCGACGTATCGTCTTTGGCCGCAAACACTTAGTAACGAAATCGCCGCGCATTGTTTCGATTGCACGGGATAAAGGGCAATTAACTTACGACCATTCTAATCGACGTAAGTCCAAATCACAAGGCAACCTATTGGCCACCCGGCCGACCCAAGTTGATTTGGCGCGATAGCTCGCGGTACGCCATGGCCAGCGGAAGGCGTTCGGCGCGAGCGTCCGGGCGTTGCGGTAGCAGGCTGCCGCCGAGTCGAACAACTCGCAGGCGTGGTAGAGCTTGCCCATTTCGCCGAAGGCCGTGCTCAATTTTCCGGCCGCCGTGTCGGGCCGCTCTCGCAGCGATGTCTGGCGATCGCCAAGCTGCCGCTGGACCGCCCGGTCCAACTTGCTCACTTCAGGAAGCGGGACCGGGATAAGGTTGGTTACGAAGTGCGCTCTGACCGCATTGTTCACGCTGTGGCAGTCACCTTACCCCCCCGTCGAGGGGGCCACGGCTGATTGTGGCGGACCTCGACGAGAAATCGATTTCCAGGCGCCACGCATACTTGGAACTCCGTGCGCGGAACGAGGTGCGGCTGACCAACCTTAGCGGCGTTAGCTCCGTCACGCTGGGGGGTGGCGACCGATTTTCCCGCGACGAGAAACGCGATTTGAACCTGCCGGCCCCACCGATCGTTGGCGATCGAGCTATTCTTCTTGAGGAGCCTGAACGTTGAACTAAGCCGGCATCACCCGCATCCTTGCGCACGACGACCGAAGGACTACCATGTCGGAGAGTGCTGCTGAGCTGAACCTGCTGTACGGCATCCTCGCGCTACAGCTGGAGTTCATTAGCCGTGATGACCTGGTCGGCGCGATGCGGACGTGGTCGCGCGACAAGTCCCAGCCGCTGGGAGAAATCCTCCTTCAGCAAGGCAATCTCACCGCCGATCAGTGTCAGTTGCTGGATTCGCTGGTCCACGACCAGACCAAAGAGCACGACAGCGCGCGACAAAGCCTTCCCGCGATGAGCGTATCACCGGCGACCAAACGTGGACTGGAAGGTGTTCAGGACACGGATGTCAAGGCGAGCCTCGAGTCGTTGGTTGCCCGTTGGCCGACTCTGGACGTGGACCGGACCGAACCGACACTCGGCGCGCCTACCTCGGGTGGAGCGCGGTTCCGGGTTCTGCGTCCTCACGCCAAAGGCGGCTTGGGAAAGGTTTCCGTGGCGCTGGACGAGGAACTGCACCGCGAAGTGGCGCTGAAAGAAATCCTGCCGCAGCACGCGGATAATGAAGACCACCGGTCGCGTTTCGTTCGGGAAGCGGAGATCACCGGCGGACTGGAGCACCCCGGCGTCGTGCCCGTCTACGGACTGGGGAAGTACCCCAGTGGCCGTCCCTTCTACGCGATGCGGTTTGTGCGGGGCGACAACCTCAAGGAGGCCATTGACGAGTTCCACGCCGAGTCCGACGACAAACGCCGTTGGGTGGGAGAACGCGGTCTGCGACTTCGCAAGCTACTGGGGCGATTCATCGACGTCTGCAACACCATGGAGTACGCGCACAACCGGGCCGTGATGCACCGTGACCTCAAGCCGGCCAATATACTGCTGGGGAAATACGGCGAAACGCTGATTGTCGACTGGGGACTTGCCAAGAACCTCGAGCAGGAGGAGCCGAGCACTGATTTGGATCGGCAACCGTTGAGAGTGTCTTCATCGGCCAGTTCCGTGGCGACGCAGCTCGGGGCCGTGGTGGGAACGCCCGCCTATATGAGCCCCGAACAGGCGGAAGGGATGATCGAGTTGCTCGGTCCGCCCAGCGACGTCTACAGTCTGGGGGCAACGCTCTATCACCTTCTGGCCGGTCGCCCGCCGTTCGAGGCGGCGAACATCGGCGCCGTGGTGCGAAACGTGGCCAAAGGGAAGTTTCCGCCCCCCCGGCAAGTCAACCGGACCATCCCGCGGGCGCTGGAGGCGATCTGCCTCAATGCCATGCAGCGCCAGCCGGCCGATCGTTATCCGTCGGCGGCCGCCCTGGCCGAGGACATCGAGAGGTGGCTGGCCGACGAGCCCGTTCGCGCCTGGAAGGCCCCTCTGCCGATCCGAATCGGCCGCTGGATGAGGCGCCATCGCTCTTGGGTTAGCAGCGCGGCAGCCGCCGGTTGCATGGCGCTGGTCGCCCTCTCGGTGGGCATCGTGGTGCTGACCACCGCGAAGCAAAGCGAACACCAGGCGCGCGTCGAGGCCGTCAACAACTACCAAGAGGCACAACGGCAACAAACCCGGGCGGAAGAGAATCTTGCCCAGGCCGAGCGGGCCTTCCGATTGGCTCGCCAAGCGGTCGACGACTACTTCACCGAGATCAGCGAAAGTACGTTGTTGAACCAGGCGGGCGCGCAACCCCTAAGACGCGCACTGCTGCAACACGCGCTGGACTACTATCGTCAGTTCATCGCCGAACGGGGGGATGATCCCGCCATCCGCAACGAGTTGGCAGGAGCGTTCTTTCGCGTCGGGGTGATCACCGAACGGCTCGGGTCGCCTGCCGAATCGCTCCCCTCTTATCGGCGTGCCCGCGAGATCCAGGAAGGACTCCTGGCAGATCAACCCAAGAACCTTCAACATCTCCATGCGCTGGGCAGCACCGTCAATGCGTTGGGACGGGCGCTCCAGAAAATGCAGCAATGGGACCAAGCACTCCAGGCCTACGAAGAGGCCGCTGTGATGCGCGAAAAACTCGTCGGGGCCGCGCCGAACGTCAGCGAGTACCACAGAACACTTGCGAACAGTTGCATGAATATCGGGCAGGTGCGAATTCAAACCGGCTCCGTGATCATTGCTCGCCGGCACCTGCAACGCGCGCAGGAAATCCGCAAAACCGAACTGGCAAAACGCGACGACCCCAAGATGCGCCGCGACCTCGGCATGGGATACTACAACCTGGCGATCCTCGAGTCCAAGGAAGAGAACCTTGCCGACATCGAGCGAAACCTGGAAGAAGCGGTCGATCAGTTCGAGCAAGTATTGGCCCGCGACCCCAATCATCTGGCCAACCAGCATCTATTGGCCACCTGCTACCGGCTGCTCGGCGACCGAACAAGGGTCACCGCAGATTGGAAGACCGCGCTGGAGTGGTACGAAAGCGCACGCGGGCAACTTCAGTGGCTTGCCTACCGCAATCCGGACGTCCCCGCCTACCAAGCGGCGCTGGCCAGCGTTCAGCTGAACATCGGCGACGGCCAGACCGAGCAGAAGGAGTCGGCCGCGGCCGCCGATTCGTTCCAACAAGCCTTTGCATTGCTCAACGAGCTGGTGGCGGCCCACCCCAACGTGCCCGATTACCGGCGCGACTTCGCCGTTACGCTCCGATCGCTGGGGACCGTCCAGATCGAACTCTCTGAGCGTAAGCTGGCACGCGACTCGCTGCAAAAGTCGCAGCAACTACTCAGCAAACTGGTGGCTCAGTTTCCCGAGAACGGAGACTTTGCCGAGCAACTGGCTCGGACGAAAACCGCGTTGCGGGACCTGGGCGACGAAAACCCTGGAAAAGAGTAGCCGTCTCGCTCCGAGCTTGTGAAAAAACAGATTTGGAGTGCGGTGACTTGTCACCGCTTTCCTTTTCCGACCGTTTTCCCCGATCAGTGGCCCTCGCTACTGCGAATCGTGGGGAGAAAGAAAGCGGTGACAAGTCACCGCACTCCAAAAAACTCACAACCTTTCCGCGAGACGAAGCTTCATCTCGCTCAGCGAGGTGGCTACCTTGCCGTTTTCCGACAAAGCCTAGCGCGGGCAAGATTCGGATGAGCCTCATCTGTTGCCAAACGCACATCCGATACAACAAGAAGCTGGTCGACGTGTTAGAGGTTTAGACCTCGGCGTGCCAGCGAAAGGCTCAACACTTAGTGATCGGGGCAGGGCCGCCATTTTGCCTATGTCCCCCACTTATCCCGCAGAGTCTCCCCCACTAGCTCGACAATTGGGGCCATGCACCTCAATCAGGAGGGGGATTATGTGGCAACGGAAAGAGGCTTTCTCATTTTGCGCATTCGTGCTGGTGGTGACTTGCGCGGGACGTCTGCTGGCCGGCGATCCGATTGGAGACGATCGGATTGACTGGACGTTTCTGGATGCGACCGACGAAGTCTACGAAACGACGGCTTATGAGTACGAGAACCTCTCTACCGCACTGAATCTCCAGCCGCGTGTCCCGGCGGCTGAACTGCTGCGACCGCCGTCTCCGCCAAGGGCGCCGAGGAGACCGGCGCCGGTGAGGCGGCCCGCCGCCAAGGCCGCTGCCTTCGGCTTGGCCAGCGTCCCGTTCATGATCGGAGATACGGGCGGAGGCGGGTGTGCCACGGTGTCCTTCTTGGGCGTGCAGGAAGCCGACATCGAGCACCCCACGCTGGCGTGCAGCCGGGTGAACATCTCCCACAGCAATAGCCCCATGCTCCAGGACCGTGTCTATTTCAGCTACCGTCACTATCAAAACGCCACGGAGACAAAGGTCTTCGAGTTTGAGAACGACCTGAATATTGACCTATTCACGTTGGGCGCCGAGCGGACCTTCTTCGGCGGATTGTGTTCGCTCGAGATACGCGTTCCGGGCAGCTATGAGTTGAACTCGGATCTGACGCTGGACATACAGCCGACTACCACGAACCTGCCGATCAGCGACATGAATGGCGAATTCGGAAACATCTCGGTGATCTTCAAAGCCCTGCTGCACCAGCGGCGCCGTTTTCTGCTGTCGGGCGGCTTGGGAGTCAAGATCCCGACTGCGGACGACGTCACGGTCCACGGCGATCTTAACAGCAACTTCCTCGTCCTGGAAGACACGACACCTCAGTTGTTCGCCTTCACGGATGCGGAATTCGATATCCTGGTCCGCAACAACACGGTAGAGATCTCGCCCTTCCTGGCGTGGATGTGGATGCCGAATGACCGCTTCTTTCACCACGGATTCTTTCAGGTCGACGTGGCGGCGAACCCCTCCCCTGCCAGCCTCACCGGGGGCGGCGATATCTGGTCATTCACCCTTACTCCGCCGGCCCCCGTTGAGCATATTCCGCTGGCCATCGACGAGGCGGGGTTGCTACACCTGCAGACGCTGATGCGTTTGAATCTCGGATTCGGGTATTGGTTTTACAAGAATCCCCGTGCCCGGTGCCTCAATGCCCTGGCCGGCATGCTCGAGCTCCACTACACCTCGACGCTGCAAGACGCCAAGATTCTTGAAAGGAATCTTTGGAACTATCACTTCCAGGGTGTCACTTATCCGGTAGACCTTGGCGTTGGCAACCAACTCAACCGGACCGACATCGTCAATCTCACCATCGGCGCGGTGGCCCAAATCGGCAAGACCGAAATCCTCAACGGCTTCATCATTCCGTTGGACGAGCGGCCGGAGAAACCGTTCGATTTCGAGTACAATCTGCAGATCCAACGCCGGTTTTGAGCCCTCCTCACCAAGCCGCGGCCACGGGTCGCAGAGCATCCGCCAAACCGACGACGGACTGGTGGAGCGAGTACGCGAATTCCGGATGAAGCTTGTTTTGCAGGCGGCCTAACTTGCCCACGTTCGCGCCGAATCGGCAATTATCCGAAAATCGCCGCCCCCTTTAGGACGTCAAGTAATCGGCCGGCGGCCCGCCTGGCCAATAAGTTGCCTTGTGAATTGGACTTACGTCGATTAGAATCGGCGTATGTTCACTGCACTCGACATCCGGTCGCGGCAAAAAAGGCCAGGCAATTCAGTATCTAAGTTATTTCGCAGTAACATCTTACGTCGATTTCCATGGACCCCCTTTGGCGCGTGTGTTGCGCGACCACCACTTACGGCCACAAACCACTGACGAGCACAGCCCGAACCCGTTTTGGTTTCGCACGTTACGAACGATTCTCCTTCCGCCGGATCGTCGTAAGTCAAATTAACCCCAGGTGAATTCACCCGGCATACCACGTGAATTCACCCGGCATGCGAGATTAACACTCCGTATCGCGAACTGGGCGACCATCCGTCGGCCGGCGCGCTGAGCTTTTGTAGGCCTATCTCCAGCCTTCCAGCACCCCCAACCTTTCGGTGGCCAGCCGCCAATGGGCGGGCCCATTGGATTGGGAAGCTGGTCTGCGACTTCTGCCCGAACGTAAATGTGGAAACGATGGTAGGCGTTGCAGCAGTGTTATGGGGCGGGTTCGGGATGTGTTACACAGGGGGAGGCGGGCGGACTCTATGTTGAAATCCGGACAAGAGACGCAAAAGACGGGGCCAGGCTTTCACTTTACGCGCAAAGCAGAGCCGGCAACCACCTAAAGTGTAAAGTGAAAGCCTGACCCCGTCTTGTCTCGTCTTCGTCTTCCATCGCCATCGCCTGCTCAAGAAGGACTTGCCAAATGGCCGACGACGCCTATATTTGCTATATTTGAAGGAGCGTTGCCCCGAAGTGATGAAGACTCCGCGACGGTGCGTAATCGAACCGGAAGCGAAAACCGACCAAGGACCCCGAGACCACCGCAGGACATCATGCCAGAGCCAGTCATGATCATTCGAGGTTTCCCTTCCTTGCTTGATCCAAGTGCCAGCAGCGGGATGGTGAACGATCTGAAGACCATCGCCGGCTTGTCGGATGAGCAGATCGCGGAGATTCGGAATCATTTGGCCGAAGCCGATGGGTTTCTGGACCACAAGGCGTTGCTTGCAACGATCCGCGAAGTTATCCAAGACTCGAAGTCGGCAGAAGCAGTGCGCAGAGCGATTCGAAATCTCAATCCCTCCACAGTAGAGCGGATCATCGCGGACCTGGAACAGAATCTCGGCGATAAGGAGTTTCCCTTTGATCAGACAACGTTTGATCGTCTAAAGCAGGTGCTGAGCGAGTTGATTCAGCCTTACCCCGCTCTGACGCGATTCCAAAAAGCTGAGCGTCTTGCGAGGCTTACTGGGCAGCAACTGGAGTCTCTTGAGTTGATCTGCGACCTCAGGCCGGTTTTTGACGAGAACCGGGAGAATCTCGAAGGGATGATGCCGTACACGCGGCTACACATCGTGGCCACCGGGGAGGACGGCCTACCAAAGCCCTTTGAGGCAGAACTTACGTACGAACAGGTTATCGATCTGGCGGAGAACGCAGGAAAGGCAAGGAGCAAACTCGATGTACTCCGTCAATCCATAGAAACCTGGCTGCCCGGCCGTCTGCCCGATCTGCCGTTGACCCGTGTCCCTCGAAAGGAGTCGAGCGATGTCTGAGTCAGCCGCAAAGCAGGGGACTTCGCTACAATCCAAGCGACAGAGAAAGCCTCCCACGGGCTATAGTTCGAAGTTCCGGAAGCGTTACGGAGCCTACACAATCGATCCTCTCACGCAGGGTGAGGTTATTGTGTATTTTCCCGATGGGAGTGTCCGCGGCCCTTGGATTCCTCGAGGAGACAGCCAATCCGACGACATTGATGCTTCATCGGGCGAGTCGATACCTGGAGTAAACCGCGATTTCTTTGATGCACTGAGACAGCAAATTGAAAGGCAGCTCAATCGCTGGGAGTCCGAGGAGAGTTCCACCGACGAAGGACCGACGAAGTCTGCCGCGGTTGAGAGACCTGCCCGCAGTCAGGACAGTGAGACAACGTCTGATGACGTTTCGCAATGGTCTTCCGCGCAACTCGCTTCGGAGATCCTTCAGCCGCAGGCTGAATCCAACATGCCCACGCTACGGGAGATGATCCTGATCGCCGAGGACACCGGCTTCACAACCGATCAGAGTGACCGGCTTGCTCCTTGGCTCTTGAGCTTTGCCGAACGACGTCGCGATAGTAGTGATCCTCAAGATGAGGCCGCCGTCTGGTCCGCGATACGCACGGGCGCGTCGATGCTCACTCCAGATGCTGCTGACGATTTGCGTCCACTGTTGCAGCCGGGGCATTCTATCGAGACGAGTCTCGTTGCGGTGAAAATGCTGGGGCGTATCTTTGAGGCCCAACCGCCGACTGACGTGGATCAGCATTTGGACCTTGCTGCTGAGGTCCGTCAGATCGCGGAGTCCCTGTTGAATCCCTACGCCATTACCGTCAGCCAAAGCGCCGCCATGGCGCACCTTGCCATCCATGCTCTTGCGGCAATGGCTAGTAGCGAGACACACCGAATTGTCGAAATCGCTCAGGGGTTGGGTGCGGCATGGTTCACGCGGCGAACGCATCGCAAACTTCGCGAGCTGCGAGACCTTTGGGCAAATCGCTCCGCCACGGTCTCGAACGGACCTCGCGCCCTGCTTGACCGGGTGATTGAGACGCTCGGGGCAAGTTGAGTTGATGATTTCTGGAGCATTCGATGCCTGCCCTTGATCTGCAGCAAGGACCGCACTCTCTGTCGCGTTACGACGTGGTGGGAATGCATGCCGACCGGCAACTTCGCTTCGTCAGGCATGTGGGTTTGCACGATGCAGACAACCGATCTGTCGAAGTGGACGACGATGTCAGTGCCGTCCATATGGGGCCACCGCTGGAGCATGGAAAGGCGATAAAGGCGCATGTAGCGGGACATGTTCCGCTGACGAATGACGAGATCAAACAGATTTCTGCTTGGATCGAAGAGATCGCCGACGAGTATCACGCATCCGGGGCCAACGCGATACGTCAGTATGTAATTGATCCACCCTGGAAAGACGAGGTGGATCCGAACACGGGGGTACGCCGGTATCGTCGATATAGTTGTGCGGGCTTCGTGCTCGATGGCCATCTTCAGGTGCATATCGAATTGCTGAAGATCGGTGAAGATGCATTGCCCGAAGTTGATCGGGACACAGTCACATCCGCATATCCTGTTGCTCGCGAGCACCCACAACTGCTTCCCCAATATGGCCTTAGGGGCAATGGTCCGTGGAAGATCGTGCTTGCAGGCTACGTTCTGCACGCATTGGACCGCCCAACCGAGCAGATACGTCAAGAGCCCTATCAGGTTCAATCCGGAGACGAACAGTTTCCGCGGAAAGGGGGGGAAGGGAGGGAAGTCACTTATGTTTGAAGGCAAGACAGAAGGGGAAAAGGGGACAGCCACCAAATTCAGGCAAGGCGCAGAAGACAGGGTCGGGGCGAGCCTTGGCCTGCATGTCTGCGGCCGGTTGTTGTCGCTGGCTGAATCGTCACGTATACTCGCCTCGGCTTGAAACGCGTTGATGTAAACCGGGGCCGGTTTCGTGGAAAGCGAGGTGGGGGATGTGTGGCAAGATCTGGCTGCTTTGGATGGGCGTGCTTTCGACGGGGGCTTCCCCCTCGCCTGCCGACCGGGCGGTGCCGGCGGTCGGCGCCCATGGTCACTACGCCGTGTTGACGGCCGTGCCGCACCGGCCGCCGCCGTTTGGCAGCGTGGACGTCCGCTTTGGACCGCGGGAAGACGTCGACGGGGTGGAGCATCTGTGGTGGCAGCTTGACGTCCGTTCGGAAGAGGCCCACGACGGCCCGCTGTTGGTGCAGGTCCGCGGGCTGACGCGCGAGAATCCGCTGCAAGACGACGCCAGGCCGCTACACTTCGCACGCTCCCACCTGCGCGTTCCCGGCGGCCGCCGCCCGCTGGAGTATCGCGACGTCCACTCCGGCCGGG
>SDBV01009957.1_pt1 | contig 12538 bp, 12 predicted proteins | sample 2277081 | NCBI WGS metagenome assembly SDBV01 (sample SAMN10402039, study PRJNA504765) | marine sediment metagenome | isolation source: marine sediment core GS10_PC15, 223 cmbsf | place: Arctic Ocean: Southern Knipovich Ridge | collected 2010 | reverse complement strand
ACTTGACAACGCTCTTAAGGAGCTGATGGTGTCTAACCGTTGTTCTGATGAAAGAGCCATCTTTTCACCAGCAGAGTACTTTTCTGACCATATATTTAGCCGGAACCATTGCAACAATCGCCGGTTATTCTCTATAGTTTCCTATAGAGCCAGACTATACCTTAAGCCATCATAGAGATTGATAGTCTCTCAAGCCCACTACCGTCTAGTCGTTGAACCTTCCTCATATCCTATCATAACGGACTTAGAGGCTTGGCTGCGGATTGCCCAATCTTTAACGTTTTTACCACTCTCATGAAATACTACGTATTTCCATTCGATGGAATGCGAAGCATTCCGAGAATCCAGCGGCTGTTACGTCGCTTACTGCATATTCAGTTTCCTGAATACCGTGGTAGTTAAAGCTCTAAGGGGTTTCCCGCAATTTGGCAGTGTCGCCAGACTTGAATCATGGTAAAAAGTCTGACTAGCACTTAACTATACTCTAAAGAGCTCTGGAGTCTAAATGTTGATCCAATGAAAGAGCCAGAATTTCATTAGCATTGTACTTTTCCCATCTAGATTGTTAAATGGAGAGGAGCTGGGTGGCAACAACCAGCAGGGGGAGCAGTAGCAGTCAATGTGCACATTGGAGCGCCACCACCACCGAGCTGCAAGGCTCCCTGGGGCACGTCACCCTTCATTCCTTCTTGGGTATTAAAACCTTCACGAACGCCTGTAGGCTGCATAGTTACCTGAGTACGACCTGAGCCGCATCCACACTGAGTCTTGTAGTAAGGATTTTGGTATGTCTGGGGACCACCAGCGGTCAAAGCTGGGGCAGTTGCATTAGACGCGAAATACACCATGATTAATAATAAGCAATATAATTTCGCGTGAATACTAAAAAACTTGTTTTTCGAGTAGTAAATAGAAATTTTCGTAATGTCACAACTCATCTGAGAATATTGTGGCCACTTTACAAAAGTACTCCGCACAGCTTTGAAAGAACGTACTACTTTTAACAAAAGTAGGGCGCGAGCGCCAGTCTCTTCTATGTACTCGCGAGGTTTCTACTTTTGCAGGCCTTCGGCCTGCGGAGTGAACCGCTTTCGCGGAGTGCTTTGATCTACTCCGCTTACCGAGCCGGGGTTTCGCCCCCGGCAACGACGACGCAGGCCGGAGGCCTGCGGAGGACTTTGACCTACTTTTGTTAAAAGTAGTAAAATTGATTCCTGAAGCCCCAACTCAGCCAGAAAGCAGCTTCCTTGCTTATTACTACAAACTGAAACTCTTGTCCTGCGCACTACTGTAATGTGCAATCCCGTCGCCTCCTACGCTGAGGTCAAGGCAACCATCGCCTACGCTCTGACGCCAAACCACCTAAAATTCATGAAGATGCTGCTCCAAAAGTATGATATTCCCGGTGCGAGCACCAACTGGGATGCGCTACAAGTGTTCGCTTGGATGGAAGGTCATCGTGACCAGCGCACTGACTGCGCTTTGGTGTCGAGCACCAACGTTGGCTTGCTGAAGTACCTGCTTATTCATAGCACGGTGAACGCCGCACACGTGTACTTGAGGTGGCTGGAGCCGTACGAGAAGTTGCTACTGTTGGAGCCGGATTCAGACATATCTAGAAAATTGATTCTTGGAGACCCAGCTTACCCAGAAAGTAGCTTACTTCTTATCACTATGGCTTTCAATTTGCGTGACAAGGGCATTGCTAATTTGGCAACTAGTCTAGTTTGTTCTCGACCTGGTGCATGGAGGAACGTGAGCATAATCCTATATGATAAGCTGATATTAAACAATTATAATAATGTAAGCTCCCTACGAGTCGGGATGATTGATGCAAGTAATGCAAACGCTAGCGAACTAGAAAAAACAAAGCTGTTTTTGCAAGAAGTACGGAACCAACAAATACCGGTTAATATACTTTGCGAAGCACTAGAGGAGGTAGGCCTCTCCAGTATCATCGCACAAGTTCGAGGTGTTTTCGATTTGAACGATACGGACATTAGCGATCTGGTATCGCTAATTACTATAGCTAATCCCAACGCATGGAAGAATCTAGGATGTTATTTCCATGATATATTGAAGTGCAACGCATTTCATCCTAATATAGCGAAGACCGCAGAGATACTTTTTACAGAACTGCGTAACCGCCAAATATCACTTGATGTAGTGTGCGTAGCGCTAACGTCTATAGGGCTTGCCAAATTTATCAATCAAGCTCGAGGCCTTTCACCTCAGTATCCAAGTTCGGCGCCGGTCCAAGCGGTTCAAGCAGTGGTGCCGGTCCAAGCGGTCCAAGCGGTTCAAGCAGTGGTGCCGGTCCAAGCGGTTCAAGTGGTCCAAGCGGCCCAAACGGTCCAAGCGCCTAACTCTGCTCAGCAACAAGATCAGCAAAGTTCTTGGAAAACTATGACTCTTCCTTCTATATTCTATCAACCTTCTCCTGATATGATGGAGAATACATCGCTGAAAAAATCACAGTTGAAAATAGAGGAGTACTTTCAGGTTATCACAAACAGAGATGCTTATATTCTCGAAGCTATTGCTAAAGGAGTCACAATTGACACAAATCAGACCTACAGAGAACTCTCCAGTGTACAATTCATTCAACAACGCTTATCAGGAATATCCTCCAAAATTTCTATGAAAATACTTCGAAAAACTAATAAGAAAGGCAAAAAACTATCTGGAGAATTACTTACTGCTTTAACCAGTAAAGCTCAAGAACAAATGCTCGAGGATATGCAGGATCACCAGGACATTGCTGAATTAGCTGCTTATCTTGAAAGTAAGAGTAGCAAGATCGGGAAATTCAAGCACGAGGGAAAGGGAATGAAAGTTTCAGATCTGTTGACTATTCTAACTGGTCAAGGCATTTATGATGTAGAGAGCTTCAAAGAGCTGGGAGACCGAAAAGTATTTAAAGAATTCAAAGAACAGGTAACATTGAGCTTTCCACAAATTAGAGCATTAAGGGCCACACTGGAATCCTAAGAAGCGTAGGTCCTAGATTTACACTAGCCCAGCGGTGCGACAAACTTTTCCGACTTGATTTTACTAGGCAAATATTGCCTAGTAAAGTCACTAGCTACTACCACATACTGGTTTCCCAGCTGCTACGGTATTACAACCATTAGCGGGGGTATTGGTATATATCAACTGTTCGTCTGGCCAGTTTCCTTTTACATAACGTTTTGGATATAACGCTCCGCATTCATTATTCAGATAATTTACATATTCAGCTCCATAACTTCCGGGATGATTGCTCATACGTTCCGCTTGATAGATCTGATAATACTCATCTGCATTAGCCATTGCCTGGTAGTCTGGCATAGGTGGTGGTGTATCGACGATATTGAGATCATATACTCCTGCGGTTTGAGGATAACCTTTAAAATCACCACAGGTCCAGCATAACTGTCTATTGTATTGACCAGACTTGACATTTTTGTAGCTAGCCCAACCGCTGTAGGGTTTTATACGTGGTTTCATAACTGATGCATTCATGTCCTGAACTAAATATGGACCCAGGAACATACCATTTTGATAGTTATAGTTATTACAACAACTGCCCACTCTTCCTACATAAGTACTCATTAACTGTACTCAAGATAATTAATTACCGCTTTTGTTAAAAGCAGGCTAGCCGGGTTTCACCCGAAGGGCCCGCCGCTGGCCTTTCAGAGCAAGCCGTCTACTTTTAACAACAGTAGGTTAAAATAGAGCGTGCCTTTAGGCACGCTCTACCGTGGCCCGCGTGTCCTCCGCAGGCCTCCGGCCTGCGTCGTCGTTGCCGGGGGCGAAACCCCGGCTCGGTAAGCGGAGCTGACCAAAGAGACTGGCGCTCGCGCCCTACTTTTAACAAAAGTACGCGGTCTCCGACCGCTAGCCGCTCCGCTACCTTTTAGAAAAAGGTAGGTAGCCGCGTAGCGGCGCGCCCTTCGGGCTAAATGGGGAGGGAGCCGCGTAGCGGCGCGCCCTTCGGGCTAAATGGGGAGGGAGCCGCGGCATCAAAAGCCGGTCTAGCCGTTTCACGGCGCGCGGCTCCCGTGGTCCGCACAGCTTTAAATAAAAGATTTGTACAATTCTTCCAAGTAGGCTATCTCAGTTTGAAGATTTTTAATGAATTGTTCCAATTCGGCTTTTTCTTGCTGGGCTGCCTCTTGCTGTGGATATAATAGCCCCATACCAGTTGCTTCAGTAATTGTTGACAGTTTCTCATTATTAGCCGTTAGCGCCGATTGTAAAAGTGAAATAATACCCTTAATTGTCCTGCCTTTACTACGTACTTCTTTTAGATGCGTATTTACTTCAACGAGTTGTGTATTCAATGCTTCGCGAGATTCCAGCGCTTGTGTATGTTTGAGAGTCTCAAGGATGCTGTTGCTAGCTATTTCTAGTCGGTTTAGATAATCATTATAAACTGCAGAAGCTATTGTATTCTCCTTGAGGATTTCATTCTGTATCAAATTCTCTTCAGCTTCTTGGGATTCTTCTAATGATTCCACTTCCTCGGCGATGATCTGTTCGATATCCTCGCCTGTGCCAATAATCTGTTCAATATCCTCTTCTTGGATAGTCTCCTTGATTCCTTCAATGATATTTTTAATGTACATAATGTTTTCACTCAACCAATCATTCATCTTTTCCATAGCTGTATCAGTGTCATGGTCATCAATGTATTTATTGAACAAGTCCTGAATCATCGGAGGAAGGTTATCTAAAATGTCCGGTTTACCGCCGACAGTTGGATCTTCTACCGAATCAATACCAAAGAGTTGTATATTATCGACAACAGTTTCCTTGTTCAAGATTTTTTGAAATTCGTCAAGCTTTTTTATCGTTTTTTCCAAGTCCACCATTTCCTCAAGGGTACGCTTACCTACCTCGATATGCTGTCCTTTCTCCAATTCTTCAATTTCGGCGTGAAAACGAGAACGAAGATTGTCAATGATTTCCTGATTAAGTTTCTTATCAGTAAAATAATTTGTGACAGTCTTTTTTGTTGCCAGTTCGTCAAGTAGCCGTTTAATGTCTAAACAATAAAACTTTTTATCTTCCTTGCAAATGATCATGTTTACTTTTTTTATATCCCAATAAGGATTCTCACAGAAATCATTTACATCATTTGCAATAAGCTTGTCAGTTTTCTCAAACGTTATAGGCTTTGGTCGGGTGGGACGACGGATTGTAGGATCGAGAATAGTGTTCATCTCTTCTCCAATCTCGGTTGTTTCATTATAAATTAATGTGTTGATATTTTTATATACATCTATCTTTGCAGCTAGATCGGCTTTAGGATTTAAAAAGACTTCTGGAAGCATATCTGTAATATCTAACTGAATCAAACGTTGTGGGATATAGACATTTTGGAGAATCTTTATACGAAACATTTTTGCAAATTGACCAACATAATGCTTTGGATCTAAAAATACCTGTAGCTTGGCAATTTGCTTAATATAATCAACAGGTTTTTTGTTGAATTCCTTGTAGAGTTCCTCTTCAAGAACTTTTACGGTTTCTACTACTTGCTCGGGGACTAATGTTTCATCAGGAAGTTCTAATGCTTTTAGGTATGATGATTCAAGTTGTTTACGTGCTAGTTTACGGGTTCTTTCGTTAACATCCTGCTTAAACACATTCTTACTTTCTTCAAACTTTATATAGCTAACTTTTTTTGATGCCATTAGATATTAACAAGAAAATTAGTTGGCAAAATACATAAACATATTAATAGTAATAGTATAAGAAAGTCACTTAAACGAAACAGTTGTAAATGATAAATGTCCCGAAATGATCGGCTAACCCGTATAACACGACTACTCAATAAGAGCTTTTATAATATGACTTTTGACGACAAGAAAAAGGTCTTAGGCTTGGTGGTTACTGAACAGGAATGTGATGAGATCTTAATTCGTTTCCTTGCTCATCAGTATAATGTTGATTTTGATGAAGAAAAAGCAAAAGTAACGAATGCTAAATCTAAACGCGAGCAAGTTTACCGTAAGAGTATCCATCATTCCGATGAACTAGAAGATATTGATTCGCCTGAACCCACACCTACACCCCTAAAGAGATCCCAGGCACTTCCAACCCCAATCCCGTCAAAACCCACGCCAACACCAACACCTGCAAAATCTACACGTACACGTACACCTAGACCAACACCAACACCTGCAAAATCTACACGTACACCTAAACTCGAAGAGACTGATGAAGAAGTATCAGATGACAACGACTCTGAAGAAGACGACAAGGAAAACGACAAGGAAGACGACTCTGAAGACGACTCTGAAGACGACTCTGGAGACGACAAGGAAGACGACTCTGAAGACGACGAGGAAGAAGACGGCGAGGAAATTGTCTATGAATATGTAAATGAGGATGATATCAATTCTGGTGATGAGGTAGAGTATATTGATGAGGTAGTTGAGGACGAATAATCCTAGCGATCCGTAGTGATTTGACCAGATCTCCGGTAAGTGGCTAAGATTTCCGCTTTTCTCAGAAAGTAGTAAAATTGATTTAGTAGATCCCGATCTAATTAATATTAGCTCAACCAAACATGGATGCTAAGAATTTGATCGCACTGTTCAAGCTGACGACTAAACTAAAGCCCGGTCAGACCAAAGCGCTGATCAAGATTATCCTACAGTACGAGGAGGCAGAGGAGCTGGCTTATACGGCAATTGGGTTGCTCAATAATGATATTAGTTATAAGCAAGTCAAGGAAGACTTCCTTGCGGAGCGCTTTGGATGGGAAGGATGTCCTTATGCTAAACATCGTGAGGCACGATCTTTTCGTGATAATATTCTTGCCAAACCGCCAGAGGTTCGCGATAGCGAAATCGAATGCCCCATATGCCATTATAAGAAGACGCTGGTCGTTGAGATGCAGACCAGAAGTGCTGATGAAGGCTATACATATTATATTCATTGTTTTAATCCACAGTGTAGGGCAGTAACAAAATAAATACCTACTCTAAGGATACCAGCGTGATATTTTGTTATACTATAGGGTCGCGAGGATGGCAACAAGTGCGGGCTACTTTAACAAAAGTACAAAATTGATTTCGCAGAGCGAGGCGTCCTAAAATTTAAGCAGCAAAGAGTAAATATTATCAGTACGTCATGAATGAATGGACCATTTGTATGGATTTACGTAAGCAAAAACGCAAGCGACGACGTAGTGAACAGGAAAAGTGTCCTCACCTTGTAGTTCCTGAAAAGGCGTATCAATTGCAACGTAAACTTAATATTGATGGCCTAGCAACTGCATTGCTAGGTACAGAAGCCTACGAGCTGCAAGTCCAAGGTTGGATTTATACTCGTGTATTGCGCCCAGATAACTCTTATACTGAAGAGGACCAATGGGAATATACTACTATTGGAAATTTTAATAGATGGAGGGATCGGCTGCTTTTTCGGCGTACAGCGGAGGCTACGCTTTGCCAGGCAGATCCAGCTGAAGGCTACGCTTTGCCAGGCAGATCCAGCTGAAGGCCCTACCCTACTTGAAAAGTAGGCTTGCGGAGGACACGCGGGCAAAAATAGTGCCTTTAGGCACGCTCTACCGTGGCCTCCTCCGGAGAGGCGCAGTAAAATTGATTCTAGGGTTTAGAAAATCCTAAAATCCAGAAACTCTTGCATTATAATAATGGATTTCCGCGCGTTCATTCATGCACAACTAAAGATTGCAAAGATTAATCAAGAGCACCGCGAGGCATTCACGGACCCCGCTGGAATGCAGCTCTTCTTGGCAGCTGTTACTCACCCAACCCACGATTCTGAGAACAACTATCAAGAACTCGAGTTTATCGGCGACGGTATCATCAAGGGTATCTTGAGCCAGTATATCCCACGTCGGTTCCCAAAGTTGGCATCTGGCGAATCAAAGTATTCTAAGAAGGGCACCGGAGAAGGGGCGCTCTCAAAGACAAGACGCCTTTTGGAACAACGAAAGACCTTGTCTGACTTTGCTCTCAAACTTGGTTTCTGGGACTATGTCCGTGCTGATGAAGAGACCAAAACAAAGCTTCGTAAAGAAACTCTTGAGGATGTCTTTGAAGCTTTTGTCGGCGCGTTAGTTGAGATTGTGGATCAGCGAGTTAAACGAGGTCTTGGCTATAATTATGCCTACAACTATGTTGAGGCATCTCTGAACGACCTAGAGATCGAAATTAGTAAAAAGACGCTCGACGATCCTATTACTCGCCTAAATGAACTCTACAAGGCTAACGAGTTAAAGGGTAATAAGCCTCCTTTGAAATGGGGTGATGCGGCTTATTATACATACAAGTTCTACATTCCCAAACTGGACGAAAAGCCGGGGAAGTCTTACAATGCAGTTGCAGGCGACGTCTTCTTCTCTACAAAAGACAAGGTTGCCTATGTCTACGACGGCAAAGGATGGGTGCACATTTCTCGCGCACCATTTCTTAGACTCACACCTCTCAAGGTGACAGAGCAAGAACCAGATCTCGAAACAATGCAGATGATGTGGTATGCAGGTGTCTATGGTTTCCCTAGCCGTATTGGTAAACCACCCGATGGAACGTTGGACAAATTGTCTCCAAAAGAGATTTTGGAGAACCCGGACGCATATGGTGCAAACATCATTGGACAAGGTCTGCACTTTAAGAAGACGGACTCTAAAAAGCTGGCTGCAGCACAAGCTCTGTACTATCTCAGTCGTGAGGGAATCAAAAAGGCCTAGTACTTTTGCGTTAGCAAAAGTACTCAAAAAAATATAATTAATGGACCCAAGTCCATTAATTATCAACTTCAAACAATAACAATAACTGTTCTCGTGTCTTTTGTATATTATCCAAAGTACAGCATTCGTGGTGTCTATATATTTCTGTTATGTTGTTTGAAAGATTCTTTTGACCATAATTGTAGTAAAATCCTGTAGTTATATCATTATTTATTACATCTGTAATAAAATTAGTGATAATATTTTCCAGATCAGTAATCTCTTCATAAGATATCCGTAGAAAGTATCTATTACGTGCATAAATTGTTTTAATCAAATCTCTTATAAGAAAATCTTTATCATAATACCTATTCTTTTTGAAATGGTGCATACCGTCAAACTCGATTAGAATGTCATAATCGGGTAGATATAAATCATATGGTAATGTTTGTTTGTAGACACAATCGGAAAAACGTTTCTCACGTTTCCAAGAAATGTCTAAATCATTCAAAATGACTATGATTCTTTTTTCACCTTGTGACTCATTACAGAACGGACATCCTGTTAATTGCTTAGGACTTGTACGATAATATATAGCCGTTTTCCAATTATGCAAACTATTTTTTGGACATACCCACCAAACTTTTATAGTAGATTGATAAGTGTACTCTTTTGGCAATTTATTATTCTTTTGGTGGTCCCATTCTTCAGCAATTTTAGGAAATCTTTGAGCTAGACTATTACAACCACATGGACAGACACGAGTATTTTTACAATATGGACAACCAGTATTGAATCTATTTCTATGATCAACTGATGTTTTCCATTTGTGGTGTGGATATTTAGAACATGTCCACCAAACCTTTGCTCCTGAAGAATATGGTACTTGCTGCGGAGTTTTTGTATTTTGTTCGTAATCCCATTCCTGTGCAATATCAGGACGTTTTGAAGCAAGACTATTACAGCCACAAGGACATATTTTATAATTGGAACAAATAGGACAACCACTATGCTTTGTTGTTCTGTCGCTAATCGTTGCTATCCATTCGTGATGAGGATCTTTTGGACAAACCCACCATACTTTTTTACCACTACCTGGTAAAAATTCTGTTGGCAATTTATTATTCTTGCTGCTCCATTGATCACATAATTCTGGGTACAACACTCCTAAACTATTGCAGCCACATGGACATGCTTTACTATTTGAACATATTGGACAACCACTACCTAATCTCGCTCGGTTTGATAGCTGTGTTTGCCAAACATGATGAGGATCTCGCGAACACTTCCACCACGCTCTATAGCAATTAGCTGCAGATTCAAAAGGAATAGTGTTTTTCGTAGAATCCCATTCCATAAGTAATTTTTGACGAGTGCTCAACAAACTCATTTATTTAATGAATTGTGTTGAATTTATTAATCAACTTTTGCATGTTTCAAAAGTTGATTCTAAATTTCTCTACAGACGAGTCAGTACAGGTAGCTACTACCGTATTCGTATAATATAGGATCGTACGTGTTGCTATACTTCATACCATACTCAGGAGGGGGTGGTGGGTTACGCATGGGATTAGTCAGGACACTCTGAGACTTGCACATTCCTGGCAGGCACATCTTATTAAAGGGGATACTAGTATATTCGGCTATAGAAGGTTCCATCAAACAGCCATTGGTACTAATACGAGGACGATATTGACAGTTATCAGCCTGGCAACCAGTAACCTTGAAAGTATCAATACCTTTACACAGCTTTAGACATTGATATGGATCAGGACGATCCCATGGCATAAAGGTCGAACTGCACTGGTTTGCTGGCGTAGGCGTGTATAACATCCGCTCACAGCATTCTTTTTTACGTTCTCTAGTGCAATCGTCAGGTACAGGACTCCACCAGGTGGCATCTTTTTCTGGATAGGTTAGTCTATAGCGCTGACCTTGATATGGTGTAATATTACCTTGTTGCTTTGGACAACTCATTACAAGAATCCAATATTTTATTTTTAGGTAAAAGCGGTGCGGCTACCTACTTTGTGTAAAAAGTAGGTAGCCGCGTAGCGGCGCGCCCTTCGGGCTAAATGGGGAGGGGACGGAGTCCCCTCCCTTCTTGATCTACTTCTTGTAGCCAGCTTCGCTGGCGCGAGGCCAGAGGCCGCTAGAAGTAGGGCAATGGCCGGCAGGCCGAGGTTTTAAAGGACGGAACGTCCTTTATTTTAAAATAGTTACCATCAAGCACTACTTAAAAAAAACTGTCATGTAAACCAATGTCAGATATACAGTTTTCAACTGAAAACCTGCTCAAATTATTAGACAAAGTTAAGAAAGCTATTACGGAAGATAAATTTCCCGAGGAAGCTCAAGAACGCGCCTGGAATGCTTTAACGTGGGATAAAAACGATCCAGAATATAAAGAAATGGTTAGATACTTGTTTACTGGTTGGTGGATTCACCAACACATTAGTCAAGATGCCAACTAAACTCACGTCCATGTTTCGCTAGATATTCTTCTGCCTCTTCAAAAATTCCTGAACCAGCAAATCCACCATTACGATTCAAAGGGCTCGGATGACCAGCCACATAAATACCATGCTTTTCTCGGTCCAACTTTTTAGAATATTTTTGTGCCTTTACACCTAATAGTATCCACGCAATATGATCTTCTTGATTAAGACGATTAATAACCATATCAGTAAATTCCCCCCACAAGTCGTTATGTGACCCCGAATCGTTTTCATTTACGGTCAGACAGGTATTATACAAAAACACTCCCCGTTCTACCCACTCGGTTAAATTACCAGTTTTAGGATCTTTGTATCCACGATATCCTTCAGCAGTTAATTCTGTGTATATATTACGCAGGCTAGGAGGTATCTTCACACCGTCAGGGACTGAAAACGACCAACCCATAGCTTCACCCTTGTTAATATAAGGATCTTGACCAATAATTACGACTTTTATGTTTTTGGGTTCAATAGAATCAAGAGCATTAAAAACTAGTGGCAGTGGTGGATATACCACATTTTTCTTGCAGTATCGTCCTAATAATTCAGAAATCTCTGGCAAGATGTCATCCTCAGCGGCCTCAAATACATCTTCCCAACCTGGCGACGTATATACCGCTGTAAGCTCTTCCAAGGTCATCGTATTCCAGCTCACTTTCTTTTTCCCGATATAGTATTGGACATCCATGTTTAGTTTAATACTGAACAATGCTTTTGTTTGATCAATTTTTAAAAAGAGCGCACGGCTTACCGAAGCCGACCACGGGAGCAGGTGCACGCACCTGCTCTTTTGATCTACTTTTGTTAAAAGTAGGCTCTTTTTGAAACTAGCGTGCTTACTGCAATGGCCGGTAGCCAAGTAACTGACCGCAGCTCTTTTAACAAAAACTGATTTACCGCTTTTAGAAAAGCAGTAAATGGAATTGAGTACGCCAAAACATGAACGTTTTCATCGACGTCTTGCCTGACGAAATGCTTGTCTACATAGCCTCCTTTCTACTGGACGACCGCTCGCGCTGTGCGTTCACATGTGTTTGTCGTCGATTTTACGGTGTGGCACACGACGTTTTCTATCAAGGACCAGCATTCCGGAACGCGTGTCGGCACGGCTACACGGATATTGTGCGTCATTTTCTGACGGATCATCGTTTCGATCCCAGTGCAAGCGCGAACGATGCACTCAGGTCCAGCAGCATTAAAGGGCATTCTGACGTCGTGAGGCTGCTGCTTGAGGATGGACGTGCCGACCCCACCCCGTGGAAAAACTATGCGCTCAGATTGAGCAGCGCGAACGGGCATACAGACGTCGTCAAGCTGTTGCTGGCGGATGGGCGTGCCGACCCGGCGG
>SDBV01009956.1_pt1 | contig 12538 bp, 10 predicted proteins | sample 2277081 | NCBI WGS metagenome assembly SDBV01 (sample SAMN10402039, study PRJNA504765) | marine sediment metagenome | isolation source: marine sediment core GS10_PC15, 223 cmbsf | place: Arctic Ocean: Southern Knipovich Ridge | collected 2010 | reverse complement strand
TCATCTAGGCACTTGCTCGAATTTTCCTACTCACCATAGCGGTGCTATGCCTGCGTTGCAAAACCCTGTGCGAGCACCTATCTAACAGCCAGTTATAGCTCTCACGACAAAGTCTAATACATATTCCGGGTTAAAGCGAATTTGGAGTAAAAAAATGTTTACTGGTTATTTTAGGGTACACCGTACAATCCATCGATTTTATCCCCTCCGGGCTACGATATTTGTATAATCAAAGGCAATCTCTTTTGAAAAACTTTTCCTGTACGGTCTGTCCGATTGTGAACCCGTTTTAATAATAAAAATGGTGTTTAGAATTCTGTATAGTGGTTGGCATACATATTGGTTATAAACACACTATTAACTCCACCTGACCGTTAATATAATTATGAAATTATGAACAAAATCAAAAACTTCTTTTGGCTCTGTTCGGGAGCCAACAAAGATCTGTTGGATAAAACCCCGACAGAAGCGAGTAAATATGCCGGAATTGGTGCTACTGTTTTCTTTACCGGAGTATTTGCAGCGCTGGCAGGTTTCTATGCACTATATTCTGTTTTTGACAATATCTGGCCCGCAATCCTGGCGGGACTGGTCTGGGGGACGATGATATTTAACCTCGACAGGTACATTGTATCATCAATGAGAAAAAAAGAAACATTTGGAAGTGAGCTGAAAATTGGGGCTCCAAGAATAGTACTTGCAGTTTTAATTGCTCTCGTAATTTCAAAACCATTGGAAATGAAGATATTTGAAAAGGAGATCAACAGTGAGCTCATAAAAATGAACCTTGAAAATCAGAAATTGAATGAGGATCTTGTAAAATCAAGATACCAGGAAGAAATCACAGCGTTGAACCAGGAAATCAACAGTTTAAAAAGTGAAATACATGATAAAACAACCTCCCGTGATACTCTAAGAAGAATTGCACAGGTGGAAGCAGATGGTACCGGTGGAACCATGCGTAGAAACGCCGGGCCCATCTACCGAATAAAAAAGACCGATGCGGATCGTGTAGAAAATGAACTCACAGACCTGATGGTAACAAACAATGCTCTGATTTCAGAAAAACTAACAAGGATTTCCACACTCTCACAAGGCCTTCAGGCAGAAATCAATGGGTTGGGGGCATCTACGCTCAATGGATTGGCAGCGCGGCTGGAAGCGCTCAACAGGCTTACCCTTTCAAGCAGCGCCATTTGGATGGCCAATTGGTTTATCATTCTATTGTTTGTGGCCATTGAATCGGCACCCGTTTTAGTAAAATTACTTTCACCCAAAGGGCCTTATGATTATGCCCTGGAGAAAGTTGAATACAAATCACAAGCGGAATTTCTGCGTGACAGGGCTCTTGTGAACAAACTTATTAAGTCCAAAGCGAAAGAAATGCCTGGATATGAAAAGGAGTATGTCGAAGAACAACTGGAAATAGGCCTGGCAAGCGGATCAAAATTCTAGCCCACAAAATCAATTTTTATTTTCCCTGTATTTGGAGAATCTTTACGACTTTATAACAATATTTCTAACTATAAAAGAGCATAATAATCTGTAAGTGGTTGGATGTGAATAGGCGTTGATGAATAAGATTTTCGGGCGTCCCCTACTTTATCAAGCACGCAGGATTCTATATATTCCAAATCATAGGATTCTTTGTTTTTATCATCCTGGTGATTGTAGTTCTTCGCAGAGCACAAAAAAATCCATTTTACAAGCTGTTGATTTTACTTGCAACAGCAGCTATCATTGAGCTACTTTTTTACATAGTGGTACAGGCAAATTATGAAGGAGCATTTCTTTATTCCATTTTCGATAAAATTTTAGCAGTCGCTTTCGGGGCAATTATTCATTTCGTCGTGTTCCCGAAAGAAAATTCTCCCGAAATGGCTTAACCCCAAAACCGATTCTCTGAATTAAATTTTGTGACCATGCAAATAGTTGGGAAATATTTTCATGTGGACTTTACGAACTTCCTTTGAAAGGACCTCCCGCAGCTCAGTAATATTTCGTTTTTCAGTTGCGGAAACGAGTACCCGATGTTCACAGTTGGGCAATGCAATACCGTTAGCCAAAATACTCATATGATTGTCATTTGGTGATTCATCTTCAGGCTCATTGCCGCTTTCAACCTGATCGATCTTATTAAAAACGATGATCACAGGTTTGTCCAGAGCGCCCAGTTCTTCCAGTGTATCGTTCACAACCTTTATTTGCTCGGCATAGGCCGGGTGTGAAGCATCCACAACATGAAGCAATATATCCGCTTCAATTACTTCATCAAGTGTTGACTTAAAACTTTCTATGAGTGAATGAGGAAGTTTACGAATAAAACCCACTGTATCAGAGAGTAAGAATGGGATCTGATCAATTACGACTTTTCGAACAGTTGAATCGACGGTGGCAAAAAGTTTGTCTTCTGCAAATACATCAGCTTTTGATAGCACCCGCATGATTGTGGATTTCCCTACATTGGTATAACCTACAAGGGCTACTTTCGCAATACTTCCCCTTGATTTTCGCTGTGTAGATGCTTGTTTATCAATTTTACTGAGTTTCTTCTTTAATACAGCTATTTTGTCGCGGATTATTCTCCTGTCTGTTTCTATCTCTTTCTCCCCGGCGCCACCCCGGGTACCTGTTCCACCTCTCTGTCGCTCAAGATGTGTCCACATCCTTGTAAGCCTTGGCAACAGGTACTGATTCCGTGCAAGTTCTACCTGCGTTCTTGCCTGGGATGTTTTTGCACGTTGTAAAAATATATCCAGGATCAGCAAACTCCTGTCGTAAATTTTGATTTCCAGTTCTTTTTCAAGATTTCGTAACTGGCTGGGCGTAAGTTCATCATCGAAAATTATGATATCCACACCTCTTGTTTTGACAAATGTCTTGATCTCTTCCAGTTTCCCCTTCCCTACAAAAGTCTTAGTATCCGGCCGGTTTGCTTTTTGAATAAACGATTTGATTGATACAGCGCCTACCGTAGAAACCAAAAATGAAAGTTCATCGAGGTATTCTTTTGTTTTTTCTACATCCTGATGCCGGGTAGTAACTGCAACAAGAATCGCCTTTTCTTTTTTACTTTTTGTAGAATAACCTCCCATTCTGTTATATATAATCTATTAGCAAAATTATCCGATCCATACTCCAATAAGCATTAAACAGTAAAAATATATTCATATACGGTTACTAAACTCAATTTCAGCGAATAAAATACCACAAGACTTTTAACAGCAAATATTTTTTTCCATATTTAAACCTTTATTTCAAGATGAAGATAGCCATAGTACTAAACACTTCCTGGAATATCTACAATTTTCGACTTGGATTGGTAAAAGCCTTATTGTCAGAAGGCCACGAAGTTGTTGCTATTGCTCCTCATGACGAGTATTCGTCAAAACTGGAGTCAATAGGTTGTACTTATATGCCTGTAAAAATGGACTCAAGAGGCATCAATCCGTTTAAAGACCTTGCATTGTTTTTCGAACTCCTTTTATTGTATAAAAAATCCAAACCGGACATCATCCTGCATTACACCATTAAACCCAACATTTATGGTACAATCGCGGCCAGATTATTAAGAATTCCTGCAGTCAATAATGTTTGTGGATTAGGCACCGCCTTCATCCGGCAGAATTTCCTGTCGAAACTTGCTCAGGTAATGTACAGGTTTGCTTTCAGTACATCCGATAAAATATTTTTTCAAAATGAAGAAGACAGGTCCTTTTTCGAAGAGAAAAAAATAATCCGTTCAATTCAGGCTGAAACATTGCCAGGTTCCGGAATTGATCTTGAAAAGTTCAAACCTTCTGGTTCTGAAAATAATAAACAATTTACATTTCTTCTCATTTCACGGCTAATCCACGATAAAGGAGTGCTGGAATACGTAGAAGCCGTTAAATTATTGAAAGAGCAAAACATTGATGCCGCGTTTCAAATCCTTGGGCCGAAAGATCCGGCACATCAGCGGGGCATTTCTGAAGAATTAATCAATAGCTGGATTGATTCGGATATCATAGATTACCTGGGAAAAGCAGAGGATGTAATTCCATATATTGAGAATTCTGATTGCGTTGTGCTTCCATCCTACCGGGAAGGTACACCCCGGTCTCTGCTTGAAGCAGCCAGCATGGCAAAACCAATCGTGGCATCCGATGTAGCCGGATGCACTAATGTAGTAAAGGATAAAGTGAATGGATATTTATGCAAACCAAAAAACAGCAGGGATCTTGCATCTAAAATGAAGAATATGGTCATGCTCAGCAGGGAAGAAAGAGACAGAATGGGACTTAATGGAAGGGCGATCATTGAAAACACTTTCGATGAAAAATTTGTAATAGATAAATATTTGAACGTTATCGGCCATTTAACTACCCAAAATTAAATATCTTGGTAGCCTGATAATGGTGCCATGACAATTAAAGAAACAGATTTTGAGGGGCTTGTAGAAATCCATCCCAGGATTATTCATGATGATCGGGGATATTTTCTTGAAACCTACAGGGATGACTCACTTACCAGTTATGGACTGCCAACAAACTTTATACAGGACAACCAATCATTCTCTACCAAAGGAGTTGTTCGGGGGTTGCATCTGCAATTAGCCCCTTACGGGCAAATAAAACTTGTAAGAGCAGTGACAGGAAAAGTAATGGATATTGTTCTGGACGTCCGCAAAGGATCACAAACCTTTGGAAAATATTACAGATGTTTATTAGATTCTAAACTGGGAAATATGCTTTATGTTCCCTCCGGATTTGCTCATGGAATTGCCGTTTTAGAAGATGCTGTATTTTCCTATAAATGCTCTGAATATTATCACCAATCATCTGAAGCGGGGATTGCTTATAATGATCCTGAATTAAACATTGATTGGGGGATAAAAAACCCGAAAATATCTGATAAAGATCGTAAACTTCCATCGTTCAAAGAGTTTAGCGAAAATTATGAATTGGTATAATAATAAGTTCCTCATATTGATCCTTTCTATCACCCTGCTGATGGGATCATGCAAATCGTACAAACAACACCTGATGTTTAAGTACGACGAGGATTTTGAGTTTACTGCCAGGACGCAGGCTGAACTTTTGGAACGTAATTATGTCGTTCAACCAAATGATTTACTTAAGGTTGAGGTTTTTACAAAAGATGGTGAAAGGATAATTGATCCGGACCTTGAGTTAAATAAAGATCTTGGAAACAGCCAGCGAAATACCAGGCCGGTCCCTGATTATCTTGTAAAACCTGATAGTACCGTTAAATTACCTATGATAGGAAATATTAAACTTGGTGGGCAAACGCTCGAGCAGGCAAGCAGATCCCTTGAAGATGCGTATAACTTTTATTTTACAGATACCTATGTTTTGCTTAATTTTACTAACAAACGAGTTGTTGTATTAGGCGCACCCGGTGGTTTGGTGGTCCCGCTTGAGAACGAAAATATGTCGGTAGCAGAAATTGTCGCTCTTGCCGGGGGCATTGGAATAAATACGAAAGCACAAAATATTCGTCTCCTAAGGGGAGAAAAGGTATATTTAATAGATATGAGTACGATTGAAGGTTTCTATGAAACGAATCAAACGGTACAGGCGGGAGATATTATATATATTGAACCGGTACCCAGGGTTGTTACTCAAAGTGCCGCAGAGTTATCGCTTATTATAAGTACAATTACCGCTTTTACAACCTTAATGATTCTCCTAATTAGTCTAAGATGAAGCAAAATGGTCAAATAGGGAGTTCGAATCTACCTTCACCAGAAGGAATTGAATCAATCGATTGGAACAAACTTAGAAGTGTTATTCGTCGTAACTGGTTTTGGTTGCTAAGTATACTATTTATGACCAACCTGGGTGGATATTTATATATCCGCTATACAAAACCCATGTTTGAATCCGTTTCTCAACTTAAACTTGATGTAAAGCAAGAAGCCAACCAATTAGGACTAACCCAATTTAAAGATAACAATATTGACAACCTTTCAGGTGAAATTGAACTTATCAATTCGAGACTGTTTTTTAATAAAGTAATTGAAACCTTAGATCTTGAAGTTCAATATTTTACCTATGGCCAGATACTTGACGATGAAAAATATAAACATTCACCATTTGTAGTGAATTGGGAAATAAAAAACGGGTTATTTTATAATACACCTATAGATGTAACATTACTTAATAACACTGCATTTATTTTAAATTATGATGTCGGAGGAAAAACAGTTGAAAAAGAATACCGGTATGGTGAAACAATAGATAATGAACAATTCAAGATAGTATTAACTACCACGGACTATTACAACCAGGAATTAGTCGATGAAAAATTTTACTTTATTATAAACAGCCACGATAGACTTGTAAATTACCTGGAAAGTAATATCACCGTAACACCTTTAAACCCGTCGGCTCATACCATACGCGTTTCATTCAGGGATTATAACAAATTCAAAGCGCATGACCTTGTTAATGCCATTGACACACTTTACCTGAAATACACTTACCTGCAAAAAAACCAGGCAAACGAAAACAAAATAGACTACCTGAATGAACAAATGAGGGATACTGAAAAAATATTAAGTGAATATGAGAACTACTTTGAAGATTTTACAATTAAAAACAAAACAGTGGACCTGGATCAGGATGTTAAAAACACTCTTAATTATATAAATAAACTTGATTCTCAGCGATATTCTCTTCGGTTACGGATTAAACACGTAGAAGATATTTCAGCAAAAATCATTACCGAAGATCTGGAAGATATCAACATTAAACGTCAATACATTCCAAATTATATTCTAAAACACATAGAAACATTTGACCAGTTTTATTTTGAGCAAAAGCAGCTTTCTTTATCCTACAAGGAAAATACATTTACTTATGAGCGAAAAAAGCAGGAGCTGGACATGATAAAAGGCTCTCTGGTAACAGACCTCAATCAGTATAAACTCAACCTGTATGAGAACCTGAATGAATTAAATCAAAAGAATAGAGATCTTGAAAGTAATCTTCTGAAATTACCATCGAAAGGTACTGCATACAACAAATCAAAGAGGTATTATATGCTCTACGAAGAAATGTACCTCTCGCTGATGAAAAGCAAAAATGAGTTTGAGATCGCAAGAGCAGGAACTGTCCCGGATTTCAAAATTCTTTCGGCGGCAACATTACCAAATAGACCCATTTCCCCGGTGAAATTTATCGTGTACAGTATCGGCATGATTTCCGGAATAATACTATGCTTTTTATATATCGGAATAGATTATGTAACAAGTACAAAAATTACCGGTGTTCAGGAAGTTACTAACTATACCAATGCACCCATTGCAGGTACACTCCCCTTTGATAACAGTTTAGGTGATATTTCCCGTATGCTCGTATTTAACAAACCAAAATCAGCAACAAGCGAGGCATTTCGTGCTATCAGGACCAATATTGAATTTATGTTGCCTAATAAAAAACAGAAAATAATATCGGTGTCATCCACAATAAGTGGTGAAGGAAAAACATTCGTTACCTTAAATCTTGCCGGTGTGATTGCTATGTCAAATTCACGAGTTGTTGTTCTTGACCTTGATTTGAGAAGACCAAAAATCCACAAAAATTTCAACGAAGAACTTCCACCGAAAGGTATCAGTACAGTTTTGATAAACAAACATAAAGTAGAGGATTGTATTAGACCCACGGAGGTCGAAAACCTGGATTATATTCCCGCCGGACCCATACCACCTAATCCTTCCGAACTTTTATTAAACAGTACATTTGGAGAACTACTGGATAATTTGCAGGATAAATACGATATTATTTTACTGGACACACCCCCGATTGGACTTGTTACAGATGCCATCATTGCAATGAAAAAAGCAGACCTTAGACTGTTTGTAATACGTGCTGAGTATTCACAGAGTTCTTTTTTACAAACAGTAAACCGCCTGATCAATATGAATAAGTTTACTAACATTGGTATTATTATCAATGCATTAAATTATAGCAGTCATGGCTATGGTTACGGATATGGTTATGGTTATGGTTATGGATATGGTTACGGGACCCATTATTATGAAGAAGGCGGTGGAAAATCCTGGATAAAATCTATAAGACGAAAAATCAAGGTATAAAAGGTGTTTGGTATTTTCAGAAAATCAAAACCTGTCAATAACCCCATCAAAGTAGATATTCATTCGCACTTACTTCCGGGGCTAGATGATGGTGTGTCATCTTTTGAAGAATCCCTGGAAATAATTCAAAAATTTGAGGAAGCAGGTTACCGGAAAATAGTTACCACCCCTCATATTATGTCGGATTTCTACAAGAACACACCGGATATTATCAATCAAAAACTTGAGGAATTGAAGTCATTCATTGATTCACACACATCAATGATTGTAGAAGCTGCTGCTGAATATTACCTTGACGAAACATTTATGGACCTCCTATCTGAAGGGAATGATCATATTTTCAAAATTGATGGGAAATATGTTTTATTTGAAACAGCATTTATGTCTGAGCCTCTATACCTGAGAGAGGTAATTTTCAAAATTCAATCCATTGGGCTTAAACCAGTGCTTGCCCACCCCGAACGTTACCACTATTTCATAAAAGATTGGGACCTGGTTTGTGATATATTTGAACGGGGAACATTGTTCCAACTGAATATTAACAGCATACAGGGATATTATTCGAAAGCTGTACAAAAGCTGGCAATGAAACTAATTAGAAATAAAATGATAAATTTTGTCGGAAGTGATTGTCATAACTTAGCTCAGTTTGAAATAATGCTGGACACCCTGAAAACAAAAGGATATCAGGAAGCTGTTGAGCTCGACCTTATAAATAATACATTACTTAAATGATTTTAGTTACGGGAGCCACCGGTTTGATCGGAAACCAGATTTGTAAACAACTTACACAATCGGGAATCCCTTTCAGGGGATTAATCCGAAACCCAGGTAACATTCCTGATTATCCCAAAAATGATATCGAATGGGTTGAAGGGGATGTTTTGGATATTGAATCTATCTCAAGGGCCATGGAAGGTATTTCCACCGTTATTCATACAGCAGCTATCATATCATTTCATCGCCGGGAGTATAAACGAATGAATAAAACCAATGTTAATGGGACTGCCAATATGGTAAATGTAGCCTTGAATGCAAAAGTTAAGCGTTTTATTCACTTGAGTTCAGTATCTGCCCTGGGGCGAACATCAAATACCCCAATAATTTCGGAAGATTCCAAGTGGGTGAAGTCCCCCGGTAATTCCTATTATGGTGAAACCAAATACCTTTCTGAACTTGAAGTCTGGCGTGGCGCGGAAGAAGGATTATCAACCATTATTTTAAACCCCTCGGTAGTTTTGGGTATTGGAAACTGGGATAAAAGCAGTACTAAGATTTTTAAATATGTTTGGGATGAACACAAATACTATCCCGGAGGCAGTTTCAACTATGTTGATTTAAGGGATGTTGCAGATGCTGTCATTAAATTGCTCAATTCTGATGTCGAAGGTATGCGATTTATACTCAGTACCGGTAAAATAAGTTACAAGGATTTTTTTGAAAAGGTTGCTAAAGAATTTGGTAAAAAACCACCGTATAAACTTGCTTCATATAGGCTCTCAAAGATGATATTATTTGTAGAGAAAATACGATCTTTGCTGACGGGAAAATTACCCATGGTTACAAACGAAACACTACTGATGAGCAAAGAAAATTTTGAATACGAAAATTCCAAAATTAAAAAAACCATTGGTTTTGAGTTTAGAAACCTCGATAACACTATCAAATGGGCATGTACAGGGTTAATTAAATGATAGATTTACTATAATAATCTTTCTTTCGCTAAATGTTTTTCATATATTGAAAAAACCACAAAAGGAATGTCAGAAAACTATCGAAGAAGGGAAAAGAACGAAATCATTAAAAGATTTGAGGAAGCTCTAAAAAACCAGACTTCTATTTTTTTTGATGAAGAAACTTTTGAAGAGATCATCCAATATTATTTTGAAAATAGTCGATTTGACAAGGCACTGAAAGCAAGTACGCTTGCGGCTGAGCACTATCCATTTTCCGCTGAAATTCAACTTCAGAAAGTAAATACACTAATTGAAGTTGAGGAATATGAAACTGCTCTTGAAATCCTTGACTACATTGAAACTATCCAACCCCTTGAGTCCGAAATATACGTGTTAAGAGGTAACGTACTCACCAATCTGCAACGTTACCCCGAAGCCATCGAAGCCTATAAAACCGCAATTCCCCTTGTTGAAGAAAAAGACGATATTTATTATAATATTGGATTAACTTATCAATCACAGGAAATTTATCAATCAGCCATTCGATTTTACAAAAAGGCCATCGAAGAAAACATAAGCAATGAAAACGCGTTATACGATCTTGCCTATTGTCTTGATCTGACAGGAAAACTGGAGAGTAGTATTTCATATTACAAGAAATTCATTGATCACGATCCCTTTTCTCAATTTGCTTGGTATAATCTAGGAACAGTTTATTCAAAGCTGAATAATTTTGAAGAAGCTGCAAATGCCTATGATTATGCTACGTTGATTGACAACAGTTTTGCTTCGGCATATTTCAACCTGGGAAATGCATATCTTTCGCTGAAGGAGTACTCAAAAGCCCTGGAGGCTTATAAAACAACTTTTGAAATTGAAGGCCCCAGTTCTGAAATCTTTCTTTGCCTTGGTCAAACATATGAACAACTTGAACAGTACAACCTTTCAATGAAGTACTACTTAAAATCAACCAAGCTAGATATCATGAATGACGAAGCCTGGTTTGGTGGTGCAGGATGCCTGACCAAACAAAATAAATGGTATGAGTCACTCCATTTTTATAATAAGGCCTTGAAACTTGACTTTGAAAATGCACTCTACTGGTATTCTGTTGCCAAGGCCGAGCATCATGTAGGAAATATTGTTTCCAGCCTTGATGCATATGAAGAAGCAAGCCTTCTGGATCCTCGAAACCTTGATGTGTGGCTGGAGTGGTCCTACATTTATTATGAACAAGGTAATTATTCAAAAGCAGTGGAAATTGCTGATAATGGGTTAAATGAGCTACCTGACAACCCGGATTTGCTCTATCGGATTTCAGCTTTTTTAATTGCTGATGGTAAATACAAAGAAGCCTTTAATTTTCTGGAAAATGCACTATTTTTGGACTTCGAAAAACATACCGCAATTCTGGAGTTTTTTCCAAATGTAGAAATCCAGAAAGCGCTGTTTAAGGTAATTGAGCAGTATCGAAATGACAATCATTAAATGAATTATGTATTAAATAATATTCCTGAACGTACGACTAAGCCACGTCAGTACGGATATACCATGGTAATGGATAAAGGCTTGAGTACAAGGGAGGTAGAAGATTTTTTAAGTGTTTGTGGCGACCATGTAGACATTGTTAAACTGGGATGGGCCACTTCATTTGTGACCCCTACGCTAAAAGAAAAATTAGATGTATATCGCGATGCAGGTATACCTACCTATTTTGGGGGTACCTTATTCGAAGCATTTATTATCCGCAATCAATTTGAAGACTACCGGCGGATTCTTGATAAGTATGAAATGACCTTTGCTGAAGTATCTGATGGATCTATCGAATTGGATCATGATATTAAATGTGAATATATCCGTAAACTTTCAAATCAGGTAACCGTATTATCTGAAGTGGGGTCAAAAGATGCCGAAAAAATTATCCCTCCTTATATCTGGATCAAATTGATGCAGGCGGAGTTGGATTCAGGTGCCTGGAAAGTTATTGGAGAAGCCAGGGAAGGTGGAAATGTGGGATTGTTCAGATCATCAGGTGAAGTAAGGTCAGGGCTGGTAGAAGAAATCCTGACTAAAATCCCTTTTGAAAAAATAATCTGGGAGGCGCCCATTAAATCACAACAAGTCTGGTTTATTAAATTACTGGGGCCTAATGTGAATTTGGGAAATATTGCACCCAATGAACTCATCCCTCTGGAAACACTTCGGCTTGGACTTCGTGGCGATACTTTCAATCATTTTCTAAGTCTTGACAAATAGAAACTGATTCTTCAGGATTGAATAATTATGAAAAAGTTCAATGATAATTTTTTGCTATTTATCAAAGGAGTGGCCATGGGAGGTGCTGATGTTATCCCTGGCGTATCAGGAGGAACAATTGCTTTTATTACCGGTATATATGAAGAACTGCTAAATTCTATAAAGGCAATTGACTTGTCTGCTATTCAATTGCTTTTTCAACTCAAATTCAGGGTATTTTGGGAAAAAATAAATGGCAATTTTTTGCTGGTTTTGTTTTCGGGAATATTGATAAGCCTTTTCTCGCTTGCAAAACTCATTTCTTACCTCATGATAAATGAACCCATATCAATATGGTCTTTCTTTTTTGGCCTGATACTGATTTCTGCAGTTCTTGTTTTAAAAAAAATCCAACACTGGCATTTAGGAACATTTTTAGCATTGATTTTTGGTGGGATAATTGCTTATTTTATTACTACTTTTTCGCCTGCGGAAACAAGTAACAGCAACATTTTTATTTTTTTTA
>SDBV01009955.1_pt1 | contig 12540 bp, 13 predicted proteins | sample 2277081 | NCBI WGS metagenome assembly SDBV01 (sample SAMN10402039, study PRJNA504765) | marine sediment metagenome | isolation source: marine sediment core GS10_PC15, 223 cmbsf | place: Arctic Ocean: Southern Knipovich Ridge | collected 2010 | reverse complement strand
ATTTTGTATTTTTCTAATTTAAACAAAATATAAATTTTGAAAAAAGATAATAATTACTTAAAATATTTATAACTTACAATTATATGAATTAAAAGTGATGAAATATATGAAGATTGATTATACATCTTTCAAAGATGTCGATTTAAAAGGCAAGAAAATATTAATGCGTGTTGATATAAACTCTAACATTGATCTCGATAAGATGGAGATCAGAGATTCTCCTCGAATTCGAATACTGGTTTCTGCTTTAAAAAAATACTTTAAAGAAAGCGCAGTTATTATACTAGCACATCAATCTCGTCCAGGAAATGATGACTTTACAGATTTAGATATACATGCTAAAGAGATTGAAAAATATCTTGGTCGAACTGTGAAATTTGTTAGAGATATTTTTGGAGAACAAGCAACTCAAGCTATAAAAGAACTTCAACCCGGAGATGTTTTAGTTCTTAATAATGTTCGAAAATTTGAAGGAGAAATGAAAGGTTATAAAGATTTTTCTGAAGCAGAAAATACTGAAATGGTGAAAATCCTTTTTCCGTTAGTCGATTATGTTATTGTTGACGCTTTTGGAGCAGCTCACCGTGCTCATGCGTCCATTGTAGGCTGGCCAAAAATGATGGCAGGACCAATAACCGATAAGGAATTAGAGGTTTTGAAGAAAATAATGGAAAATCCTGAAAAACCTATGGCTATGTTAATAGGTGGGGCAAAAGCAATAGATAAATTTAAAGCAATGAAGTATAATTTTGATAATGACAAATTAGATTACGCTCTATGCTCTGGATTAACTGCAATTTTGATCTTTGAAGCTTTAGGGAAAAATATGGGAGAAACAAACCAAAAAATCATAGCTGAGGATTTAGAAGCTAATAAAGATATGATAAATGAAACTTATAATAAATACAAAGATAAAATCGTTATACCAGAAGATTTAATCATTGATGAAAATGGTAATAGAAAAACAATCGGTATTGATGAGGCGGGCGTATACAATACGACAACGGGAGATATTGGGCCGAAAACTGTCGAAAAGTTTAAAGAAGTTATGATGAGATGTAAAACAATTATTGCAAATGGGCCACCGGGAATATTTGAAATGGAAGTCTTTAGAAAGTCTACAAATGAATTGGTTGAGACAATGGTAGCTGCTACCAATGAAAATAATGCATTTACAATAATAGGTGGCGGTGAAATGGGTGCGGCAGCCTCAATGGCGGGCAAAGCAGATGAAGTTTCTTTCATATCTACTGCTGGTGGCGCTATGTTAGAAATCCTTTCTGGAAAGGATCTACCGATGATAAAAGCTTTACGAGAAAAAAAATATTTTTAAATAAGTCTATTCTTATCTTATCTTGGCTTTTTTATAATTCTTTTATTTATTAGTATGAATAACTTTTTTATCAAATTATTTATTTTTTAGTGTAATTAATTAAATATCACAGATTTAATTAAAATGTTTGAATTTAATACAAGGGCCAGTGGTCTAGTCTACGTTGAGGTAGATAACCTCAACGCATAGAAGTTATGACGTCCGCTTGACGTGCGGAAGGTCGGGAGTTCAATCCTCCCCTGGCCCATTAATTAACAAATGAAATAATGTAAAGATGCCAATTAAAATTCGTTGGAAATCCAAAGAATATTTTGGAATAGGATTATTGCTATTTGGAATGTGTGGTATGATCCAATTATTTTTCATTTTTGTTGGTCAATACTTATTAGGGATAGGAAATTATATTGTTGTAATTCTAATACCAATTGGAATTTGGGTAGCATTATTCTATGCGGCTTCAATTATTTTCGAAAGTTATGCTCAAATTGAGAGAAGGAAAAAATTTCGTAGTCACTTTCACAAATCAAGAAAAAAAAATCCAAAATTACAGAAATTTTTAAATTTTCCTATAACTAAGCCAATATTGATAATTTTTTTACTATCTATTGCGTTTTTCTTTAGCAGTTTCTTCATATGCACTTTGTTTTTTGATAACACTTGGGCGTTTTTAATTGCAGAAAATCTAAGTGCCATTATTTGTTTGCTCGCTGCAAATTTAATAGAAAAAAATGTCGGTCGAATCCAAAGATATTAAAAATTTCATAAATAATTGTAAGGTTAAGATAACACATTATTTAAAATAGAATAAAAGAATATAAAACATCAAAGTAAGCTTTTTAGGGAAAAGAATTTCTGAATATTCTTTATTGATAGAAAATGGCGAAAATTGAAGTTAGATGTCCAATTTGTTCGGAATGGGATAATATTGAGATTCCAGACGATAGTATAAAAAAAGTCGATAAAGTACTTATATCAATACATATAACGAGTGGGATGATTTGTGAACATTCATTTTTTGTATATGTTGATAAAAATTTAATAACAAGAGATTGTTTTATTGCTGATATTAAAATAGAAGTTCCAGAAATTTCTACTGTCCAAGAAACTGAGGAACAAACAACGCTGGAAGCCGATGCAATTAAAACCAATTTGGTAAAAAAGTGCTAATAATCTCAGATCAACTGTTCCTATAGAATTACTTTCTTCTTAAAATTTTATTTAACTCTTCTCTTTGTTTGTTTAAAAGAGCACGATTTTTGTCAATTATAGTTTTCCAGAGTTTTTCTCGCTCTTTTTCGGATACATAATTTAATTTCTGGTATAGTCGTTTTATCTCTTCCATGAAAATCATATTTATAATAATATTAGTTTCTAATTGAACTTTGTGATATATAAATTGCATTATTAACTTGTTATGAACTATTTAAAGATAGGATTTTATTTAAAAAAAAAATTTTAAAAAAAAGGTGCCCTCCGGGAATAATCCTCCAAATATATTAAAAAACTACTAAAAAAAGAATATTTAAGGCTGGAAATAAAAGATTTCATATTTTACATGCTATATTAAAGAATTTTTAAAAGGGTGGGAAATTAAAATAGCATTACACTTTAAATGTTTGGATAACCACTAAGTTAAGAAGTGAAAAGGAATTTTTTTATATACTCTTAGATTTTTGCTAAACTTTCAAGAAATATGAGAAAAAGCTTTGGATAAAGAATTACACTTTTCACATTAGTAAAATTTATTAAATAATTCCTAAAAGATATCGAAATAAGATATAAAAAAGATGCGCCCTCCGGGAATTGAACCCGGGCCGCCAAGTTGGCAACCTGGCATAATCACCATTTTACGATAATTTCGATAATCGAAATTTCTCTATACTAAGAGCGCGTTTTTAATAATTTAAAGAAGATTCTAAAAAATTAAAATTTAATGATTTTAAGAATAGAATTTTGATGTTTTAGACTATTTCTGATATAACTTGCTTAATTGTATTATTATTTACAAAATCTTCAAGTTCCTTTAAACTATTTGGTAAACCTTCTCGGACTCCAATCTCCTTACATTCTAAGAAAGACATAGCAGTAGCCATTTTCGATATTTTTTCAAGAGAGAAACCGTTTAAGTGAGAAATTAAGATTCCGCTTAAGAAAGCATCCCCCGCTCCAGTAGAATCTTCAATTTTTCCAGCAGAGTAAACTCCACTATTTATAATTGTTTTTCCATTAGATATAATTGAACCGTTTGGACCATCAGTGATAGAGATTAATTTAACTCCCATTTCCAAAAAATTTTTAATCATAAGCGTTTTTTTCTTTTCGCCTGTAAATTCTTGAGCTTCTTCCAAGTTAAACGATACTACATCAGAATTGGAAACCAAGATTTTTGCCCACTTTGGGGCGTTTTTGATAATTGACATACTGGGGGCTGCAAAAACGGTACCACCATTATCTTTTGTATGTGTTATTGCTTTTTCAATTGATTTACAACTATCCTCAGAAGTTAATGATGTCCAAGCGAAAGCTTTTATATTATCAAATAACTCTTCTTTGACATCAGAAGGTTTTAATAAGTTATTGGCTCCTTTATAGGCAAGAATACTTCTATCTTTACCCCATGGTGTTCTTAATATTATAGATAATGCCGTAGTATCTCTATCAGTCTGAATTAAATGAGATAAATCTACACCACGTGTATTTAAATCTTTCAAACAAATTTCAGCTGAAAAATCATTCCCTATCACGCCAATGTATGCGCTTTTCAATCCTAACATTGAACAATTTGCTGCTATATTAGCACCTGAACCTCCTGAAACAAACCTTACATTTTTAACATTTAATTTGCGAGAATATTCAATAGCTGCATACTTTTTAATAATATCTTTATCTATTAATTCAAAGCGTAAAAGATCGTCAATCTCAATTATTACATCTAAAGTACAGCTTCCAATTGTTATTAATTCTGGAAAATTCAAAATACTCACTTGTAAAATTTTTGAATTATGATTTTATAGAATAAGTTGAAAATAGAATTGAGTCTTTTAAAAATTTTGCTAATATGTGAATCTTAGAGATTATAAAAAATAAATTTATTACTCATCTGATTTAAGACGTTTCAATTCTTTTTCTAGCTCGGCAATCTTCTCATCAGAACCAGCACTAGGGAGTGCTACCCCCATCTCCACTTGGATTTCAGCATCCATTTCCCCTAAAACGTCATTAACTTCTGAATCTGTAATCGCAGTATCTAGTGATATGCTATCTATGCCTTCTGTTGTGATTTCCGCTGTTACAGCAAAGTCTTCCATATCAATATCAATATTTTTCATCATTTCCATAAGTTGCGGAATGGAGAATTGATTTTTTAAAGTTGAGAGAGATTGAGAAATTCCAGTCATAATTTGGGCTACATCTTTTACCGCGTTAGCTTGTTCTAATTTAAATAATAAACTCTCTAAGTTTGTTCTAAATCCATCAATTGCGCGCGCCTGTTTGCGAGTTTGAAGGTAGTTACGCGCATGAAATTGAGAACCCTCCATGTCGCCTTGTTTTCGTAAATTTACTGCTTTATCTCTTGCTAGCTTGGCACTTATTTCTAATTTTTTAGTTTGTCGCATCAATCTTTTATTAAAGACTTTTAATTTAATTGCTGCTGAGCGGACATTATCTTTACTCCTCCCTCCAGAAAGCCATTTTGAGATATCTTTTAGAAAACCCATAATTATCAAATCTTGTTAGTTATTATATAATATATAAATAAATATGATGTATATATAATTTTTTGGAGACCAATAATTACTTACTATGTTTTAAAGAGTAAATTTGATATATATGGTTAGAATTATTAATAATACAGATAGTTAAATTAAATTAGCTATAAATAGAAAAATTGTTTTTATATAGTTACCATGTCATCAGTTGATTCAAAACTTTATACGTTTGCAATAAGCACTGCAAGGGAAGCAGTTGATTTGGACAATCAAGGAAAAGCTAGACAAGCAATAAATAAATATTTACAAGCTGCCCAAATCTTAACACAGTTCATAAAATTTAATAAAAATCCTCAAATGAAAATGTTATGTCAAAAAAACATCGAAGAATATGTTGAAAGAGCTAAAGTACTAAAATCCAACCTCAGTGGAACAAGACCAAGGAGGGGGAGACCAGCTGACAGATCAAGTGCTTCAGGTGAAGGAACTTCTGAATCTGAAATAGAGGGTGTATCTTCAGAAGAACAAGAGCTTATTGATATGATATCTGGAACGATAGTTACAGAATTACCTAATGTAAAATGGAATGATATCGCAGGTTTAGAAAATGTAAAGCAAGCAGTAAGAGAAGCAATAGTTCTACCGATAGCAAAACCAGAACTATTTACTGGTGCTAGAAGGCCATGGTCTGGAATATTATTATTTGGACCACCTGGATGTGGGAAGACATTATTAGCGAGAGCTGCTGCAACTGAGTGTAGTGCAACCTTTTTTAGTGCTTCTTCTGCAGATTTATTAAGCAAATGGTTAGGTGAAAGTGAAAAATTAATCAGTTCGTTATTTAAGGTAGCACGTTTAAAAGCACCAAGTTTAATATTTATGGATGAAATAGATTCTATTGCTACAAAACGAGGAGAGGGATCTGAAAGTGGAGGTGAAAGAAGGGTTAAAACGCAGCTTTTAAGTGAAATACAAGGATTAAAATCTACTCATGATAAGATACTATTAGTTTTAGGAGCCACAAACCGTCCCTGGGATATTGATAATGCAATGCTAAGTAGATTTGAAAAAAGAGTGTACGTGCCTATTCCAGATTTAAAGGCAAGAGCGGGTATTTTCAAAATTCATACGGAAGGAATAGAATCAGTATTATTAGATGAAGATTTTATTGAATTAGCCGTTAGAACTGAAGGTTATTCAGGAAGAGACATTGCTAATGTATGTCGTGAAGTAATAATGCTACCGATACGTGAATTAGATATGAGTGGTTTACTAGAGAGTTCAGATAAGGAAGTTAAAGTAAGGGATATCTCATTGAAAGACTTTAAAAAAACACTTAAAAAAGTTAAACCAATGACTAGCAAGGCGTTATTAAAGCAATACCAAAACTGGGCAGAGGAATTCGGAGAAATATAAAGAATTAAAAGGATTAATATGGAAAGACAAAGAGAAAGAACAAAAGAAATTCCTAAAGAACTTAAAGAAAAAGCTGAAAAAGAGCTAGAGGAATTAAGGAAAGAACTTGCAAGGTTAAGGAAATTAAAAGAAGAAAAAGAAGATTTAGTGAGAGAAGCGGCTCAAAAAGAAATTATTAAAGAGGAAGAAACCAAGACAACAGATTTAAATTATATAGAAGAAGAATTTGAAAAGCTTCAGGATCTATTATCTTCTCAGTTAGGCGAAATAGATCGCAATGCTTATAAACAACATGCAGAGCAGATAGAAACGGAACTTCAATCTCTTGAAGAAGAGATTATTGGAGAAAAAGGATTAATCGAGAAAAAATTAACTGCTTATGAGAATTTAATAAAAGCTTACCCTTGGCTTGAAGAAGAACGAAAGAAATTTATGTATTCTATACCCGATAAAACTAAATACGAAAATGATTACAGATCCTGGAAGATTGAGTGGGCAAAAGTATTGTTTGATTATGCTAGATTCGCTGTCCTTCATATAATATATATCAGAGAATTAAATTCAGAGAAACCTTTTTCTAACTTTAATAATCGAGAAAAATATATAAGAAAAATTGTTAAAGAATTGATCAGCCAAAATCAAGCAAAATGGCTCTCAAAAAAGAAAGATAAATTACGCATATATTGGAAAACCCTCGAAGTATGGTCAGACGAAATTTATAATTGGGCGTATGAAAATGGAAAAATTGAACCTATTATGATTTATGAGCTAAGAGAAGCAAAGCAAGAAGATTTTTCTAATCTACCCTTAGAAGATTTAGAAGAGATTTTTAAAATTATGGCAAAGAATCATAGAGCTAAAGTTTTAAAACTAGAGGATGGACAGATAGCATTCAAGATAAAATTAGAATAATTTTTTTATTGATTTATCATGAACACTTAATAAAACACCTCCATTTATGATGGTGATGAATTAAGCCTGATTTTTTTGAAAAAAAAATCAAAAAATCACTACACTGTAATCCATTTAAAGAATGATTCTTTCTTTTTAGGTGTAAATGATTCGCGCTTTCAATGTTCGGATATATCCGAACAAGATGCAAAGGAATCAGATTCACAAAACAATAGGGTGTAGTCGCTTCATTTACAATCTGATGCTCAATGAGAGGAGGGAAGTCTATGAACGGTTTAGAGACGATAAAGATGCACTTAAGAAGCACACCTATAAAACCGAAAAGCAATATAAGGTTGAGCTTCCGTTTTTAAAAGAAGCTGATTCCATTGCCTTACAAGCCTCAAGAGAGCATTTGTTTGAGGCATATCAAAAGTTTTTTAACGGTTTAAGAAAAGGTCGTAAGGTCGGCTTTCCAAAATTCAAGTCAAAGAAAGGAAAGGAAACCTATACGACTAAACAAATGAATAGAAACATCAAGATTGATTTTGAAAGAAAGAAATTAAAGTTACCAAAACTAGGATGGCTTAGATTTAACGATAAGAGGGTGTTTTCTGAAAAGATCAAACATGCCACCATTAAAAAAACTAAATCGAACAAATATTTTGTTTCTCTGACCTTAAAGGCGCAGGAGGACATAAAAGAACTACAAGAGGTACATGAGAAGGATATTACTGCATTTGATATGTCAGCAACTAATTTTTTGGTGAATGATCTTGTTAAGATGGAGAATCCACGATTCTATCGTTTAGAGCAGAAAAAGACCAAGAAGCTAAACAAGGAACTTTCACGAAAGAAGAAAGGTTCTAAGAATCGAGAAAAAGCACGTTTAAAAATAGCACGACACTACGATACAATTTACAACAGAAAGAAGGATTGGACACATAAGCTCACCCGAAAATTAGCTGACACGTTTGATGCTATTATTTTAGAAAACTTAAACATGATGGGAATGCAGAAGTTCAATTCTGGTTTGTCAAAATCGGTTTCTTTAGATTTCTCGTGGTATCAATTCACGACCTATTTAAAATATAAGATGGAATGGTTAGGAAAACATCTCATCCTTGTAGATAGATTTTTTGCTTCCAGTAAACTATGTTCATGCTGTGGTTGGAAAAACAACAACCTTACTTTACAAGAAAGAGTATGGACATGTTTGAATTGTGGAACTACCCATAAGAGAGATGAAAATGCTTCTATTAATCTGAGAGATGAAGGAATAAGAATCCTCAAAAAAGAGAAATCTATCACGATCATCCATGATGATAAAATTACCGTTGGGACAACGGGAAGTCACGCCTTTGGAGATGATGTAAGACCTAAAGAGATTCTTCAGGATCTTTTCAGGCAGTTTTCGAGGAAGAAGGAATCCATCACCATTTAGGGTGTGGTAGTTCAAAACGAAGGGAAGTACCATTGTTTTCCTGTAAGGATACTTTCTCTAAATTTAGCAATTCCACTCTTTTCGAGTGATTCTAGTGCTCTAAGAGCGCGATCTTGAGACCAATCTAAATTTATACATATATCTTCTAATATAAGAACTCCTTTTTCCTTAGCTAATTCAACTACTTTTGATTCATCGCCAGTATATTGAATTGGGAAAAATTTTGCTATTATCGCTCCTGATTCCAATTGGGTTAAGTCTTCAATAACTTTTGTCTTTTTTAAGAGTTTTAATGCTTTTTCCACATCTTTTACTTCAATATTACCGTTTAAAATTCCAGTATTAACTAATTCGAATACTTCTGATAGTGGAATTATACCACCAGTTTCTTCTTTACTCATTAAAACCCTTTGGTATGCTAACATTCCCAGTTTTTGGTGATCGATTTTAGAAAACTTTTTCAATACATTATGTTCAGTAATTTGCTCAGTTATTATTTTTGAAGATGGAATGTTATAGACTTTCTGTAATTCTTTAACTTCTTGCCTTAATTCAGGTGTTAAAGCTAAAAGAATACCATGTTTTTTAGCTACATCTCGTAATCTGTCTTTTGTGAAGCTCTCAACCGATGCTCTTGCTTGCATATCTTTCATTTTTAATTCAGCGGCTTTTTTTTTCATCGCTTCTCTTAAATCAATTTCATCCTCAATCTTTCGAATGCCCATTTTTAGATACGACTATTTTTTAATACCTTAATTGATTAATAATTATAAATCTTCTTAATTCTTTTTATTTTAACTAGTAATGAATGATACGAGAATTTTTAGAAATATTAACAACATAGAAATGAAAATAATAGCTACCTCTTTTTATAATTTATCAACGAAATTTTCGTCAAGCTTGGATAATCTAAAGAGATTTCTATATATTTCAATTGATAAATCACCTACTAAAGAAAACTATCCTTCTATTTATTTCATTACTAATGAGCAAAAGAAAATAATTAATAAGAGTAGTATTGGAAATAAAATTTATGCCGCAGGGTTATATTTTGGTTTCATTAAGAAGGGAAAGTTCTATTTAAGCATAGAAGGTGCAGAATATTTATATAGACAAGAATATTTTTCTGATTTTCAACTACTACAAGTTAATGAATTAGGAGAAAAATCTATTCTCTATGGTAATAATATTTTAAAAAAAATGGTTGTTAAAACTCCAGAGAATTTAAAAGAGAAAGATTTTTTGTTGATTTTTAATGATCGTAAAGAAATCATTGCAATAGCTTTGTCACATGTCAATAGTGGGGACATTCTGAAACTCAAACCTAAAGATACTATTGCCATTAATTTAAGTGATAAGGGGTTATATTTAAGAAAAAAGCAATAAAAAGGAACGTTAATATTTCCTATTTAAACATTTTTCTTTCTAATTAAACACAAAAAGAATCCAATGGTGTCATGGATATGTGGATATAATCTTTGGGAATTCTTTAAATCAATTCTTAGTGTCTTTCCATACACTTCAGTATATCCACTTTCTCCATATGATTCAGATAATTTAGATATAGTAAAATTTGACTCACTTTCTAAAACTTCATTAACTACTAACTCATTTTCTTCAGGACCAATAGAACAAGTACTATATAATAATTCGCCTCTTGGTTTTAATGATTGTAGACCGGCTCTAAGTAATTTTTTTTGAATTAATGATAATTTTTTAATATCAGTTAATATTTTACTTCTTTTCCTACTTATATCTTGTCTTATTAATCCTTCACCTGTACATGGAGCATCTAATAATATTTTATCTGCTTTAAGGTTTAATTTTGGGAGATTTATTGAATCAAAATTTAAGATTATTGAATTCATAACACCCAATCTTCGTAGATTTATTTCAAGAGCAGGAATTCTATTTGAATATTTATCATTTAATAGAAGCATCCCTTTGTTTTTCATTAATTGAGCTAAATGTGTAGACTTACTGCCTGGAGCAGCACACATATCAATTACGATGTCATTTGGTTTTGGATCTAATATTTTAGCGGGGAGCATCGAAGCAACGTTTTGTAAATAATAATATCCTTGGAGATATTCGTGAGTTGAACCTAAATTATATGTTTCCTTAACAATTTTAAACCCATAAGGAATCCATTTAATTGGTTCTAGCTTGAAACCTTTTTCTTCTAATCTGCTCTTTAATCCTAAAGAAGTTATTTTAAGAGTATTAGTTCTTATGGTTTTTGTTAAGGGGAGTTCATTTGCCTTTAGTAAGTTGATAGTTTCATCCAATCCTAAAAATAAAATGTATCTTTCAATCATATATGGCAAATAACCGTAGATATCCGCGAGTTTTCTAGAATTTTTCTGTATTTGATTAATAAAGAACTCATCCCGATTTCAATCCATTAAGACTAATAAAAAAGAATAAATTATAATTGTTATCTAAGAAAAAATTATTATAATGATTGAAGTAGAAATAAAAGTTAGAATTAATAATCCAGAATTAATGAGAAAAAAATTTGAAAAAAATCAGGGTGTCTATAAGTTTTCTTTAATACATGAAGATACTTATTACAATATGCCTAAAGGATTAAGAGATTTTAAACAAACTGATGAAGCTTTAAGATTGAGGAAATCTCTGAAATTTAATATAAACCAAAAAGGTAAAGATCAAGAAATTGAATATTTCATAACCTATAAAGGAAAAAAGATGGATACTTCTACAAAAACTCGGGAAGAAATTGACTTGATAATTGAAAATCTTGAAAAAATGAAGAAAATATTGAATATATTAGGATTCCAGAAAGTATTGACAGTTAAAAAGGAAAGAGAATTATATAAATTCGAGTTTAAAAATTATTCAATTGAGGCTTTAATTGATTATCTGCCAATTTTAAAACAATATTTTATTGAAGTAGAATACTTAACAGAAATTTCAGGAAAAATTGAGGAATCTCAGAAAATTTTATTTGATTTTCTAAATTTATTAGGTTTCAAAAAAGAAGAATCAATAACAAAATCATATTTAGAATTAATTACTGAAAAAATTAATATTTAAGACGTTTTTCAAAAAAAAGTTCTCTGAAATTAAAATCTTGACCTATATTATTTCTAAATAAAGTTCAAAATGTTTAAAATTTAAACTGCGGGCAGTGACCTAATTTACCCTTTGCCTAAATTTTTATATCCTAACATTTATTATATATTTATTATGCCAGATTCGGACGGAAACACACCTTTTAATAAAAATTCTGATATTTCAAGAGAAATATTTAATAGAATTATAAATAACATTGTAGACATAATCACTGAAGTTGATTTAAAAGGGCATTTCACCTATGCAAGTCCTCAAATTTATGACATACTTGGATATACATCAGAAGAAATCGTCGGATTGAATGGATTAAAACTCATCCATCCAAACGATCTCCCAGAAACATTAGAGAAAATGAAAGAAACAATAAATTCAGGTGAAAGGATGACAATGGATTATAGAGCTCAACACAAGGATGGACACTATGTTTACATCTCTGCTAAGGGTGGAATAATAAGGGAAAAGGGAAATATTAAATTTCTTGCTGTGTTAAGAGACGTTTCTAAACAGAAAGCTATGGAAGAAAAACTTAAAGAATCAGAGGAAAAATATCGTGAGGCTTTTGAACGAACAGAAATTTATAAGGATCTTTTTGCACATGATATTAGCAATATACTCCAAAATATTAAATCTTCTATTGGACTTATGTCAAT